>Ga0209673_1000923_pt1 | contig 37211 bp, 27 predicted proteins | sample AraplaCol_mMS_r2_2_FD_184274 | JGI IMG/M metagenome (GOLD analysis project Ga0209673, IMG submission 184274) | Arabidopsis root microbial communities from North Carolina, USA - plate scrape MF_Col_mMS_r2 (SPAdes) (version 3) | ecosystem: Host-associated > Plants > Roots > Endosphere | place... | reverse complement strand
CAAAAAAGGTTTTTTTTTTTTTTTTTTTCGAAATTCTAATATTTCTGTTTAAGGGAAACGAATGGTTTGTTCTCGTTGGAGCCGTTGCATGTGGTCTTTCGTGAGTTTGATTTCTTTTGTACGAACTTGAAAGATATATACTCATTAAACTAGCGCTGGGCTTTTCTGGGCTTCTGAAGGTGCAGTGGCTCTGGGATACCCCGAGCCTGCTAAACGAGGCCAGTATATGAAGTGAGTGGAACATTACTGAATAGTGTTGGATATCTCTGACATTTTGCAGCATTTGGCTTTGGTTTCGAACTGGCGGTCCCTTACTTGGTAGCGCCATCGTCCTTGGCCTGAACCAGTAGGAAAATTCCTTTTCTTCAGCTTAACGCCCAATAAACTAATGTCTTCAAGCTCTGCTGTCTCAAAGAGCAAAGGAAAAGTTGGCTCTGGTTGGTCTAACTTCATAATTGGAATCCTATTTAAATCGAACGTTTCAGCTTACCTTTTTCTCAGAAACCTATCTAATTTTCGTTGCATTACAATGTGTCGCTGCTCCACTCGCTGTCTTTCTTACGCCGCCTGAAAAGGTTCAACGCGGTGATGGCAGTAAGGTGAAAATCGTGCTACAAGATTCATGGACTGCCGAGATGAAAGAACTTTGGAAAGTTTCCTGCCGCAAGGAAGTGAGTTCTCTAAATACTTCAAAGCATGCATTCTAGTTTTTACTGAACTGTTATAAATTTAGGTTCTGATGCTTCTTCCTGTCTTCTGGGCATCGTACTTTAATCAGTATCAAGGAAGTGAGTTTTGCCATCTGAAGCCAAAATTTACTGAGCTTGTCGAGTTAATCCGATGCTAAAATTTATCAACAGACTTTGAAGTCTACTACTTTGGCGTTCGTGCCCGGGCTTTAATAGGATTTGTTTGTGAGTTTTGACTCTATGCAACCATGGTGAAGGCTTTAGCAGAGCTAACGAATTTCGATAGCTTACATTGGAACACTTCTCTCATCTTGGATTATCAGTCGATTCTTGGATTACAAGAAAGTGACGGTGAAGAATCGGATCGTCTATAGGTATTTACGCTAGGACGCATTATCCATTTGATACCATTATGGCTAGCTAACATCATCCTATTAGTTTCTACTATGTCGTTTTTCTTCATATCACAGCCTGGGTATATGGATGGGTCGTTCAAGAAATTTATACCGCTAACCCTCCCTCTCTGGATTGGTCTGACAAGGGCTTCACCAGAGGATTATTCGTGGTTATACTTTGGGGTGAGAATGATTCCTTGCAACCATTCAGCTCTCTATATCTAACCATTCATGCGACAGAGTTCTCACGACAAGCTTTGCAAAATTGGATGTATTATCTGATTTCCACAATGACAGATAATATTTCCGAGTTATGTAAGTTGATGTCATTAGACTTTGGGGCTCTGGCAAGGTTTTGGTTTTACTGACTTGAATAGCTCGACTTTCTGGAATCTTGCGTGGACAAGAAAGTTTCTCACAGGCTGTTTCTTTTGGACTGAATACCAAAGAGTGGTATGGTGGAAGAGTTCCACTTGCTGTGAACACTATTCTTCTTGGTAAGGTTATCATCTCCGAATCGTCAGGGGTAGTGCCGACGGAAAGAGGTGTTTCCATTGGCTTTTTTGCTTCATACTAATCAGCTGACCATTTTAGGGCTTGCTGTACTACCCACCTGTATGGTAATTAAAGACTACACTCCCATTGAACATGGAAGCAGTGATGAATCTGGAGAGAAAGGGCGCGATGAAGAGGAGCCTTCGGTCGAGAACTTCGGGAAGGATGAATTGGTTATCAAAGAAGCATCCTTGGTTAAATAGGTATTCTTCTAGTATTGTATGCTGGTTTCATCTCAGACGAATCAAGTAATTAGGGGAGCCTTTTTGTTCACCATATACTAGAGTTTTGGAGCCGGTACGTCTTTAATACCCTTTACAGTCGATTATAGCGTTGTGAGAGGCTAAGATGACTTTTATAAAGCCTGTACTAGGAAGCTGTCCATATAAGACAAATCTCCCAAACTTACAAAGCTTCAATTGTCTCTGAATTACAGGTATCTGCGACATCCTTCTACTAAATAATTATCACAGGCTAGTTCTCTGATTCTCAGCTATACTACCAATAAATAATACTATACTATACTGTAGTTTGTATGTTACGAGGTGATGTCAAGGCGACCAGACAGCCCATGCGGGGGGATCACTCTGACATCACCACTCATCTTCAAAGTTCGCCGCAGCGAACACACAAAAGAACTAAACACATTTCACAGAGAAGTACTAAAGATTCGAAAATAGAATCATTGGTTTTATTTTTACATATCATGGTTACTCACAAAAGAAAGAAACATGCGTCACGCTCGTCTCAATCGTCATCCCAGCTCACAATATTCATCTATTCGTCCAGTTTCGGCTCGGTCGTATGTTGGGGATAAATTTGAGGGAAGAAAGGACCTTGATACAAATAACTAGTTAGGCTTTTCATATGAAATTCATAGAGAAATTCAGTAACGTACCTCTTGCCGGATTGTTATCGTCTGACATATGGTCGGTGATTTGATGGAGGTCCTCGATAGCATGCTCGTGCGCGAGCTCTGCACAGATTGCTTGAGAAGAACTGTGATCATCAGTAATTTGTAATTGAATGGAGTGATGATGGCTGATACTCTTTACTTACGGAGCGACGTTTTGACTATCTTTCATGATTGATTCAATGTCACTCATCCTGCGTGTCGATGTATTCTTTTTCTCGTTGTCATCGATGGATGTACGTTTCTGGGCGTACGTTGGGTCCAACGGGTTATTGTCGACGGTGGTTCCGACCATTTTGGTTATTAGTAGTAAAGCTGAGTTGGCTCGGGTTTTCGTAGAGCAATGGAGGTGTGTTTCAAAGAAGTAGTATATAAAGTATCTGGGGGAGGAGTTAAAAAGAGCTTCCAGGAGCTTATATGGTCAAGTGCGGGGACACATTGAAAGTGGCAAACCTATGATATAAACACTTGTTTCGAGCGTCACAGCTGGTCCCAAGGATTAGTCCCTGCTTCCAGACTATTTCGAAATTGGGATGAATCATTCAAAATTGGTCTTCAAGTCGATTGCGTATTCAGTACTTGAGATTTTACTTGCTATCTTTCAATTTGATTGTTTGTTATAGATGTCAAAGTACAAAGGAACTCCACTGGACAAGTAGCCACATTGATCTTCTTTTGCCTCATATAATACTAGGATATCTAGATGAGATTTCCCATCGATCACAATCATTTACATATGACTGTAGTGTCTAAATTGGCGTTTGTGTACATGCCAGAAATCGTTTCCTGAAACTCGTATCTTGATATCGTGCCATTTGCTTAGTTGGTCTATCCATCTGAGGTATTTTGAACATTTATTCTTCGTCCTTTGTAGGTGGTTTACTCTTCGAATCTTGTGATGAGACAAGTTAAATATTCGCTTTCAAGGATGTGTTGAATAAGATCCAGGCTTCTACCCATCAATTTCAAATACTCGGGCTACTGGTAGGAGATATTGGGTAATTACTGTCATTTGAGCTCCCTGTTCATAGCAAGGATGCTTTCAAAGTAATTCAGGACTCGGGTAAAGAGAATACTCCTTTCATTTTTGACACATTCCGTAGTTTGCACAAGTTCATCATTCATACATGACCATGACACGTAAAGAGCTCATACATCTTCCTAGATGCGGGAAACCTCTGGCCTGAACAGTAAATTCTTTTCATAACTCATGAACATCAATTGGTGGCGATTGTACGCTCTGATACATCTCAGCTTTCGCTCCGCAACGAGAGATTGCCCTCATTGATCGACAAAGTGTCGCATTCTCTTGTTTTTCGACGACAGAAAACGACCCGAAGCATCTCTTCGCGGTTTATTCTTGGACTCGGTATTTCGAAGTCTACCCTTAGAGTCGTACTCATTCGGATATTCGTAGTAGAGTGCTTTGTCCATCCATTCGGACCCAAGATTATTTTTGAAGACCCATTCTGGTAAGGCGTACGGGGCTTCGTCTGGTTCTTTGTCGAAGTTCGTATTCCGTTCGAATAAAACCTTCCAGAATTGTATGCGCAGAAAGCTCTTGCGACCTTTCCACCAGTAATTCCCCGCAGGATCAATGATACGACGATCTTTGGGAGAGAAATAGAAGGCTTGCCGAAGTTGATCTTTGGTAAGAGTCACATTTGGGCCACGAGGGAAATCAGTGGGAAGAGCGATGTAGCTTTCTTGTGATGAATTTGAAATGAAGGACGTCGTAGAAGACGCTGGTGAAACTTCCGTTGGGGAGCATAAACCATCGTAGGTTCGCTGAGTCGAAGGAGTTGGCAGTGTTAAAGGAGATGGCGGAATCATGACTGCTTCCATAGGCTTGAATTCGGAATGAGGCCTTCGGCGTCCATGACGCCTTGGCTTTGTGAATACAACACGAAATGCTGTGAGGAAGAGGAAGAAAATTACGCCCATAATCATGGATAGTCGAAACGACTTGTACCCCCCTTGGTCTCGAGTCGAAGAGCTTTCAAGCTCAGGGATCACCACAGTCGATGCCCAGGTTTCCGGTGGGCTGAACATCGTGCTCGCAATGGTTCGCTGAAAGGAGTGACAGCTAGAAGGAATGGAGCAAGTCCTCAACTCCAGACAGAATCGATGGATTGGAACTTCTGAAGGCAATGGATGAGGTAAAAAGCTGTGAAGCCTTGGAATTATCCAAAAAGGCGAAAAACTGAAGGGTAGGAAATTCCCGAACAGGAAGGCACTGAGGATATATCATCGAGGAAGGTGCGATCCACCGAGACAGTTTAGGCAGCAAATGTCCCATTTCAGTACATTGTATAGGCCATGGTGTTTGATTTGCTCGGATTATTGAATGGTCTAGTGCTACTAACAGTGGATGCTGAAGTACGATGAGGCGAATCCCCAGTTTTATATCTTGGCAATGCTTGGTATTGATGCTTGTGGAAAAATTAAGTATATTTTCTTCCTCTCCATTTGAGTTAAAATCAGCCAGTGCATCAGCTCCAGCTAGGCTACCCGTAGTCTAGCTCTTCTTTGAGCGGTTTTGAGTCTGCATTTTCTTGAGCTGTATTTTACTATCCTGTTAGCACTACGAGTCTATCGAGATCCCTTTGAAAAATCATTCTGTGATAGTATTGGTCTACTCCATACGAGATATAGTACATATGTTGAATAATGCACTGAAAAGAAGCACAATATCATTGGCTGGCTTGGATCTCCCCGATACAAGTATTCTTTGGATGGCCAGCATTTTGGGTATTGCGGGGAGGAAACTCATTTAGCAAATCGATTCCTCTAAGAATAATCACAAATGATCTGCTACTGTAGTCGAAGCAGAACCGACGAACCAGCGTGTCGTGAATGGTAAAAGTCCCCTCCACACTAGTCCTAAAATAGTCATTATCTGGAGAAGGTGGATTTCTTCTTTCCGAGGATTTTGTCCGCGCGCGGTACTGCTAGTCCACGCAAATTGTGAACAAGAAAAAAAAAAAATCTTCCCCTGGACTTTCAAGTTGAATTCTTCTTGTTCTTTTTATTCCTTCTAGCATTGGTAATCGACTTTGGTATAGATATCTCCTGCGGAAGGTCTTGGCCAGAGAACGTTACTCTCGATCTATACGTTGCACTCGGCCCACAGAGTGGATTGTTTCTGTTCCCGGAGAACCCTGTGAGGTCATTGCTTTGATTCTCCTCACCACTCCATTAGGCAGGCTGTGGCAGCCAAGAAAGTCCTTGATACTCTGGTGCTGCATGAGGCCGCTCGAAACACGGTTTCAAGCATAGTTTCTTTCGGCAATCCTTTGAGGAGATGGTCTTCGCACGTGGCGATGTCTCCGGCCACGATGATCAGACGTTAGGTAAGGGGAATGGCATGAAGATCTATGGAACATCTCAAAATATCGAAAACATATGCTAATGTCAGACAGAACATCATGCTTCAGCGAGTAATATCACGATCGTTTCCTGGGATGGGGACAGAGATCCTGGAAACCCGTATAACTGGTCTTTATCCAAAAAATGGACCCTTACAGCACTGGCCGCATTCACGACTTTTATAACTATGATGAATGGAACGATCATCACCGTTGCACACGAAGCCATTAATGCTGAATTCAATATATCAGATGCATCTTTCCCTCATTCTTACTGGCCGGTTACATCTTGGGCTGCGGGTGGTGGGTGCTTTTCTCTCCTTATTCTTCCATTGATGGAAGACTTTGGCGTGAGATGGGTTTTTTTGACAACGTATCTCTGTTTCATTTGCTTCGTTATTCCGCAAGCCGTGGCACAGAATTTCGCTACGCTTGTGGTAACTCGCTTCTTTGCTGGTGGATGTGTTGCGATTCTGGCAAATACATCGGCTACGGTCATTGGGAATGTATGGGATAGCGAGAAAGCACGGAATGTCCCTGTTAGTCTCTATATTGTGACATACCTCGCAGGTAGCAGTATCGGTCCTGTCATTGGGGCTCCGATTTACTACTATCTCTCATGGAGATGGATTGGTTATCTGCAGTTGATCTGGTATGGTGCGCTTTTCCCGATGTACTTTTTCCTGTTTAAGGAATGCCGTGGTATTGCTATCCTGGCGCATCGAGCGAAGGCTTTGAGGAAGGACGGAAAATTGGCGTATACACAACACGAGATTGATAGTGAAGGGACATCGATGCTGAAGATTGTAGCTCGGAGTGCGTCAAGACCTATTGTGCTATTCTTCACCGAGTCAGTGGTCTTTGTCTCGACGCTTTGGTCCGCTTTCACTGTTGGAACCCTCTATTTGTTCACGCAGTCAGTCGAGCAGGTTTTTGCTGGACTTTACAACTGGACGCCTGCACAAGCCGGCTATGTCCAGTCTGCAATTGTTGTCGGAGAGATTCTAGGATGGATCGGGACTCTGTTCTCTGGCAAATTGTACTTTGATTCAGCTTCGAGGAATACTGAAGTTCCTGGAGAACCTATTCCTGAAGCAAGACTTTACCTTGCCATCGTTGGCGGTATGTTTGGCATCTCCGGGGGTATGTTCACATACGCCTGGACCTCCTATCCAGATCTCCCCTGGATTGCCCCCGCTATCGGCCTCGCCATGGTTGGCGGTGGCAGTGTTATTGTTGTAACCGGGATTTCCGATTATGTCGTCGATGCTTATAGCAAGTACGCGGCCTCAGCCATCGGTATCATTGCCTGTGGGGAGAATACATTCTCGGCATTTCTTCCCCTGGCTGCTATGAGCATGTACTCAACGCTTGGCTTCAACTGGGCCAGTACGCTTCTTGCGTTCATCTCGTTAGCGTTATCTCTGGCGCCGATTCTCTTCGTGGTGTGGGGGAAGCAGATTCGGGCAAGGAGTCCGTTCATGAAGGAGGCTATGCTGGAGAAGAGGAGAAAAAGCATTGACTCGGTTTGATACTAGGATTTGTGGTCTAGGCAGACTACTAGTACCGCATTTACACCTTTGTGTGCCGTTACTACAAGTACATACTAAAAGCATTGAGAGGTGTACATACTGGAATCGAGTGATCTCATTTCAAAGTAAAAATCAGGAACTGAAACGAATACCATGGAAGAAGACGAAATAAAAAACGAAAACTCTTCAACAAGTCGACTATTCTTAGAACTTCAAAGGCGTGCTGTATGTTATTTTCGTCGCCACATGCGAACCCACGAGATTCAAGAGGTCCCACCGATAATTAGTGTATCTAGTTGGAGTTTATGACCCCAAAAATGGACATGGGTGAGGCTCGGCATTGGAAATGGCCATTGTCAGCGTGGTTCTAGGTGGATACGGAGTAGAGGGTACTATATCGGAAACCGATTTTGAAAGAGAACACTTGCAGAAAGATCAGAAACAGACGGACTTGGGCGGACTGAACCTTGTTCGTATTTTCAAAGAACTGTGTCTCGCATGTACTCCGTGTAGATTCCTCACGGACTTCAGAGTGGACAGTGTGTACTGTACCCGCAGAAGTGACCAGTTATAATGCGATTGCCTGGATGGCCGTCGGCACGGGTGACCCGGACCCTAAAAAAGGGGGTTATGATTATGATTCTTTATTCCGTAGAAGTGGAACACATGGACACTCCATACGAATTGAGTCAGGGCAATATACTTTAGCTAAGCATGCAAACAGCACGAGTCGGGCGGAGATTTTCCAGAATGTGGTATAGAACGGTTCTCGCATCCACTAGTCTCAAATGATTGACCTTGTGATCCTTGGAACGAACATAGCCCTACCACGAGGCAAAATCTATACGAGAGAACATTTAGGCGAAGTGTAGGTCATCAGTAAACAAATTTGATTTTGAAGTTGAGTTTGTAGACCGTTCAGGGTTGCATTTCACCATGACGATTATCATCATCAACTCCACTGCTGATCAAATGAGGATCATGTCCACATGTAGCACGGAAACGCCCGGTAAACCTTGTTGCGGCCCGGATCTTGAGACCGGCATAGCGAAATCTGATTGTTGTGAGAGGATACTACTAGTATGTACATTATCGTCTTGCGCAGGGGCCAACTGACTCGGGGTTTGGCTATGGAGATTAGGAATTGGCGTAGCGCAATAGAATAGCATTCTGCATGCAGATACATAAAATCTAGGTTTACTATCTATGTATATTGAGCTTCCTCATTTGGTGTTTCGCAGGAGTCTGGTCAATATCCCAGCCACCGCATAGGAATTCTAAACGAGAAGAACGATGTAAAGATCCACGGTCTACGGAGTACGAGCAAGGCTAAAGGGTTAGAACTTCTAGATTGTTTCAGGGTGGACGATCAAACCAGGAGCCCTATACTCTCCACCCGTCCGAGAGTTAGGTTTTGTTAGTCCAGGGGTGCTGAGAAGTCCACTTTGTTGAAACTTCATTCAGGAATCTACTAACGACTCCTGAACAGTCCACACGGCACAGCACTGTTGAATGCCCCCCTTTTTTTGAGGATTGAGCTTGCTTGGTTGGGTAAAGGTGTGCGATCTAGTTCGTTCTTCATGAGAAAATGTAAGACATACTCTCCGCGGAGAGCTCAGAGCTCTCCATATTCAATATACATAGTATGTACTGGGCAGACTTCGTATCATCACGGACTCCGTCCGGCGATCGTCATTGTTGGAGGATGAGACACAATACAATGATGCGACAACCTTAAGCTCCGCGTTCTCAAGGGCGATCCGGCTTGGGCGTGTAGATCTGGGAGAGCAACAATACAAAATGTAGAGCCCCGTATTCGGGGCACCGATATTGTCACCTAACCTTTTTTTTCATTCCTGGCGCCGAAGTTGACCTCGAGTATAACCGCAACCGCAAAAAGGTTTCTCCGAGGCCATGTGAGTCCCACGATATTTTGGTGAAGAAGACTTTTTGGGAATTGCTACCTAGACTCGGTTTAGTCAAGCTTTTGTCACTTTCATATTTTTTTCCATCTCGTAACAATCGTACCATGTACTACAGTACCAAAAGATCAGGGGGCCGAATTCGAATGGCAGGTCTAGAATGTTGATCTTTATACGGAGTCAAATGACATAACCAAATCTAAAGGGCGGGTCAGGAACCAGGTACGGGCGAGTCTCGCCCGAATGAAATTAGGCCTGCCCGTATGTTAATGAAGACTGTAGTCAGAGATTCGGCAATGGAATTCTGCAGAGTCGAAGCTACTGCGGAATGTGCATGCACTCCAGATATTTCCATCCCATGACGCTGGAGAGGTATCATACACGGGAGGGAAACAATTTCCCGGGGCCTTCTTCGAGCAATGATAGGGGGACATGAGAAGGGGGGGAAGCAAGTAGCATGCCATTCCCTTTCGACTCGTCGGTTCTGATCTGTCGTGCACTAGACCAGGATGCTCCGTACTGTTAGTAACTATACACTCCACAGGTCGGGACTACCGGAAAGAGATCAGCTCCAGCCACAGCCGTTTAGACCGAAAGCACAGGCTTGGAATATCGGAGAAATAGCAGAAATGGGGGGAGGTGAGATTCGGCGCAACTGGACTTTTGGGACTTTTGGGGCAACGGTTTTAGTGGGAGAAGTGGACCAGGGCAACCCCGTTTCAATGGCTGCATGTAAGCGCCCACTGGAAACTCTGAAACACCAGTGCAGCGCCAGTTTGACTTGCGAGGGAGCCCTTGGCAGGTCTCCACTGGGTCACTCCCGTTGGATACAATATATGTGTGTATGGATGTTGGTGTGTAGTACGGATATTTTGGTCACAATAGCCTTGAAACGGGAAGAAGTGATCCCCTCGAAATGCACAGACATCCTGCAGTCCAGTCACCAGTCATCACCGGTAGTGGCGTGGGATGTGTCGAATCAGATGGTGAATTGGAAGAGGAGAGAAGGAAAGAAAGAAATTAAGCTGTAAGGCAAGGTGTGGATTTGTACAGTCCATACTGTTGTCGTCTGTAAGTGGTTGGTGATCTGAAATGTAGAGTGCATCATTTCCTAGTTTTCGAGGGAGACGCAAAAATAGACAAACAACCAGCCTCGTCCAGTGGAGAAAAGGTGTGGTGTATGTATAGTACAGTATGATACTTTGTAATATTCACTCTCATCCCGGTATTATAGCAATACACAACCGTCAATACAGTATCCGGTCCCGTACTGTACTTATTAGACTGACGTTGTGCATCTTTCCCCTCTCCCCTTCTTTCTCTCTTCATCCCAACTCTTCTCGAGATTTTCTCTCTCATTCGTTTCTTTCTTCCGCTGTGCGAATTCCACAGAGGCTTTTACCGGCTGGTCCAGTACAAATCTCTGACATCTCTCTTTCTTCTTTCTCTTTGTCGCGTTTGGCATCTTATGAGGCAGGTTCCTCTATCTCAACGCAATCACGAATCTATCCGGTAGTCGCGTATAATCGCTCCTTACCACATCTCGCATCCAATCGACATTTTCCCTGGTGAAAAATCGATTTAAAAAAAAAAGTGAAAGCAAGAGTTCGACTGGTTAATCAACGACTCGTTCGATATTCTGCGCTTTTCTATCTGACATCCAGTTGTTCCCCAATCTGGATTAGTCGATCTCATTCGGTGAGTATGCTGCATCTTTCCTTTTGTGTCTCAGACCACAGCAATATCAAGCAAGAAAACACTGAAAGGAAGTATGCAAAAGGAGGAGCTCGATCATTTTGGTTTTTTATTGCGATGCTTCTGTCTTTCCTCGTCTCTTTGTTTATCGCTGCGCTTAACTATCTGCTCTTTTCCGCCTGTTTGCTGATCGGATCTTCCCTTGCAGAAAAACACGCATTGGCATCATGTATCCTCAACCGGGTGCCCCGATGCCACCCCCGCAGAAACCGGAAACGTTTATGCTGTCGCAAGAAGCGCAGAATAGCCTCCCGCATGATGCGCAAGTCGCCTTGCAGCAAGTGGATAATCGTATGTTTTTGTATCATCTTCGGTTGTCTACATCTTGAAAATGCCAGTCCTGTTGATATTCTCTACCTCTCGCAAGTGAAATATTTCCTTCTATCAGCTCCTGTCGACTGGCAGCCCGATCAGCTTATTCGTCGTTTCCTCCTCCCAACGGGTGACTATGTCTCGTGTATTCTCTGGTTAGTGATGGATCCCAGAGAACTGGCCAACCTTCGCAACGAAGAGGCCGAAGCTGACTTCAAGTGTGCGCCTACAGGAGTAATCTATTTCATATCTCGGGTACCGACATCGTTCGCTGCCTTGCGTTCCGATTTCAGGCGTTTGGTCGTCCCGTGAAGAATTCGAAAAAGTTTGAGGAGGGCATCTTTTCCGATCTGCGAAACCTCAAAGCCGGCACCGATGCGACCCTCGAAGAGCCCAAGAGCGCGTTTCTGGATTTTCTGTACAAAAATAATTGCATTCGCACGCAAAAGAAGCAGAAGGTGTTCTACTGGTACAGTGTCCCTCACGACCGATTGTTCCTCGATGCGCTCGAGCGCGACCTGAAGCGTGAGAAAATGAACCAAGAAGCGACAACGGTCGCCGTGAGCGAACCTGCTATGTCTTTCGAATTCGACTCGTCTCAGTCCCTTTACGAGCAATTGACCAAGGCGCAACAAGCGAATTCTTCTTCATTCGCTGCCCACGCAAGTACGACATATGGTCAGCCCAGTTCCCCCGCGGTTCGGACTGTTGACGCAATGCCTCCTCCTCAGATGGCTCCCCCAGCGATTCCGCTGCTCCAGGACGATTCGGGTCACCCGACGATGTACGGCGCCCCGCAGATTCCCTTGACGAATAACCTCGTCCAGGGGATCATCAAGCGCGAGCAGGATTACGGCCCCGTACAGTACGATCGCAACGGAATGCCCATGGCTCGCATCCACCAGCGCCACTCGTCTATGCCGACCTTTTACGAATACTCCCCCGCTCCGTCATTTGTATCCTCCCAATATGAGGATTACAGCAACCGCGGCTTGTCCTTCGAACCTGTGACTCCACCACAGCACTCGGTCGGACTTGGAGCCGAGCCTGCGTATATTGCTAACGAAGATACCGGCTTATACACCGCCATCCCCGATCTCTCGAACGCGGCTTCGTACAACCCTATGATGCAGCTGCCTCCGTCAAATTTCGCCAGTGGCCACTACCCTTCTGCGTCTCGATCTTTCTCGTCTAATCCCTATTCTGTCATTGAGGGCTCACCAACATACAAGCAACGCCGACGCCGTCCTTCCGTCACGCCGGGTGCCCCCAGTATGCCCGGCACAGCGCACGGGTCTGCTCATGGCACTCCGGCACCGCAACCTCCTACCTATGCTGCACACCGGCCTAGCGACCTGCGTCGCTCGGTCTCGAGCTCTGTGGCTCCGGTCGCTGAAGGCGAGGAGGTCGCCCCAGACTATTCTCGTGCTTACTCCTCGATGCTCCCGCAAAAGGATCTTCTTCAGGAAATTTCCCGTCATGGAACTCCCCTGCAGAATCTTGACGAGTCTGTTAGCCATCAGTCCGTGCCACTCAGCAATCAAGCAGATAACTTGGCGGCGCTTCCAACCAGTGCAGCATTAGAGAACACCGTTCAAAACAGCACTAGTCGATCGGAGAGGTCAGGGCCTGGTCCCGCTCGCCGGGCTCGCAGTGCGACCATGATGGAGCTGGGTCCGTACCCGCAAAAATCCCATTCATGCCCAATCCCATCCTGTGGCAGACTCTTCAAGAGATTAGAACATCTCAAAAGGTAAGATTTGATTCTATTTTTGGATTCTTCAGTCCCAATTGTGGGGGCTCGATCTGCAGCCTGCCATAATGTCATTGTTTCGATTGCCGCCGACTAACTTGGGCGCGTAGGCACGTGAGGACCCATACCCAAGAACGCCCATACCCCTGCCCATACTGCAGCAAAGCCTTCTCTCGCTCCGACAATCTTGCACAGTAAGCTTACAACCTCCTAATTCTCAATGCGCAACGCCACCATTTCGTTGGCTGTTTCATTCATCGTGCTAACATTGCTTCAGACATCGCCGGATCCATGAGGCCCAACAGGATGGTCAACCTGCTCTCGCAACAGAGGATGATCTCGAGAATGACGGCGAGTTTGACTCACCCGAGTCGTCTCCCCCTGCTCAAGCCCATCACCCCATGGTCAGCATGCCCGCAATGACCACCATGGCCACCACTATGAGCATTCCATCCGCCGTGCCAGGCATATCTTCCCACATGATTGCTCCTCAAATGCTCCAGCAGCATTTGTGACTCGAGTTTTGATTGTTGGGTAATGGTTTCTGGCACAGGTTTCATTGTATGGCTTCGCTGGCGCCATGGCGTCCTGTTATCTACTGTCTTGTAATTTTCTTCCCTTTGCTGCACGCTTTTGACACTTCGCTTCGACCCGAAGTGTCCGTTCCTTGGCTATGGTTGCAATCATAGTGTTTTCTGATCTCTTATTTCTTCTGTTCATATGTGTTGGGGATTTGCGCAAGGTCTTTGCTTTGATTTCGAAGGGCCATCTTCCCCTTGTATTATCGTCTTGCTGTCCTTAGTGCCTTTCAACACCCGCGGTCAAACAATATGTCCGGCGGGCACGGGCACATCAGGCGTAGACAGCGGTGGACTTGAGGCATGGACTATATGGAAATAGGTATAGGTATAGGTATTTTTGGCTGGGCTTTTCTGCGAATATCGGGTATTTTCTCAGAAGAGCGGGACTTGGATTGGAATTTGGCATTGGATGCCGTTTGTGTACGGCGGGTTATACTATAGACTACTTAACGAATTGGCTTGAATAAAATTGCTTAAAACTTAATTTATTATCTGCAGCCTGGCTTGAACTTCATTTACCATATCTAACACTCGTCTTCTCCGTATATGCTATGGTGAATTCAATTTCGACGTGATTCGAGCAAATTGACGTGATGCCGTGAACTATATTGGGAAAGCGGTGGGTGTCTGTATTAACCCCGATTGCGGAGTGGGTCTTCCAGCTCTTATCTCAAGCCATCTCCGGGGTCTCACTCTGTACACAATTACTAGACTGAAAGTACTTGGGTCTAGCTTGAAGGGAGAGCTGGGACTCACCCAGAGCTAGAACTCGCCTCGTATGGAAACACGACGAGGAGGAAGGGCTGATGAGGGTGGGGGGAATCTGACAGATGACACTGGACGGAGGGATGAAGTTGATGTCTCGTCCAAGAGTGGTTGGTATTTATTTCTACTCACAGTTTCTATTGGTGGGTAAGTTGAATCTTCCTTTTTGATTTTTTTTGTATGCAGGATCAACTGTGCAAGTATGTGCTTACACAACATCAAATATAGACTTCAGGTTGTCTGGTCTGTGGAGCTCTCGAATGGATCAGTAAGTTCCGGAATCTACCTCCTAGAATCACAAACCACGACCTCAAACCCGTCTGTGGATGGAGTACTTTGTTGTGAATATGCTAATTTGTATACGATTTAAATAGCCCTATTTGTTATCCCTGGGTATGAGCAAAGCGCTCCTCGCCTTTGTTTGGATTGCAGGTCCACTCACTGGGACCTTGGTTCAACCTTATATTGGCATTCGCAGTGATAATTGTCGCTCGCCGTGGGGTAAGCGTAAGCCGTTCATGGTATTTGGGGCTGCGGGGACTATACTCTCTTTGCTTGCCCTGGCGTGGACGAGAGACCTTGTGGGTGGATTTCTTTCTATCTTTGGCGTTGACCGTGATTCAAATGGGGCTCAAACCATGAGTATTATCGTTGCTACGATATTCATGTATGCCCTAGATTTTGCGATCAATACAGGCATGCTTCCCATTTCCCTCAAATTTGTTTCTTCTTTTCGGCGCGTTCTAATCTTCATTCCTTTAGTCCAAGCTGGGATTCGAGCGTTTATCCTCGATAATTGCCCAGCTCATCAACAAGAACTAGCAAATGCGTGGGCTGGTCGTGTCACCGGTGTTGGCAATATTCTAGGCTATATCTTTGGATATATGGACTTGCCGAAGCTGTTGCCATTCCTGGGAAATACACAGTTCAAGGTTCTCTCAATTATTGCCTCGATTTCTCTCGCTGTCACCTTGGGAGCTAGCTGCGCATATATCCAGGAACGCGATCCTCGACTAGATGGATCACCGCCAACAGAGGGACTAGGACTCGTCTCTTTCTTTCGTCATGTCTTCAAATCTATCCGAGACTTACCTCCGCAGATTGCTCAGATCTGTAAGATTCAGGTTGCTGCCTGGGTGGGGTGGTTTCCTTTCTTGTACTATGCGACAACATACATTGGCCAGCTTTATGTGAACCCGATTTTTGCAGATCACCCAAACATGTCGGAGGACCAAATCGATAAGGCGTGGGAAGAAGCTACCCGCGTTGGAACATTCGCACTTCTGATTTATGCTGTTATCTCTTTTTTGGCGAACATTATTCTTCCGCTTTTTGTTGTGCCTACTTATGAAAAAGCGCTCGGTGCCGTTAAGTATACTGAGGATTCACGACATTCGACACAAGAGGAACAAGAGGAGCATCCTGAATTTCGTCGTCTTTCCTTTTCAGCAATGCCAGCAGGTACTGCGGCTGAACCGTTACTTGATGCGACGCCGGGAAAGAGTGACTCAGAAGACCACAAGTCAACGTGGCTGTCGCGTCTTCAGATTCCTGGCTTGACACTTCGTCGAACTTGGATCTTGTCTCATCTTTTATTTGCAGTATGCACGTTCAGCACAATATTCGTCTCATACTATCCGGCAGGATCAATTATAATTGGTCTTATTGGAATCTGCTGGGCCGTGGGACTATGGATACCATTTTCCCTTATTTCGAACGAAGTTGCTCTCATTGATGTTCAACATCGTCTCAAGCGCCGTGGGGCAAGAGTTCCTCGTGCAACGCAGAGCACGAATGCTACTGGATCTGGGACATACGAGCCTGTTTCTGGTGAAGATGCCGAGGATAGACACGAATATCATGGGGAGCATGAGCACGAAGACACTGGTGACCACGATCATGAGTATGACATTGAAAACGGTCGATCCGAGTCTGCAGCCGAAGATGAAAACACTGCACAGGCCGGTATCATTTTGGGTATCCACAATGTGGCTATCTCTTTTCCTCAGATATTTTCCAGTCTGATTTGCAGCGCTATATTCAAGGTTGCTCAAAAGCCACGAGGTGAACCGTGGGATGATAGCGTGGGGTGGATTCTACGATTTGCTGGATGTGCTGCCCTTTGTGCTGCGTGGTTGACTAAGAGGCTTGCTGAAGGTACACGATGATTCACGATGATTGTATACAATCATCTTGTATTCATCAGATCCTTGACCCTTTGCCAAGTCATGTTCCTTGATTCAAATTCTGCCCCCAAATGAATGCAAGGGGACTCTGCCCTATGATGTAGTACGGAGCAAAAGTGGATCACGACAGGCATCATGTTTAGATTACATAGCCCCTTCTGGATATCATGGTCAGATATGTTGAATATATTGAACTATCTCAGCCCGTCAATTCTAAACAGAGGTATTTTCCAAGTAAACTTTCCTATCTTCTTCATGATTCATAAATACTTCTTACATGCAGCGTCGATCGCCCCTTAACCAGCCGCACCCCCAACAATGTCTTGGCAGCGGAAAGCGGTCCACGTGTTAAGATACCGTAATACACATACAATACAGTTCTGTTACACAATACACTTCCTATATTTGGCTGTATTTTGCTGCTTTTACTCGCAGAAACAGACCCCGTCGTATTTGTTCCGTAATCTCGTATACCAAACCACATCCAGCCGATCTGTCCCTCTCCAGCCGATGCAACTCCAAAGAAACTCCAAGCCCTTCCAACCCTATTTGCATCAAACACTTCCTACTCCTCCAAACTTTTGGTCAGGAGAGTATGCGCGCCTAGCCCTGGTCATTTCCCCGTCAGAATAACTTGCCAGGTGTCCACACCCGCCCTCGAACATCCCCGATCGAGTCGCGATGGCCAGTCAACTGATGGGCGATGCCGCCTTCGCCCTCATAAGTACGTCCACACCACGGCCTATCCAAGAAGCCGGCGCGCAGTCGAATCCCGCAGCTTGCTAACCTTTGTTCTTGTATTATAGGGCGAGCGGCCGAAGACACTGATCCCGATGGTACGCATTCATTCTCTCCCTGCCCTCCGAAGCACCCTACTCGACTCGGTGATATGATCTGACACATGGCCTTGGAATACAGATGCTCCCGAAGCGGGTTCGAAGGAGATTACTAGCTCCTGGGCGCTCTTTATCATGATTATGCTCTTGATGCTTGCCCTCTTTACAAGCTATATCCTACAGCAAAAGAAGATTCAAGCTGTGCACGAGACCGTGCTTTCCATCTTTGCGGGTATGTAATAGACCATGGGCATTGGCCGGGGCGAAATATCGAGATATAATTCGATTCCGGACCTTTGAACCTATTATCCATCGCTTGATTAAATCAGGGATATATATTTGACCCAACTGCTTGTTGTGCGAAGCTAATAAATACGCATAGGCATGTTTGTCGGCTTGATCATTCGCCTCACTCCAAAGTCCAACCTCCAAGATAGCGTCGCGTTCGATTATCAATTCTTTTTCAACCTCCTTCTTCCTCCCATTATCCTCGCCTCCGGCTACGAATTACACCAAGCGAATTTCTTCCGTCATATTGGCACCATTCTTACATTTGCTTTCGCCGGTACCTTTATCTCGGCTATTGTGCTCGGATTGGTCCTGTATCTGTGGACGCGGATTCCACTGGACGGACTGAATATTTCATTCGTTGAAGCGATTTCTGTCGGTGCAACACTTTCTGCTACGGATCCCGTCACTATTCTCGCTATTTTCAACTTATACAAGGTTGAGCCGAAGCTATATACTATTATTTTTGGCGAGTCCATTTTGAACGATGCTATTGCCATTGTCCTTTTTGAGACGGCGCAGAAGTATGCTGAGAGTGAGGCTGGGTCTCTCACGTTTCTCAATTTGTTCGAGGCCACGGGACTTTTCTTGCTTGTTTTCTTTGGCAGTATGTTGATTGGTATTGTGGTCGGTATCGTTACGGCGTTGGGACTCAAGTATACCCATGTGCGCCGAATGCCAAAGATCGAGAGCTGCCTCATTGTTCTTATTGCTTATGCGAGCTACTTTTTCTCTAATGGCGTGCATTTGTCCGGTGAGTTTCGTTGCCAGTCTCCCTGTCGCAGTGAGTGCAAACGAAAGCTAATCCTTCTATTCTAGGTATCGTGTCTCTCTTGTTCTGCGGTATCACTTTGAAGCATTACGCCTACTACAATATGTCTCGCCGCACCCAGTTAACGACCAAATATCTGTTTCAGGTCATGGCCCAACTCTCTGAGAACTTTATCTTTATTTACCTGGGTCTGGACCTTTTCGTCGAGTCTAACCTACAGTTCAACCCTCTATTCATCCTTGTGGCAGTCTTCGGTATCTGTTTGGCTCGCTATTTGGCCGTGTTCCCTCTTTCAAAGGCCATCAATTGGTTCTTGCGGTATAGAGCTCGTCGTCGTGGAGTTGAGGTGGCTGATGAATTGCCTTTCTCCTACCAAGCTATGCTCTTCTGGGCTGGACTACGTGGTGCTGTCGGTGTCGCGCTGGCTGCTGGCCTCAGTGGCGTCAATGCGCCGGTACTGCGGGCTACTGTTCTGGTAGTTGTCGTGTTGACTGTTATCATATTCGGCGGTACGACAGCGCGTATGCTTGAGATCATGGGTATTCGCACAGGCGTGGTCGAGGAAGTTGACTCGGATGATGAGTTTGATATTGAAGTCACTAATGGTGGTACTTATTATAAGCGCTCTGGCAATTCTCTGGGATACATTCCACGTCATGACTCCACTATTCCCTTGGATGGTGTCAACAACTCACGAGCTGGTCTTGGCCAGCGTGCGGACAGTTATTCCAGTGGGAATAACCAGCGCCCGAGCCCGCCCGGGCATACACGGATGTATTCGGCGGCTTATAGTCAAAAGGACCAGTCGAAACGTGATCGGTCGTCTACGGCAACTTTGCTGAATGGCGGCCCCAACGGGGCAGGCAGCCACAGCCCGAATTTCGGGGCCAGCGATGACGAGTTCGGATTGCCGCCTAGTGGTCAGAACCGCGACGGCTCAGTTGCTCATCCCGATGAGTTCGACCTGGACTTGGACGGTGCCTCTGATGACGATCTTCCACCCGCAGCGAGCAGCTCATCTCGTCTCCGTCGGTCTCCGTCGCACCCCACGCCTGGCGGAACTGGGACACATACGCCCTCGCCTAATCAGCACGCCTCTACAAGCGTTTCTCCAGCCCGTCGTGAGCCCACACTTAGTGCCCGCGACGCTCTCCGAGACTTGTGGCAGGGTGGTGCCTCGGGTGATCATGCTGCGTGGTTCCGACAGCTTGATGAAGACTACATCAAGCCGAAGCTGTTGCTTGATCAGTCCAACCACAAAGGCCCCGGGCCTGGGGCTGTTTGATATGATGATATTATTCCCCGGCAACGCATTTCCTTTTTGACTTGCATGGTCTTTATCAGAGTTTTACAAGATGAATGTATATTTAGCCTTTTCTTTTTGCTTTCGCTGTTTGGATCTTGCATTACCGTAACTCAGGATTTCTTCGTGTTCGAAATTTGGTGGTCATGACCTTTTCCTCTTGCTCTCTTTTGATTTTGAGTGTTTTGCCCTCTTATATGGCAGATGCCCTGGTGGTTCTCTGCCGGATGGCGAACGTTTGAAGCGGATCCACGGACCTCATCGTGGCTTTCCATAACTTGAAGGTGTCTGTAGTACCATGTGATAAGAATAAGACAAGATTTTAGAAAGATAAGTCTAGACCAGATGGTTAAAATCCGGGGTAGCCCTACCCCTTGGAGGTTAATACCCTCGGGTTTAGAAGCAACTTAAAAATTACCCCGTTTGGCACTAAAAACGAGAAACTCAGACATCGATACAAACTCCAATGAAACAGGATAAGATTACCTGGACAGGGAACTTCATAAATATCCAATCCATGTCATGAATCAGTCAAATTCCCATCTTATCAAAGTCAAATTAGTGATTATCCCAGAATAAACCTGAACCACCAACCAGAACATCCATCCCTATCTCGCTATCACAAGCACATGCACGTCAAATACCCCAACGGACAAAACCCCGCCCAATCCTCGAAGAAGTTATGATTTTCGTACGGAGTATACGGGGTACATCTTATTAGTAGCCACTGGTAATAGTGCTAGGTGGTTACTCCTCTTCCATGTCGCCACTAAAGCCTATATCCCCGCAGTACGTCCCGTCTGCCCGTAGATTCATATCAGGATGTGTTAATCCTGGCGAGCCCAGATAAAGCTTGACAGAGTTAATTCCGATATACCGAGGCGCAGTACTCTGTAGTAAAAGTGATATCAACGGTTTTGAATTGCAGTTAGATAAGTACTCTTATCGCAAGCTACGGCGTTGTTGGTCCCCTTGTTCTGGTGCCCTAGGACTGGCATAAATTATGCAAGGCGCCGTGGTGATTGTTATAAAGTGGGATTCTCATCTTTGTGTAACTTCTCCTGGGTTGAGAATTTCTTAAAAATTCGAATCTCTTGCACTTTCACTGGGGACCTAGGTAAGCGATTCACTTTGATATGTTCCAAGTTTCTTGTGATTGAAATGTCTTATGTAGTGTTTTTTCGCTTATTTCGGTTGATCACGCAGTACCAACTCATCCTCCCGTCTTCTTTCTGAGCCACTAGTGAAGATCTATTCTATCCCTTATACTAGTATCGCTATTAGCAGCAGCTCACATACTAGTAATACTGCGCTCTTGCTACACTGGTCATACTCGAAGCATATCATATACTAAACCTCTTCGCTTGCCGGATCAAATTCAAATTCAATCCAGAGCTAATAACTCGAACTCGAAATACTCAATCCAACTCGACCTCCACCCCAACCCAGCGTCCATCTGAAAGATACAATCATGGCAGACCTAATAAAACCAAAATCTCGCGATAAAAGGTCCCTCGACAATGCCGTCGAACAGGACGGGCCCGCTGAAGCGGGGGATATGGAACTACTAGGTTTGTTTATCCCTTCGAGTCTCCCTTGGATAGGCGAACTGAATCGGAGGGGAAGGGAGTAGGGCTATCTTTACAATTACATGCTAATGATATGATACAGCGACGCTAGGTTATAAGCAAGAATTAAGACGCCATTATTCTACAATTCAGATATTTGCTGTCGCGTTCAGTATTATGGGGTTATTACCGTCCATTGCGTCGACTTTGTCTTTTTCTATGCCGGCTGGTCCGGTGGGAATGGTTTGGGGGTGGTTAGTTGCGAGTTGTTTTATTTTTATTGTTAGTTTGGCTATGGTATGTTCTTCTTCAGGATTTTATTCATTCTCATCTATATGATTTTATTTATGTTATGGCATGGAATGAATGCGTTCATTCTTGCGATTTTCGTTTACTCACGTTTATTTCTAGGCTGATTTGGCATCCGCTATGCCTACTGCTGGTGGTCTTTATTTCTGGACTCATTACTACGCGGCTGAGAAGTGGAAGAATCCACTCAGTTTCGTGGTTGGGTATAGTAATACCATTGGGTTAATTGGAGGAATTTGCTCTATTGATTGTGAGTTCCACCATTGGCAGTTGTGACTGGTCCCGAGCTATCACATTTCAAAGACTGTCTAGTATGATCAATCTGGGTATACTTATATCAAGCTAATCACTTTGTCGAATTTAGATGGGTTTGCAAACATGATCCTTTCAATGGTATCAATATCACGAGATGGAACCTGGTCCGCATCGCGACCCATCATCTACGGAACATACGCAGCAACAGTCTTCGCTCATGGCTTCATAGCTATATTCTTCGGCAAGATAATGCCGAAAATCCAATCTGCCTGTATATTCCTGAATATCGCGCTGGTAGTAGCAACGGTCATCGCACTTCCGATTGGAAAATCCGAGAACGCTCCACCCGTTAACTCAGGCTCATATGTCTTTGGACATGTAGAGAATCTAACTACTTGGCCGACAGGTTGGACGTTTATCATGGCGTGGTTATCGCCTATTTGGACGATTGGTGCGTTTGATTCTTGCGTTCATATGAGTGAAGAAGCGACTCATGCTGCGCGTGCGGTGCCGTTGGGAATTATTGCTTCGGCTGGTTTGTGTGGTGTGCTTGGGTGGTTATGTTTGACTGTTATTGCGGCTGCTATGAGTAAAGATATTTCTGGGATATTGAATTCTAGTTTTGGTCAGCCTATGGCTCAGGTTTGTTTCCTTTTAGCAAGTCGGGGATGTGTGTGTACTAGTAATGCTAATCATATATCAGATTTATTTCGACGCTCTGGGTAAGAAAGGTGCTCTTGGATTCATGGCTGTAAATGCTATAGTTCAATTCTTCATGGGTCTTAGCATTGTGAGCTGCAATATTCTACCTTCTTACAATATCATTCCGCATCTAACACTCAGTCAATAGGTACTCGCCGCGTCCCGTCAAAGCTGGGCCTTTTCTCGTGATGGCGCTCTCCCTCTTTCGAATTACTTCCGTAAAGTAAGTCAGCATAGACTCATGCGCTATCAACCAGTACGAATGGTTTGCGGCGTAGTTTTCGTCGCAGCGGTCATCGGACTCCTCTCTCTAATCGACAACGCTGCTGCCAATGCTCTCTTCTCACTCGCCGTTGCGGGTAACGATCTCGCATGGTTAACGCCTATCCTTACGCGATTAGTCTGGGGACAGGAACGATTTGTTCCGGGTGAATTTTATACAGGGAGATACCTTAGCAAACCGATTGCATGGATTTCGGTAATTTATTTGTCTTTTGTGATTGTTCTCAGTATGATTCCGACTGAGGGACCGAATCCATCGCGTGAGTACTCATTTTTGAAATTGAAGATCTTCTGGACATTGGTATTGAAGAGTTCCTTACTGACTTTCCTGGCATCTAGCTCAAGATATGAATTATACCGTTGTTATCAACGGGTCTCTGTGGCTGGGGGCTATATTGTATTATGCCCTGCATGCCAGAAAGACATTCAAGGGACCGCAAACTACTGTTGCGCCTGAAGATGAGGGAAAGAGAATTGAAGAAGAAGGGGATACTGATATTAAGAACTAATTGAGTGCAAGTTGTGTCCATGTTTGGTGAGTACTTCAATGACTAGTACCAGCGACAGTTGGTCAACGTCAATATACACTTTGGACTGCTACGACTACTTTAGTAGTACTCGTATATGGAATAGTATTCTTACTGTATTCTTCGTGTTTCATCTCTCATTAGATGGCGATATTGCCACTGATGTTGTAACTAAATCGTATTCGCTATTATCACAGTCCATCATGCGTCCATCTAGCCCTAGCCCTGGAGATCTTCATTCCGGTTACTCTGGGATCTTGAGAACGTAACGTCCGGCAATTTTGCCTTGCTCTATATATCGTGTCAGCTTCTGAACACCTCCTATCATAGAAATGACTTACCCATCAGCTCGAAAACCTTGGGTAGATCCTCTAGTGGAGCAGTCTTGAATGGGGCCTTGATCAGACCGCGAGCAAAGAAGTCCACAGCTTCGGCTCCATCCTGGCGATTGCCAACATAGCTTCCTTTGATGTTGATCATTTTGATGACAGATTCGAAGACAGGAGCTTTAAGGAAAGCATGGGCTGGAAGGCCAATTGCGACAATTGCACCACGAGGACGTGAATAATCAACGGCCTGTTGGAAAGGCTTCTCGGAAGCAGCAAGTAAAAGTACAGCGTGTGCACCCAACCCTTCAGGTGTAGCAGCCTTTACATCAGCGACTAGATCTTTGGACTTGGTGAAATCGACATAAGCCTGTTCTCGGGTTAGCTGCTTGTCGATGTAAAGAGACGAGTTTTGAAGAGAGACAAACGCACCTCGGAGCCTAACTCTTCGCACATCTGCCGTTTCTCATCACCACCATCGATAGCAATCACACGCAAGCCCATGGCCGTAGCATACTGTTGGGCCAGCGATCCTAGACCACCACCAGCACCGACAATAGCAACCGTCTGGCCAGGTCGAGCACCAGACTCCTTGAGACCTTTGTAAACAGTGATACCGGCACATAGAATAGGCGCCACCGCATCAAAAGGAACGTCCTTGGGAAGCTTAATTGCGTGAGCGGCTTTCCCAATCGCATATTGCTGGAAGGTGCCATCAACGGTGTAACCTGAGAGTTCCTGACCCGCACAGAGAGGTTCGTCGCCTGTCTTGCAGAACTCACAAGCTAGACATGAACCATTCAACCATTTGATCCCAGCGTGGTCACCTATTTCGAGGCCATGGGCCATTTCACCTTTTGCAACTATGATACCAGCACCCTCATGTCCACCCACAAGTGGCATCTTCAAGGGTAAAGGCCAGTCGCCTTTCATGGCGTGGAGGTCGGTATGGCAGACACCGGTGTACTTAACGTTCAGAAGAATTTCATCGGGACCGGGCTTTGGGACGGGGATTTGCTTGTAAATGGGGGGTCCTCCTTTCTTTTCGACCACTTGGGCCCATTGGGTCTCTGGGATAGGCATTGATGAGATGCTGATATGGGTAGATGTAAATTTAGATTTGGGTAGTGTAGAGTGTAGAATGAAGTGAGATTGGAAGAGAAGAAGAAAAGAAAAGAAAAGAAAAAGGAGCAATAAAGGAAGAAAGACTGAATTTAAAAGGAAAGTGCCGGAGTCGGCAGGAATGACCGTGGTGCCACTGTCCATGATGGGCAACTGCGTCAAACCTGGTCGTGCTTTCCTCAGATTGTTACATTTTCAGTCTGCACTTTCTATTTTTATTTTCTTCCTTTTCTTCTTTTATTCTCTGCTCTTTTCTCTTCTCTAACAACCTTTAAGGGATCAATTGATCATTCTCTACTTAACAGTGTAGACATCCATGTCTGGTGTTGATATTCTCACCATCCTCTGCCGTTCACACCCCATCTCACCACCATCATGAGCACTAAGCACACTGGCAATTACAATTCCTACTATGAGACCTTGCCACCTTGTCAATAACTGGTATTTACGAGAGCTGCATCTGTCATAATGCGGTAACTGCATAAGTATTTACATTCTTTTTGGTCTTCACGGACTCTCTTCGGGATTTACTTCAAGCGGGATACATATATATACTCCAAGCGTTGGTCCCCGCAAACCCATCTAGGATTGGCGATGACTCCTCTCCACGACGTCAGATAGGAATGAGGGGAAAACCTAGACGCACTCTACTTTTCTGTCCCTATTCTTTGCTCATCCGGGATATCTTGATCGGGATGAATCAATCGACATGAAAAGAATGAGTTCGTGTGGGGAGTGGAAGACGTCACCATCGTTCTCTCCACACGAACCCAGCAACGAACTCCGCCATCAGGCCATGCTCGCAGACGATTGCGACCGGGTGCGCAGTGATTGACCCTTTCTGTTGGCATGAGTGTTGCTATTAATGCTGCTGCTACACGCCGCATATGCCCTAATGAATGATTGTTATCCTGTTATAGTAGCCGGACCCAGGTACCGCGCGCACCTTGCGGGAATCGCGGATCCTGACCGGGATCGACATGGATTTCTACATAGATAATATGGACATAGTCCACTATGTCGATTATGACTGGGAGTACGGAATAGTCTGGTGCACCTGGTGAGTGTGATTCCTTTGAGCTCGTCTGACGGGGCTCGATCATATTTGTTCCTACACTAGTCGGGTCAGCTGTGGCTACTCGTGGACTTGGCATAATGAGGCAGTGCGTATCTCAATGAGTGCCTCTCGACTGATCTATCTTTTTAGCTGTAGAGTATCTGATTATTCAAATAAATATCTGAAGCCAGATTATATTCACGTATCAATATTATTCACATTCACTGTTGATAATACACTATTTACACCAAAGATACTAGGTAGTTACCCTTCGGAAGTACGGGATCGGCCGCAACGAAATCTTCGGATGAGCAAAAGTCTCTCGCTCAGCCGGACCAGAAAGCGATTCCGGCCGGGTTGGGCTTCAGAATAGCCAGCAATTTAATATTTCATTCGTTTAAAAGAGACAAACACAATACAGCTCCCTCTACAAAATTGTTTGAGGCTTCCCCGAGTAATTATAGGAGTATAATCCCCTCCTCTCCTTCACAGCTGCGATGCATCGCAAAACAGCAGATCAAATAGCCTCCAAGAGATAAAAGGGCTGATGGAATGGGAACACCCTAAATAGAACACCACAATCGAGAACAGACAAAGAACAATTATAAGTTCATCTCGAATCCTTTACTATTATATTTTCCGATGTATATCTATAAATCTGTAACAATAATAATAATAATAATAATAATAAAATATTATATACTAATTCTCGTAGTCCAAATGCACTTCATCGACGCACCTTCCAAACTGCTCGAAGCTCTCAACCCTTTTGCCCCCTTCAAACGGATTTCCCCTCCTTCGAATTCTCATCTTCTCATCTTCTCATCTCCTTATTTCTTTCGTTCTCTTCCCACCCCCCTCCAAACTCCTCCCCTCCTTAAAAAAAAAAATTAACCCCCCGACGTTTAAAGTACCTGTTCCCTCTCATCCCTCTGTCCTCGCCTAGCTCGGCCGCGCATTCTCTGCTTGCTCCGCGGCCACAAAGATCCCTTCTTCCTGCATCTTCCCACCCGCCAAACGATTCCATCCTTCCCACCAGGTATGATCATCTCGTCTATCCTTTATTTCGCCCATCTCCCATCATCCTATTCCTCTTCCCCGCGATTCTACCTTCGTCCAATCTCTCACTGACGTCGCGTCCGCGCTAGATCTCCGAGGGACCGTCCCCCTTGAACACCTGTCCATGGGCGTTACCCACCGTGTCTGATCTCCATCCCACTCAATTCCATCTACACCCTATTTCTATTCACCTAAATAATCCTTCCCACGCTTGTCCGGCGCCGGGGACCCGGCCATCATGACAGGCGCTCCGCCATATAACGCCCAGTCCCCGACTCAGCAACATCGGTATCCTGCGTACGAGTCTCCGAGCAAGAACCAACGTCCGTACTATCCGAACAATGAACAGCCGCAGCAATCTGGCCAACAACAATACCCACAACATCCGCCCCAAACGCCCCCGGCTTTTCCTTCATCCTCCATCTCGCGCAGCCCACGTTTTTCGCACGCGTCGTCTCCCATGCCTGGCTCACTCCCGCCACCCATAAACGGCGCTGCTCCCCCGGCGCATCCATCGCATCTGGAGTCTTCGACGCAGTATCAGCCTCATTCAACCAGCAGAACCCCTTCACTGCCGCCTCCGCACTCCCTTGCGAATCCGGCCCTACCTGGCAATGGCGTTTCCCCGTACGGTCCCTCCACACCCCATGGGCACCCATCGGGTCGTCCAGAGGGGTACTCGCAATCACCTAGTCGTGAATCAGAGTCTCCATACCATGTGAGAGGCAACGGTGGGGGATATGGAAGCTCGATGGCCCAGGAACCACGACGTTCCTCCCCACCCAGAGACACGGTATGTCAGAGAAACTCGATTAAATACAGCTTATTTGGATGATTATCTGACCTTTGCATTCGACTTAGAAGCCTGCTAGAGCCGCCGACCCTATGTCTTTCGCCAGTATCCTCTCGGGCCCATCAGAGGATAAACCCGCACGAAAACCGTCTCCGCAGCCATCGACCCCGGCCCCTGCTGAGCAAACGCCAAAAACCGAATCTCGGACTCGTGATATAGCTCCCACTCCAGGTACTTTTCTTCACAAGGCGGATAGGACGCCGGTGCAGCACAAGGATGCCTCACGAGGACCTTTTGCTCCCAATGGAATCTCCAAGTCTGGGACCGACCAAGCCGAGCCCGCTCATCGTGTTGTACAACCCCGGAAGCCCTTGCCTCCCGGTGTTGATTCGGAGCAGGTGAATCGGGCTATTACCGATATCGAGAATGCCGATAAAAGTGACGTTGAAGGGACCGGATTTGAGGCCGAGCAGGAGTACTATCGAGAGAAGAGTCTAAAGAGATCAAATGATAGCGCCCGTGCGGAGCAGCTTCGGCGTAAGGTATGTAATGTTGATTTTAGTGCGAGAGAGAGCGTCGTCCTACGTGCTAACTTCTTGCCAGCGTCGCCGCAATGAGTTTTTGATCGAGCTTGGTCGATCGTTCGAGAAACAAGCGATTATCGGAAACGAGCGTTTCCGCACAGTGAACGAACCGGACGTTGTCGCCGAGGTCCAGCAAAAGGAAGTTCAAGACGAGAAGGAGCGCAAGAAGGACATGCAGCGCAAGCGTCGCCGTGAAAACACTGTCCGCGTGGAGATGCAGAAGAAATTGGAGGCCGAGCGCAAGGCAGACAATGCCTCGGACTCAGCAGAGAAGGCCAAGTTCCTTCGCGAGGCCGAACGAGCACAGAAGAAAATCAAATCAACCAAACGCGCTCTCGAGGGTGGAAACGCCCAAGACGAACTTGGCGAGGTCACCCCTCTGGCTCCTAATCTCGAAGGCGGTACTACCAGTTCATTCCACATTGGCCGATCATCTCCCTCAAGACGTCGCTCTGGTCGTGCGGGTCCTAGTTCACGGCCCAAGAAGTCTAAAGAACAGAAGCAGGCCGAGAAGGATGCTGCTGAAGCTGCCTATCTCGGCGGCTATGATGATGATTCTCTTTACTATACTCCACGCGACTCAAGGAAAGGTGGTCGCTCTAAAGAGGGTACACCGGTGCCTCTACATTACGACAGCAAGGGCTATAACCAGATCTATGAGCAAATATGGCGTGATATTGCTCGAAAGGATATTCCCAAGGTTTACCGCATCAAAGCAACATCCTTGACGACTCGGGTCGAGAACTCACGCAAGACCGCTCAATTGGCCAGCAAACAGTCTCGCAAGTGGCAAGAGCGCACGAATAAGAGCACCAAGGATACTCAGGCTCGGGCTAAGCGTACTATGCGTGAGATGATGTCCTTTTGGAAACGCAACGAGCGTGAAGAACGTGACCTGCGTCGTCTGGCAGAGAAGCAGGAGCTCGAGTCGGCCAAGAAAGCCGAAGCCGAGCGCGAATCTAACCGACAGAAGCGCAAGCTCAACTTCCTTATTTCCCAGACCGAGCTTTACTCTCACTTTATCGGTCGGAAGATCAAGACCGCTGAGGTGGAAGCCGGCGGAGATGGTGTCACTGGATCTGATGAAACTATCCAGCCTGGCAAAGAAGGCGCACATACTGTCAACCTGCCTAACAGTGTTGCGAACAAAGATGCAAAGGTGACCAACTTCGAGGATCTCGACTTTGATGCGGACGATGAGACTGCATTGCAACAGGCCGCCATGGCTAATGCCCAGAATGCCGTTCAAGAAGCCCAAGACCGTGCCCGTGCCTTCGACAAAGAAAAGCAAGGCGATGACCACATGGCTGCTTTTGACGAAGGAGAACTCAACTTCCAGAACCCCACAAGCTTGGGTGACATTGAGATTTCCCAGCCTACAATGCTTACTGCCAAGCTAAAAGAGTACCAGCTGAAGGGTCTCAATTGGCTTGTCAACTTGTACGAGCAAGGCATCAATGGTATTCTGGCCGACGAGATGGGTCTGGGTAAGACGATTCAATCCATCTCCGTGATGGCTTACTTGGCTGAATTCCACAATATTTGGGGGCCTTTCCTTGTCATTGCCCCTGCATCCACGCTTCACAATTGGCAGCAGGAAATTGCCAAATTCGTGCCTAATATCAAGGTTCTACCATATTGGGGTAATGCAAAGGATCGAAAGATTCTTCGAAAGTTCTGGGATCGCAAACATATCACCTACAACCGCGACTCCGAATTCCATGTACTTGTTACATCCTACCAGCTTGTTGTCCTTGACGCCCAATACTTCCAGAAGGTCAAGTGGCAGTACATGATTCTTGACGAAGCCCAGGCTATCAAGTCTTCACAGAGTTCGCGATGGAAGAATCTGTTGGGATTTTCCTGCCGTAATCGTCTGCTTTTAACTGGTACCCCGATTCAAAACAACATGCAGGAACTGTGGGCTTTGCTACATTTCATCATGCCAACATTGTTCGATTCCCACGACGAGTTCAGCGAGTGGTTTTCCAAAGACATTGAATCTCACGCTCAAAGTAACACGAAACTCAACGAAGATCAACTCAAGCGTTTGCATATGATCTTGAAGCCCTTCATGCTTCGCCGTGTGAAGAAGAATGTACAACAAGAGCTTGGCGACAAGGTCGAGAAGGATATCTTCTGTGATTTGACTTACCGCCAACGCGCTATCTACGCCAATTTGCGGAACCGTGTTAGCATCATTGATATTATTGAGAAGGCAGCCGCTGGAGATGACAGTGATAGTACCACTCTCATGAACTTGGTCATGCAGTTCCGAAAGGTTTGCAACCACCCCGATCTATTTGAGCGTGCGGAGACCAAGTCGCCCTTATCGGTTGCATCTTTCGCAGAGTGCGCATCCTTCGTCCGCGAAGGCTACTTTGTTGACATGCGCTATTCGACTAAAAATCGCATCGAATACGAATTGCCCCGTCTTCTATGCAGCCCGGAGGCTCGTATCGACATGCCGGGTCCCGGGAATGAACGTGCCGGTTTCCGGGGTAAATACCTCTCTCATTTAATGAACATTTGGACACCCGAGAACATCCAGCACAGCTCGCGTGAAGATGGAACCTTCTCATTCTTACGATTCGTGGATACATCAGCTGGAGAAGCCAGCAAATTGGCTCGCCAGGGACCATTTGAGCGCGCAGTCGGTCGTCAGGACAAAGCTGATCGCCTGTCCCGTCTGAATGTCAGTTATGACGCGGATGAGAATGAATCATTTAGCAATTCTGTGCTGCCACATTCCATGTTGAACATTGTGGAGCGCAACGATCGTCAAGCCCTACGTGATATCACGAGTGAGGGTCGAATGCGCAATCTGATGAACGTCTCTCGCACAGCTTTCGAAGACCAGGGTCTGAACCTTATTGAGCCATCCGCCGTTCCAAAGGCATCTGCGCCTCCGATCCTGCTTTCTTCCTCTGGTATGCAGGCTCAGCGAGAGACCGAGAAAGCCTTGTTTAACACGGGCATCCGACAAGCATTGTATGGTGTACCCAACAGGCAAGTGGATGAACAGATCCTCGAGAAGCAACTCGACCCTGTACCGTACTCGCATCAACCAATCTTGCCGCCACCTACCTCGCTTAAAGCGCGCTACACCAATATCGAGGTCCCATCCATGCGCCGCTTTGTTACGGATTCCGGAAAGCTGGCGAAACTGGACGAGCTTCTTCGTGAACTGAAGCCGGGTGGTCACCGTGTATTGCTGTACTTCCAGATGACACGCATGATCGACTTGATGGAAGAGTATCTAACCTATCGCAACTACAAGTACTGCCGACTAGATGGAAGTACTAAATTGGAAGACCGTCGCGACACAGTTGCCGACTTCCAGTCCAACCCGGACATCTTTGTCTTCTTGTTGTCGACCCGTGCGGGTGGTTTGGGTATCAACTTGACGGCAGCTGATACCGTCATTTTCTACGATTCCGACTGGAATCCTACGATCGACTCTCAAGCCATGGATCGTGCTCATCGTCTTGGCCAGACCCGACAAGTCACTGTCTACCGTCTCATTACTCGCGGTACGATCGAAGAGCGTATTCGCAAGCGTGCCCTTCAAAAAGAAGAGGTGCAGCGTGTCGTCATCACTGGTGGTGCATCTGGCGGAGTGGACTTCAACACCCGTGCACCCCGCGAGAACCGCACAAAGGATATTGCTATGTGGCTTGCGGATGATGATGAAGCCGAACTTCTCGAACAGAAAGAACGAGAAGCTCTTGAGCGTGGCGAGCTTAATGCCGCTAAAGGCAATAAAAAAGCTGCCGCTCAAAAGCGCAAGCGTGATCTCACACTGGAAGACATGTATCATGAAGGTGAGTAATGCATCATGTTCTATCCCATAATTGTCTTATACTAACATTTCTCTTCTACTTCCAGGCGAAGGTAACTTTGATGATGCCTCTGCTAAACCTTCCGGCGCCGCGACTCCCATGTCTGAAAACGTGGACTCGCCTGCTGCAGCGACGCCAGCCAAACGTGGGCGTGGGCGTGGTCCAGGAAAGGGCACAACTAAGCGTGCCAAAACAACGAAGGAGCGTCTTCGTTTAATTGATGGCGATGGGGGCCTCAGCTAATCTGTTTCAATTACTCTGCAAATGTGCGCAGGCGTTCAGTGATTCGATAATCCTTATTTTGTGTTCTTACTCTGTCACACTTTTACTATTCTTTCCCGATACTTTGTCTTATTTTTTTTTCAACCTTCTTTTTTGATCCTTCTCACTTGGCAGACATTGCTCTGCTGTGTATTACCATACAACCCTTCACCAGCAACCGCTCGACATTTGAAAGTCATTGCAGGAGACGATCTAGTACAACATTTTCTTTTTCGGGATGAAGTTGGAAGTCTCGCATATATCTGCATGATAATCGCATTGTTTGCAAGAGGATGAGCCGCGGTGCTGAAAAGGACCCTTTTTTTACAAAAATCACTGGTTCATTTCGTTTTTTTTTTTTTATTCTGTGGTGGTTGCAGGTATGCTGGTTTGGGGGGCGTGTTTTCTTCCTTTTGTTTTATCTCTACCTGCTCTATTCCTTTCTCAGGCTACAAGTTATTCCAACCAGCATACTTTGTGTATGTCGTTGGCCATTATTCAAAACTGTTTCTGATTATCAGGTTTCGGGATGGATCCTGTTGGTGGTTTGCAAAGTCTCTGTTATTTTTTGACTTGTGCTATCTGGCTGCATGTGATATTTTTTGATTGATATGCACTTTATGCAGCTATCATAATAGATCTGAATGATGTTCTATAACTGCATTTTCTTTTCTCTTCCCTTGCTTAATTGGTTGTAAATCGTAAGCCAGTGTAAGCCACGGCACTACAGTATTGTATAGACAGAGTACAGTTTGTACATCTTGTGTGAACCAATGACGGCGTAGTCTTTTATGGGCCACTCCGAGTCACCCGCAACTCGCCACTCCACAAGCAACTACAAAGATCGATCACATCGAGTTCAACTGAAGGTTGAACATCAAGGCAGTATCCTATACGCTTAAGGTCATTCTCTATTTATGTGATAACGATAGGTGTATGCAGAATGCACCTTCTCATTCTGGGAGCAACGGGACGAACAGGGCTCTACGGATATAAATATGCCTTGGACGAAGGTATGTCTACATATAACCCATATAACCTCGGACGAGCACTACAAAACCATTCCTAACTCTCGCCCAGGACACAAGGTTACAATTCTAGTCCGCAAAGCAGACAAAATCGATCCTCACGATCGACTCACCATCATCGAGGGTTCTCCATTATCAGAAGAAGATATGAAACGCGCATTTAATACCGGAACACCCATTGATGCCGTCCTCGTATTCCTGAATGCCCCGCGCATAGGCCAAAACCCCTGGGGAAAGTTTCTTGGACCACCTCGTTTAATCGCGGACTCAACTAGGAACGCTACTCGAGCTCTGCGTGCGCAATATCGCGAGCAAGTCGTCGATGATGCTGGTAGTGGCGGTGAAGCGAAGAAACCACGACTAATCGTGATGAATGCCCTTGGTGTTGGGAAGAGTTGGGTGGTAACGCCATATATTGTGCGGTTTATGATTACATTTAGTAATGTTTCTGAGTCGTATAAGGATCATAATGCTGTTAATGAGGAGATTGAGAGTGAGTGTGGAGATGAGGTGTTGTGGACTTTGCCTTTGCCGGTTGGTCTTGGTGGTGGTGGGAGGAAAGAAGTTAAGACGTTTGGGTATGAGGAGAATGGGGCGAGTTTGTGGATTTCGAGGGAGAGTTGTGCGAGGTGGATGGTTGATGTTGCTTTGGGAAGGGAGGGGGGTAGATTTGATAATAGGAGGGTTATTGTTTCTAATTGAGGGTGTTGAACAGAGTTACTAGTTTTAATTCTTTTTGATATTTTGCAACCATCGCAAAATGTTACTGATTTTGTGAGAGTACTTAGATCACTACGGAGGACTCCGTAGTGACTATTGAACTGTACCTAGAGTAGTCGAATATCAATTGAGCCAATCGAGTAAATTTCCCCGCACGGAGAATTGCTCAAATCCCGTCGTGGCTCACCGAAACTTGAGATTGATGGCCGGACCGCGGTAACATCTCCCCGCATGAGATGGTATTGAGTTCCGCCATGTTAATTCCCCGCTTGACCATCTTTCAACGGCCATTCACGGGATTTGAAAAATGGAACATATGTATTCCGTAGTTAGTGAAGAGTCAAATTCGATTTACCTCGGGATCTTCTGGGGTTTGCTCGGAGATTACCTAAGCCAGCCTGTGCCGTGTTCCGATCGGGAAGGATCATCCGGGGTGGTAACTTCCCATTTTGTAGACCAATCATAACACTCCGTTTGTCATCTGCTGAGTCAGTTTTCTCCCCGCTGAAATTGTCTGGACGCCGTCTCATTTCTCTCTCCTTTCCACACCCGAACATACACACGTTGTTTTGGTTCAATTCGATTTTCACCATGGAGGCCATGCTCCAGCAGTCCCGTTCTATGTGCCCCTTCCTCAAGCGCACTGCGCCCGCCACCTTACGCACCCTTTCCACGGCTACCCGCCCCAGCACTGGCGGCGGTACCATGTCCAACCTCCAGGTTCTGGCACGCCGTTGCCCCGTCATGAGCAAGGCTCTTGCGGTGCAGAGTGCTCGTCTTGGTAGTGCTAAGCGTTTTACTTCCTCCGCCGCTGGTGTCTCTGCCATGAAGCCATTCCTGGCGCCAACGGGCAAGCGCGCATTACATACTACTGGTGGTCACCCCGCCAGCGCGGCCCCGGGAACCTACAAGAAGAATGAGCAGGGTGAGTTCGCGCTCATATTCAGCTTGGAATTGGAAATTATGTGCTAATTGATTTACCAGCTCACCCAAACCTTGCCCACCTTCGCCCTAACCCGGCCGCCGAGGCCGCAGCCCGCGAGCCCCGCCATGAGTCTCCGATCACTTCTCGATTCGATTATAACGCATTCTACAACAATGAGCTCGAGAAGAAGCACAAGGACAAGTCGTACCGCTACTTCAACAACATCAATCGTCTCGCCAAGGAGTTTCCTCGTGCCCACACCGCTTCGGCTGAGGAGCGCGTGACTGTGTGGTGTTCTAATGATTACCTTGGTATGGGTCGTAACCCGAAGGTACTGGAATCTATGCACCGTACTCTTGATACCTATGGTGCTGGTGCTGGCGGTACTCGCAATATCTCCGGTCATAATAAGCATGCTGTTCAGCTCGAGGATACTCTAGCGAAGCTGCATGGAAAAGAGTCCGCCCTGGTCTTTAGTTCCTGCTTCGTTGCCAATGACGCCACCCTCGCGACTCTCGGCAGCAAGATGCCCAACTGTGTGATTTTGTCGGATAGTCTGAACCACGCATCTATGATTCAGGGCATTCGCCACTCTGGCGCGGCGAAGATGGTTTTCAAACATAACGACTTGGAAGATTTGGAAGCCAAGCTGGCTTCTCTGCCCCTCAATGTTCCTAAGATCATTGCGTTTGAGTCTGTGTACAGCATGTGCGGATCTATTGCGCCCATTGAGAAGATCTGTGACCTCGCTGACAAGTACGGCGCCATCACTTTCCTGGACGAAGTTCATGCCGTCGGAATGTACGGTCCCCACGGAGCTGGTGTCGCCGAGCACCTCGACTACGACATTTATGCTTCGCAGGACACCAGTGCCCCCAAGAGCACCAAGGGCACCGTCATGGACCGCATTGATATAATTACTGGAACTCTGGGTAAAGCCTATGGTTGTGTTGGTGGATATATTGCCGGTTCCCACGCCCTCGTTGATACCATCCGCTCGCTGGCACCGGGTTTCATTTTCACCACTTCCCTGCCACCAGCAACCATGGCTGGTGCCGATGCCGCTATCCAGTACCAATCCGAGCAACCGCGTGACAGGGTTCTGCAGCAGCTTCACACCCGTGCTGTCAAGTCCTCCTTGAAGGCCCTCGATATTCCCGTTATCCCGAACCCGTCTCACATTGTGCCTCTGCTCGTTGGTGATGCCGAACTCGCCAAGCAAGCTTCTGACAAGCTCCTCGAGGAGCACGGCATCTATGTCCAAGCTATCAATTACCCCACTGTCCCCCGGGGCGAGGAGCGTCTGCGTATCACCCCAACCCCCGGTCACGTCAAGCCCCTTCGCGACCACCTCGTCCAAGCTGTACAGGCCGTCTGGAACGATCTGGGTCTCAAGCGTGCCAGCGACTGGGAGAACATGGGTGGATTTGTCGGTGTTGGCGTTGAGGGCGCTGAAGCCGCTAATCAACCTATCTGGGAGGATTCTCAGCTTGGCTTCGCGGCTGTTGAGTCCCTTGAGACCGCAATCTCTCGTGAGCTAGATGCTGCCGAGACTCAAGCTTCTGCTGTACCTCCCATGAAGACTGGGACTCCTCTCGGTAGCGCCCACTCGCTAATCGGCTCCACTCCCGTTGGCGTTGCCGCTTAAGGAGAGTGTTGGTATTCATTTACCATGCCCTAGACTGTTTGCTCGCCTTTAGTCTTATTTGGGAGGTCTGGAGGGGCGAACAGGATTTAGGGATATCCCTGGGGTCTTAACTTTGCCAATATCCCGTCCGTTCGTTTGCATTGGTTGATGTGATGTCTATTCTTACATCTAATCTACATACCATTTGATTATTATAATACATGGCATGAACTTGTTCATGATCATCATATATCTCGGGTTGAACTTCCTGACCAAACCTTTTTTTTTTTTTTTTTTTT
>Ga0209673_1000922_pt1 | contig 37220 bp, 38 predicted proteins | sample AraplaCol_mMS_r2_2_FD_184274 | JGI IMG/M metagenome (GOLD analysis project Ga0209673, IMG submission 184274) | Arabidopsis root microbial communities from North Carolina, USA - plate scrape MF_Col_mMS_r2 (SPAdes) (version 3) | ecosystem: Host-associated > Plants > Roots > Endosphere | place... | reverse complement strand
AACTGCGCACTGGTGAGCCACCGGAATTGGAAAGCGGTTTGAGGACCTCTTGCCCTGCCTTTACCAGGGCGGTGAAATCCCCATCCTCTCGGGCGAGCGCGCGAGGGCTCTGCGGTCTCATGGCGCTCTGCAGGTGTGATGGAGAGATGATGCCTTTCGGAGCATCCTCGCCCGCAGCGGCGACGGCCTTTTCCAGATCCAGAAAATTGCGGTACTGACGCTTTGCCTCCTGCCACCCGCTCAAGCTATTCGGATTCTGCACCGCGATCGATCGTTCCATGGCATCATCCATTGCGTTGCGTATGCTGGACAACGCTTTCGAAAGATTCGGATCGTTCCAGCTACGCGCTTGCGCGTCTTCAAGTCGAGAGCGGACCGCCTTGTAGGTCTCACCGTTCGCCAGACGTGCAATATCAACTACCGAATTCTTGAGGAGCGGCGCACGCGCGCCTTCCCCCGTAACACTATTGTAGCCGCTCATGGCAGTCGTGATGTCGTCGACGAGCTGCTGATCAGGGATCAGGCTGTGATTGACGGCCAGCATATCCAAACCATCGCCGATGCGCTTCCCTGCCTCAACCATAACCTCACGCGTGGCGCGGTTCGCGTCGATGTCTGCACGAGAAAGTGCCGCGCGCGTATGTTGGTCGTCTTGCATTTTGCTGAATTTCTTCGCCGCTGCTCCACCAAGGTCGCTTTCGGCGTTGAGCAAGCTGGCGCTGCCAGACGCCTGCCCCCCCGTCAGCTCAATCCCCTCGTTTCTCAGAGTCTGATTCATCATCTGCCGTTCGGCGGAAACCGGCAGCGGCGTAATCAAACGTTCTCCAGCCGGGATAATGCCGCCACCGAGAAGCGCGCCGACGAGGCGAGCGTATGGCTCCAGTTTCGTGCCCTCCGTCGCTTGGCCGGCCGCCTCACTGGCAACCCCTGGGACGACGCCATATTTGATGGCGTTTGCCAGTAGATTGCTGCCGCCGACAAGAGCGCCTGGGACGAACTCCCCCGCAGTTTGGGCATACTTGCCCGGCGTCGTTTTTGGCGCATACAGATTGTCGTCCATCACGCCACGAATAGAATCCTGCCCGCTGTAGATGGCGTTATCCATCTTATTGGCCCAACTATCGTTCTTGAATTGTTGGACTTTGGCTTTCCATTCGTCGCTTACCGGCGGCATGCCGAGAGCGGATCGACCGAGATCTATACCTTGGTTGTAGACGTATTCCGTACCTTGCTCCATGAGCCGTTTTGCGGTCACTGGGAGCATGACAAGTTCCGTGGCGCCGCGGACAAGGCCACTGCCGAAGCTCTTGGCCATATCACCAGCGACCGAAGGTGCTTGAGGAGACTGCGGCTCTCCCGTGACTAACTTTTCGAACGGAGTATGCTCGCGCTTCTGTCCTGCCTGCGCGCCGGTCGACCTCAGCATGTCCATTGAGGTCGACGGCTGCTGAACTATCTCCGGATTCGGATCCGACGCCGCCGCTGCACCCGTCCCAGACTCCATCTCATCCGGATAGAGGCCGGTAAGGACACCGCCGCGGCCGATAGCGCGAATGACATCGTCGATCGAGAGGTCGCCGGACTGCCCCACATTGGGGTCGGCCACAAGGCGAGGCATTTTCTTCAACGCCGGGGCTTCTTTAAAATTTGACATCAAGGGCTCCTGTAGATTTCGGAATCGATATAAAGGTTTCCGGGCCGCCGCTTGTTGACGACTATCTCAACTGTGGACGGGTCGATTGAACGGAAGTGGCCAAGAAGGCCGAACTGAGAGCGCTGGCTCTATTGTGGACAGCCAAAGTCCAAGTGCTATTCGCTGCGCTGGCCGCCGAACCACGACGATAGGAAGCCGGGAGGCTTCGCCGGCGGGGTAGCAGGCGCGGCCGTCGGCGCGGCGGGCGCCTTGGCCGCAGCAGCCTGCCGCTCCTGATCCTGCTGCCTGATCGCCAGGCCGCCCATCAGCGCCTGCGCCAGCCGTGCCGCGCCCTGCCAGGGAGATTGCACCGGGCTCGCATCCATGCCCTGCTCCAGCATGGCGTAGGCCAGTTGCTTGCGTTTGTCGTCGATGTCGCCCTGGGTCTTGCCGGTGTTGCCGCCGAAGATGGTTGGGATCATGCCACTGCCCTTTCGTAGAAGACGCGGTCGAAGCCGTCGGCGTGTTCCAAGACGGCGTCCGGATGGACTTTTCGCACATCGTCGGACATCAGGCCGAGTTGCATCGGGCCGCCGTCTTTATAGCGGTAGGCGTAGACCGGCAGGCCGTTGTCCAGCGTGCCGACGCGTTTGATGTCCTCCTTCAGCCGGCGGTCGGACTTCGCCCAGCCGCCGAGCAGTGTTCCGCCGAGCCCGAAAAGACCGCCCATCGCCGCGTTGGACTGGGCGACCTGGCGGTCGTAGAGGCCCATTTTCTGGTTGAAATTGTCATTGATCAGCCCGGCCTGGTCGACGTTCGGCAGTTGCGTCGTCGGCGTGTTGACGTAGCTCGGCTGGTGGACCTGCGATCCCGACATCAGCGCCGAAATCTCGTTCAGCGGCTGGTTGCGCTCGGTCAGGATCGAATTCTGGGCATTCGAATACATGTCGCCGAGATACTGGTCGGAGGCGGCCTGCTTGCGGGTGGAAAAATCGCGCATGGCGTTGTCGTAAGCCGCCGAGCCTATCGCGATGCCCTTGTCGGCCAGGCTCTGGTCGAGGCTCGCCTGGTCGCGGTCCCACTGGTTGTTGAAGCCGGACTGCCAGTGATTATTGACGTATTTGTCGACATTGCCGGCGCTCAGATCGACATTAGTGCCGAGAATGCCGGAGATCTTGCCGGTCTGGTCGTTGGCAAGCCTGGCGAGGCCGAGCTGCGTCTGCTGCGTCTGGTCGTAGATCGCCTGGTTCTGAGGCGAATAGGTCTGATAGGCGGAATAGGTCGGCAGTTGATAGGTCTTGCCGGTCTGGTCTTTCATCGTCTGGTAGCCGCTGACCTTGTATTCCAGCGAGCCATCCGGCGTGTACTGGTTGGTGTGGCTCAAGCCGGCATTGGCGATGGCGGTGTCGACGTTGGTGGCCGTCTGTGCGGCCGCGGTCTGCGTCGGATCTGGGGCCTTAGGCGCCTTCGGCGTGGAGACCATAGGGGAAATCCTCCTTCATGATTGCGTAAAGCAGGCCGTCGCAGTCGCCGAAATAGGCTTGCTGGCGGCCTTCCAGCTGGGCGCCGAGCCTTGCGAGCATCGTCTGGGCGTCAAGGTTGTCGGCTCGTGTCCTGGCGGATACGCGCCGGCAGCCGAGCTGGTGCACGACGTAGTGAAAGACCGATCGCATCAGCGTCCGCGTCAGCCGGTCGGCAGCAAGCGAGACCTCGACGTCATGCGCGGTCCAGACGTTGAAGACGAAGCCGGCGATGATCCGGCCGCGGTCGACATGGGCGAGCGTGGTGTAAGGCGGGTGGAAGCTGACGCCGATCCGGCCGCCGACCCAGGCAGCGATTTCCTCGCGCGGTTCGGAGACGATCAAATCGGCGTGCCTCTCTCATAAAGCACCGAGCCGCCGACGACGGCAGCTTCCGAGACCGAGCCGGAGGAGCCGGAGATCAGCGCGCGGATCGTCGGCGCCAAGGCCGAGCCGGCGCCACCGGCGGAGGCGAATTTGCGCACCAGCGAAACGCCGGGGAATTTCGAGACGCCCCAGACCGCCGTTCCCCATTTCGCCGCCGCGTTGTTTTCGACCGAGGACAGCAGTGCTGTGGGAATCTTGGTCTGGTAGTCCACAGAGATCCCGCCATACATCAGCGAGGAAACGCCGATCTGCGCCGTCACCCCGATCAGCTTCGAGAGCTTGGTCGAAAGCCCGTCGCCATAGCGGCTCCAGGCGCCGACCATCAGCGCGTCGATCGCCACGCCATTGTCGTTGGCGCCGACCTCGGCCTCGTAGACCGTGCCGTCGCCGGCGCCGAAGAACAGCCGGTCCTGCCACGTCGCCCAGCAGGAGGCCGGCATGCCGACGAAGCGGCACCAGGCGCCGGTTTCGGTGTTCATCACATATTGATAGGGGCCGAAGGAGGACGGCAGGTTGACGATTGCCATCTGCCGCGCGGGGAAGCTCGAAAGCTGCCATTCCTGCGAGGTCGTGCCGGTCGCCGCCACCGTCTCGCGCCATGTCGGGCCGATCCTCGCGGTAATCGCCCCGAGGCTGGTGGCGCCGCGGTCGAGCTGCACCGCCTTGGTGATCGGCACGATGCCGTCGGTCGTCATGATCGCCAGATCGGCGCCGACCGAGAGCAGGCATCGGTCGCTGCCGAGCGGCCGGCCGAGTTTGAAAGTGCCGATCAGGCCCCAGTTCGAAACACTCGAAGGATCGGAGCCCTGGAAGACGATCACCTCGCCTTCCGAGGAGATCAGCACCAGGCATTGCTGCAGGCCAGTGGAAACCGGGATCGTCCAGACGTTGATCGCTACCAGCGTGCCGCCATATTTCATGTTGCCGCCGACCGGCAGAACCGTCGCCGCACCGCTGACGGCGTCGGTGGCGAGATACCATACATTGGTCGAATTTTTCTCGATGAACCAAAGGCGCGAACGATAGGCGGTGACCGCGATCAGCAGCGACGAGTCCGATATGCCTGATATCATCGTCGAGGCAACGTAGGGGGTGGCGGCCGCGCCCTTTTCCAGCTGCGCATTGGTGACCGTTCCCGTCACGGTGACGACAAGCGTGCCGGCCGCCGGCGTGAAGGAAAGCGAGACGCGGTTGTTGACGCCGGTGCCGTTCAACGTGCCTGAGAAAGCGCCGGAGAGCGTGACCGAGCCGGTGCCGAAGAAGCTCAGCGTATAGGCCGTGTTGCGGACGGCAACGTTCTGGGTGGCGAGCGCTGCCGTGCCCACCAGAAAATTATTGGTCCAGGAGGTGCCGTTGAAGATCAGCGGCGTGTCGAGGCCATTGACGAGACGCAGGAATTCCTGGCCGGCCGGGTTGGTATATTGCTGCACCGACCAGTGGGCGCTCGCCATGCCCGAGACGACGGGCGCACCGGCAGCACCCCCAACTGTGACGTCGAAGATCTTGTCGCCGGCGGCGGCAAACAGCCTGTTGCTGACGCCGGAATAAGGGATGACCGTCTGCACATCGCCGCCGAGGCCGGTGGAGAAGGCGAGAAAACCATAGCGGGCGCGCACGCGGTTGGCCTCGGGAAAGAAATTGTCGAGCTGAAACGCCGCATCCGCAGGCATATCCGCCATCTCGACATCGGTTCGCCAGCCGCCGATCGGCGCGATCCAGTCCTTGCTCGGCGAAACGCGGCCGGTGCGCCCATTCGGAGGGACAGGTCTGCGGGTCATGGATTTGCCACCGTGATTGTGCCGGGCCAATAATTCTCGGGCGCCCCGTTCCTCGCCGGCAGCGAGAGATCGACGGGGCTGGCGGCGCGGTCGGCGCCGATCGCCGCTTCCTTGGATCGCTCGAAACCGGCAAGCTCCTCGCCGTAATCGAGGCCCTTGGCCCGCTTCCAGCGCCAGATCAGCGAGAGTTCGAGGAGGTCTTCGGGAAGACGGGCGGTATCGGTGTCGTTGGCCCAGGTGCCAGCCGTCGCCGCACCGCCATTCACCGCCACCCAGAAGCCGGAGATATAGGCATATTCGATCATCTCGCCGGCAACGTTCGGGTAGATGTCGAGCTTGCCGCCGGCGATGCGCCAGATCTGCGGCACCGGGTTGGCGTTGAGGATCGTCTGGCGCTGCCAGGTCTGTGGCTCGACGGGGCCGTTGAGCTGCCAGGGGCGGGCGGCATTCCAGATCTTGGCATTGGCGGCGAAACGGTTCCAGTCGGCGGGCGGCTCGGCCGGCTCCGGATTTGCACCGGTCGCTGCGAATTGCCGCCGCACCATCAGCGCCGACCAGTCATGCTCGCGCATCAGGTCGCGGCCGGCGCGGGTGGAAAGGATGCGCAGCTGCATGATCTGCGGATCCGCCGAGGACATGACGGCCGTCGGCGGATCGAGGTCGATTTCCGCGCAGACGTTCTGAATGATGGTCAAGAGCGACATGCGCGGATCTCCGGTTCAGAGCAGTTGGCGTGGCGGGTGAGGTGAATTTGCGTGAGGGTTGAGACCCGTGGCTCAACCCCGGTCGGTGCCCGAAGGGTCGGATGAGCGGGCGTCTTGTGTCAGCGCTTCTTCAGGCTGCTTGCCGACCTCGGGACTTGCCGCCGTTTTCGTTTTCGAACGCCTCGAAGCGGGCGGCCATCTCCCGCATCTGCTCCTGCAGGCGGGTGACTTCATCCTTCAGCCGCTCGTTTTCGGCGGCAAAGGCCGAGGCGGCGCTGGAGCTTTCGGCGGTGGCGAGATAGGCCCGGGCGGCAGCGGTCAGCTCGTTGGCGCCCATGCCGATCTTCTGCTTGGCGGTGTCGGAAAGGGCGGCGAGCTGCTCGACGGTATAGATGTTGACCGCCTCCAGCTCCTTGATCTGGCTGGGCTTCAGATAGGGCCATTGCGAAAGCGGCGTGCCGGTCAGCTGCTCGCGGGCCGCTGCCCCTTCCTTGAACCGCTTATAGGCGTCGGCAAAACGCTGTTTGTCGTTGTCGGTCACCTCGCGGTAGACCTCGGTGTGTTTGTCGCCTGATATGAAGATGCGGACGAATTCCTTATCGGCAAAAATCGGCCGGCCTTCCTTCTCGGTCAGAAAGGTCTGTTCGACCGGCTCGAGGCTGAAAGAGGCGTAGATTCCGGTGTTGTCGGGCATGTGCTGGTCTCGCTGTTGATGGCGGGGAGATGCGGGCGCCGCAGCGCCGCTGTGATGTCGTGTCCGGTGTGCGCCTCACCCTAACCCTCTCCCCGTCAAAACGGGGAGAGGGTGGCGGCAGCCGGATCAGGGGCACGCCACGCGGATAGAGGTCGGTGAAGCGGGCGCCGAAACGCCCACCGATTGCTTAGTTCACCTTCGACAGAAACGGCCGCATCAGCGTCGCCTCAAGCACACCCGTCGCGGTGATGGTGATGCCCGTGCCGTTGGCGGTCGCATTGGCCGAGAGCGTGATGCTCTGGACGACGCCGTTCGGGCTGTAGGCGATGCCCGAAATCGTCGTGCCGCCTGCGATGCCGGTGCCGGAAACCGCGGCGCCGATGAACGGGCCGGAACCGGCGCTGAGCCCGGCAAGACCCGTCAGCAGGTTGGAGCCGTTGACCGTCGTTGCCGTAAACGTCTGGTTGGCGGCGGCAAAGTTGACGTTGGCGATCGCCTTGGTGGTGGCGGTGGCCGAGGCCGGGGCGCTCGCCTGGCCTGCGGTGGTGGTGGTTTCGGCAACGACGAGGGCCGCCGTTGCGGTCGCCACCTGCGACGGCGCCTGGCCGTTGCGCTGCAGCCAGATATAATAGGTGCCGGCGGCAAGGGTGATGGCACCGACCGGGCCGCCGGTCAGCGTCGGCGGCTGGGCCGCACCCGAAAAGACGCCGCAGCGCTGGCCGACGACGGCCGCCGCCGTGGTCAGCAGCGAAGCGACGTAATCCCGGGTCCACTGGAACCACTGGCCGGGCTGAAGGGTCGTCGGCGACGCCAACACCAGCTGGCAATAGACCCATTCGGATTCACGATCGCCGCCGGCAATCGCGCCGAGGGCGAAGTTCGGTCCAGGAATACCGGAGCCGGAAACGATCGGGCCTTCGACGACGAACGGGTTCGCGCCAAGACGATCGGACTGGATTGAAGCGACCGACATTTGCTGTGTTCCTTTCGTTCGATCAGGCGAACAACACGCCCTGCAGGAAGGCGTTGTTCATGGTGAGGTTGCCGGCAAAGCCCATGAGCTGGACGAAGGCATCCTGGTTGGTGTTCATGCGCTCGTCGCCGATCGGCGCCATGTCGCGGTCGCGATGGGGGCGGTAGAACAGATATTTGGTGTTCAGGAAGAACATCTGGTTGAGCGGCGCACCGCCGCCGAAGCCGCCGTCGAAAATCACGTCGGCGCCCATGTATTGCAGCGACTGGAAGCCGGCCATGCCCTTGTCCGCCGAGGTGATACGCTGGATTGCCTGCAGCGATTCCCAGTAGAGGCGGAAGAAGTTGTTGTCGGCGACGACGAGGTCGGGCGCGTCGGAGCCGCGCACGCAGGACATATAGAGCCTGTTCATGTAGCTCTGGATGTTGGCGTTGGTGGCCGCCGCCCCCCCATCGGCCGAGGCCGAGAATTTCTGGTTGCGCCAGAAACCCCAGGTGGCGCGCGAAATGCCGCCGACGGTGCCAGAGGTCGGCGAGGTCGAAATCAGCAGCTGCAGGCCGCCGATCTGCCGCCCGCCATCGGCCGTGCCGTCGGAATAGCAATCGAGCGCGATGTTGTTTTTCAAAGTCGTTTCGGCATTCTCGATGCGCTGCTCGAGCAGATCGAGGATCGCATCCTCGCCGGAGTTCTGCAGCTGTTCGAGGCCGGACATCGAGACGGCGACCGCGGCCTGCTTGAGGTCGTATTCGGCGGCGGTGATGACGTCGGAGGGCTGGACATTGAGGATGTCATAACCGGAATAGCGCTTGAAGGTACTATTCTCTTGATACTGCAACTCCTGGACGATGGTGCGGCCGCCGGAGATCGGCTTCTTGCGGCCGCGGCTGCTCAGACGGGTGAGAAGACCGTTGTTCTTCGTCACGTCGTCGGCGACCGTGCCGCTGCGGTTGCGCAGCGTCGTGGTGACGATTTCAGAGAGGTTGGGGGAGATGGGCATCGATCATTCCTTTGATCAGAATTGGCCTTTGATCAGACTTGGCCGCGCGAAAAACGCATGGCGTCGCGCAGCGAGTCGCGGATGGAGGTGGGCTGGCCTCTTGCCACATCGCGGGTCGGGCCCGGCGCGGAAGAACCAGAGATGGATCGCGAGGCGCGGCGGGCTTGATCTGCCGCTGCGGCCCTCTGGGCTTGGAGTTGTGGGACGGAGGCTTGAGCAGTCTGGCTGATCAACTGCCGGCGAATGTCCGGGCGCATCCAGCATGCGGCGTCGTAGGCGTCCTGGAGCGACGTTGCCCGCCCTGCGTTGACAAGGGCGATCATGTCCTCAAGCACATCTTCGGCGTGCGCGTTTGCTGGGTCGGAAAGGAAGGCATCGACTTGAGTTTCGGTGTCCCTTTTCCGCAAAACATGTTCGACCGTCGCCTCGACATTGAAAGATCGAGGCTGCGGTTGTGATATGGCCTGCTGCGAATTCCGCTGCAGGATTTCTCCCGTCTGACCGTTGACCAGAGCGTGAAGATTGACCCCCGCCATCCTGGCGACGTGAACGACGGTGTTGACGGGATCATGGATGAGCGCCTTCTCCCAGTCGATCGCCCGGCGCATGACATCGGCATGGGTCATGCCGGCCTGGCGGATGATCGGGGTGAATTCCTCGAGCCCCTTGTAATCCTGCAGGACGCGGAAGCCGTTATCGACCTCCTGTTCCCGCTTGGCGATCGCAGCCTGCACTTCATTCGGAAGGCTTCCGAATTGCGCCTTGGCTTCCGCCGACCAGCCGGGCGGAACCCGGCTGGCGCTCACTGCCGGCTGTTCGCCCGCCTGGCCTCGCGACTGCGGTTGAAGCGCCGGCTGCTGGGGGGCCTGCGCCCCTGGCCTCGCTGCAGGAGCTTGCTCCTGCCCCTTGGCCAGAAAGCGGCCGTTTTCGCCGTCGCGCGGCTGGCCTGATATATCGCCCGGTCCACTGGCTTCGACGGTGTCGATCGCCGCTTTCAGGCTGTCGCGAATGCTGACCGGCTTGTCGTCGAACGCGCCAAAATCTTCGCTGCCGTTGCCGGCCTCGTTCAGGTCTTCCATATCCATGGGGAAATTTCCTATGTCGGGGATTGATGCCCGGTTCAGGCGTTGTATTCGGCGTGCACCCGCCGCAATTCGTTGCGGATCGCCGTTCGATCCGTCTTCGGCTTCTCGATCGGCTGCGGCTTTTCATTGCCGATCTCGACTACGCCGGCTGCCCGGTAGGCCGAGCGCAGCCTGGCTTTCGAGGTGTAATGCTTTCCGTCATGCATCGACTGGATATCGATGCTGTCGCTGACGAAATGCGGCGCCGGCAGATCCGACTGCGCCGCATTTTGCGCCGGCAGGCAATTCTGCGGCCATTGGTCGAGTGCGTGCCAGCCGCCGCAGACGCGGCAATAGCGTTCTCTCATGCTTCTGCTCCCGTTCACTGATAGTGCGGCTGCTGTGCCTGAAGTTGCTGCCCCCCGATCTGCTGCAATGCCTGCGCCGCCGCCTCGCCGCGCGCCTGTTCCACCACGGCTCGATGCTCGATCTCGGCCTCTGCGACACTGAGTTCGGCCCTGCGCTGTTCGGCACCCGCCTTCACCTCGGCGGTTTTCAGCTTGAGCATTTCGCCGGGCGAAGGCTGCGGCTCCGGTTTTGGCGCGGCTGCCGCTTGGGAAAGCTGGGCTCCCACCTGCTCCAACGTGCTTTCGAGCTGGCGGCCGGCCCGGAAGCCGCGGGCGGCAAAGAGCAGCGTCTCAACCATCACCGGCACCAGCATCGGGCTCTGCTGCGCCATGGCGCCGGCCTGCTGCATGAAGCCGCCGACCATCTGGACGAATTCCATGCGGCGCTGCTTTTCGGCATCCTCGTCAGGCTCGATCGTCGAGTCCGTCTCGATCTCGATCTGGAAGCCGCGAATGCTGTCATTGCGCAGCAGTTGCACCACCTCGTCGATCGTCGGCTGCTGCATCATCTGCTGCAGCTGCGGCGGCATATCGGGCGGCGGTGGTGCGGGTTGCCCCATCAGCTGCGCCCGCATGGCCGCCATCTGCATCTGCTGCATCTGCATTTGCACCTGCTGTTTCTCGGCCATGCTGGGCAGCCGGATGCCGCTCACCAGCATCAGCGTTTCCGGCTGGAACTGGTCGCAGATGATCTCGCCGGCAAGGCGGATGATGTCGCGGGCGAAGCGGGCAAGCTCGGCCTGGCGGTCGCGGATGCGGATCGAGCCCCACTGGCTCTTGATCCGCTGCGCCGTCGCGGTTTCGGAGGCCTGCGTGTCGCCGCGGACAATGTCCGAGATGCCGGTGATCTGGTAGACATCCTCGATCAGCTGCTTGCGCGCCTGCATGCAGGCGACGATCACCTTCTGCACCTCGTCGATCGGCAGCGTCACGATCGCCTTCGAGCCGCCCTTGTCGGTGAAGGCCGCCCATTCCGGGATCGGCACCATCACCATGTCGTTCTCAGGCCGCATCGCCTTTTCGATCGCCGGCGAGACCGCGCCGTCGCCGGAGGGGTAAAAGACTTTCAGCCGCAGCTGATCGGTCAGCTTGTTGATGCGCTTGGTGAGAAGATCGATCTCCTCGCATTGCTGCTGGTAATAGACATAGTCGGGAACCGGGATCAGCGAGCTCGTCGACATCGTGCCGTAGGCCGGGCGCGGGCAAGGCCAGAAATGCGTCAGGTCGAGCGGCGGCTCGGAGACCTCGAGCGCCACCGGCGAACCGTCGGCGATCCAGACGGTGTAGTTCTCGCTCTTGCACCAGATTTCCCAGACATGGGTCTTGCCTTCATTCTCCAGGCGCTCGGCCTGGCTGGCGCCCTTATTGCCGGTTGAGCCTTCGGCCGCCCGCGATGCCATGGCCTCGGGGCCGAAGCGCTTTTCCATCTCCTCGTCGGTCATCGGCACGCGCCGCGCCACCCAGGTCACATCCTTCCAGCGCCGCGCCGGCGAATGCAGGAAATCCGACCAGTGGACGTAATCGATGCAGACACGCTCGTCGCTGATCGCTTCCGGCTGCGCGGCACCGGCCTCGTTCATGCCGCCGGCCAAACCGTCTGCCGCCGGGTCCGAGGGCTGGACGCCCATATCGAGCGGCTCGAAATCGGCCTCGTAACGCAGCCACACCGTGCCGCGGGCGCAGAGCAGGAAATCGTCGCGCACCGCCCGCATGATCGAATCGATATCGGCTTCATCGCCGATATAGGCGAGATTGCGCTCGACCAGCTCCGAGGCAATGCGCGCCACCGGCTGTGCATCCTTGAAGCGGCGCTCGACCACCGGCTGCGGCACGCGGGCATAGACCGCCGGCTGCATCACCGAAGTATTGGCCCAGAGCATCGGAAACCGGCGCTTGGCGGCGCTCGTCTGGTCCGATTGCTGGTCGAGATAGATCTTCTCGATCTTGACGCAGCGGTCGTGCCAGGACTTGAAATAGCGCTGGGCGCGTTCCAGCTCCTGCTGCCAATGGGCGCCGACCTTTGCCGGGTCCCAGCGCTGCCCGATCTCTGAAGCCGTTATTTCGTCTTCCATCAAACACGCTCGCTCTGTCTTGGGGTGGCATCGGCAAATTCGTTGAATGTCATCGTCTGGAATGTCGGCAGCGGCTTACGCTCTGGCTTCAGCGGTTCCGGCGCCAATCCGGTGAAGATGATCGCCAGACCGCCGAAGGCATCCGCCCCATGCGACGCCCAGTTGTGCAGCGGCTCGTCGCGGAAGACGGCGAGATCCTCGTCCCAGTCCTTGCGGTAATTGCGCAGGCACTTGATGCCATCGGCGCAGCCGGCCTGGTCGAACTCGATCTTTGCCAGGATACGGCGGGTGGCGTTGATGCGGTCATGCACATAGGCGCGCTCGACCTTGCGCACCGTGCCGAGGCCGCGCGCCTTGACCTCTTTCAGCATGACTTCGATGCGGGTCATGCCGCCGCGCGTCCATTCGCGGACCTTGATGTCGTGCGGCATGTTGTGGACGCCGTAGACATAACCATTGTCGCCGCCGCGCCGCTCCAGCTCGCCGAGCATGCCGTCCATGCCGGTGCCGGTATGTTCGAAATAACCGATCATCCGGATACGGCCGGGCAGCACCTGAAACAGCCAGACGCTGTTGGTATCGTCCATGCCGATGTCGGAAATGGTGTGGACGGGATAACCGTCCACATGCGGGAAAACCCCGATGCGCTCCTCAGCGTCCGCCACCGCCATCTGATCGGCATAATAGGCGCCCTCGACACTTGCTTCGAAAGCCTCGGCCGGCGTCGAGGGATATTCGCGCTTCATGTCACCGAGCTGGGTCTCGGCCTTCTTGACGTACCAGGCCTTCTGCCCCTCCGTCAGGGTGATGCCCTTTTCGGCCAGCTGGCCGAAATATTTGGCGAAAGCGTCGCTGATGATGACGCCCTGAGGCGCGATCGCATATTGCGGCTCCTTCCACCAGGGGAAGAAATGGAACTTGAAGTCGAGTTCGGTCAGCTCCAGCGCCTGGCGCTGCTTCACCTGGGCATCGTCGCAGAGCGCGTAAAAATGCCCTTCCTGGCCCTCCGCCGTGCTTTCGATGAACACAAGCTGGCCGGCCTGCACCGTATTCAGCGCGCCGGTGCGCACTTCCCGCGCCTTGTCGGGATATTTGGCGCAGAGCTTGCCGTATTCGGAGATGTGCAGATATTGCAGCGTTCCCGAGCGCAGCGACGTGCCGACGCGGATGCTCGAATTGTTGGCGAGCAGCAGTTCGGCCTGGTTGGTCCGGACGATAGGCACGGCGTTGCGAATACCCTCGGGCAGATTGTCGTAGGGATATTTGACCTTGTCCCGGAAGATCGTCTGCACGTCGCCGAGCGTATGGGCGATGGTGCCGGCGCGGATATCCCGGTTGAAGACGCAGGCATCGAGCATGAAGATCTGGATGAAGGTGGTCAGGCCGAGCTGGCGGGCCTTCAGCAGCACGTTGAGGTAATGCATCTCCTCGAAAAACGTCATCTGCGTCCAGTTCATTTCAAACCTGACGCGCCGGCCGGATTTGTCGGTGATCCAGTAGAGATTGTTCAGCCGCCAGCGCCAGTCGGAAAACTGGTCAACCGCCGTTTGGAAGTCCGCGGGTTTTGCCATTGATATCTTCCAGCAGTTGCGAGACTTCGCCGGTGGCGCCCTGTTCGGGCTCGGCTTTCGAGCCGTATTTCTTCGGCCTGAGCTTCTCGGCGACCCATTGGCGGGTGGCGATGCGCAGCTGCGAGCGCCGGATCGCCTCGCCATTCTCCTGCCAGCCGGTGGTCTCGCCGGCGGCATTCTTCTTCTCGACCCAGTCATTGCTGCGGTCGTCGGCAATCTCGACCAGCTCGTCGACGAAGCCGTCGGCCAGGATCTCGCGCGCCAGCGCATAGCGCGCCCGAAACGCCGCCTTGCCGTCATCGGCGAGCCAGGAGAGCACCGTCGATTTCGCCGGCATATCGTCATCCCGGCAGATCGACCGCAGGCTTTCCCGATCGGCAATGCGATCGCAGATCTTCTCGGCCAGCGCCTGGGTGAACTTGGTCGGTCTGCCCATGCTCTGCTTCCGAAAGGCTTAGAACAACGCGACGATATTGGACGCCGTCGTCCCGGTCAGCGCCACGATGGCCGCATGCACGGGCAGGATCGTCCCGGCCGGCACGCTCCTGAAAATGACCGGATCCATATCCCGCCGCGGCGCAATCGCCACATCGCCCGCCGTGCCGATATAAAGCGCCCGCGCGCCGACAATCGCACTATCATTCGGCGTCACCACGGCAGCCCGCGAGGCCGGCGCAATCGAAGCGTCCATTGCTGTTCTCCTTGTGAGGTGGTCTTCGATGTGGGCGGCCGCAGGGACTTAGCTCCGGTAGGCCTGGCGAAACGTCCACCCACCCTCCGTCATCCCAGGCCTCGAGCCTGGGATCCATGCCCACGTCTGGCAGAGGCCACGTGGATCTCGGGTCTAGCCCGAGGAGGACGGAGAAAGGGGTGAGCACTTTGTCAAACCCGCCGTGGCGTTCGGTGACTAGCCGTGTAGCCTCGGCGAATGCATGCGAGCGAAGAGCGATACCGACTTGATCATCGACATTGCCTTCGGATTCAATATTCGCAGCTTGGATTTACGGTAGTGATAAATGATCCGCCGGGGGGTGATCAAGCGCTAATGCGGCCTAGAATCAAGCCTGCCCGCCCCATTTGACGGCAGCCCCTCTGGCGCCCGGCTGCGGAATTGGCGCAAACGCCACCCCACCCTCCGTCCTCCCCGGCCTTGAGCCGAGGATGCATGCCCGCCGCTGATGGAAGCCAGCGTGGACCTCGGGTCGAGCCCGAGGAGGACGGAGCAAGGGGTGAACTCTGTGGCAAACCTGCGATTTCGCTCAACGACCTTGGCCGGCTCGCAAGTCTTGGTGAGCAACGCATTCGGCGGCAAGGACGACACCGATTTGATCGTCATTCGGTAAGGATTCAAATTTTGCAGCTTGGATTTACGGTAGGCTTAACCGACTTGCCGGGGGGTGATCAAGGCCTTTCAAGCATAGCATGAGCGAGGCTCAGCCTAAAACTCTGCTCTGCCCGACCCAGTTGGCGGCAGAATGTCCCGGTTTCCGACAAGTTTGGCGAAAACGCCACCCCACCCTTCGTCCTCCTCGGCTTTGAGCCGAGGATCCATGCCCGCTGCTGATGGAGGCCCGACGTGAATCCTCGGGCCGAGGAGGATGGAGCAAGGGGTGAACTCTGTGAGAAATAGCGGTAGTGAACTCTTTCCCGCCCAGCCCCATCAGCGCCTTTGCCAACCGTCAAGTCCGGCGTAAAATTAGCATTCTGTCGCTCAAACGATGGAGGCGTCAGTGAAAACCGCGAGACTTTTTCTTTGCCTTGCCGCCTTTCTAGGTATCACGCTCGCCGAAAACCGGGCCGATGCCGACGAAATGGTGCGGTTTGAAAGCGCTCCCGTCACGCTCAGCGCCTTTCGAATTCGCAAGGCTGCGGAACAAGGCGAAATCCTTTCGCAGCCGCCAGGCACGCCATTGCTCGGATATTTGTCCCGCCCTCCGGGCGACGGCCCGTTTCCGGCGGTCGTGATCATGCATGGATGCGACGGCATGCGCCCGAGCGTCAAGGACCTCTGGCCGAAGCGGCTGGTCTCCTGGGGTTACGTCGTGCTTGTTGTCGACAGCTTCACCACCCGCAATATCATGGACACCTGCCGAAGCTCTCTGCCCGACCGGGTCTTCGACGCCTATGGCGCTTTGAATTTCCTATCGAAATCGAGCTTCGTCGATATCAGGCGCGTCGCACTGATGGGCTTTTCCACGGGCGGCACCGCGACGCTGGAGGCCACAAAGATCGAGGGGAACGAACAGCTGATGGAGCACAAATTCAAGGCGGCGGTCGCCTATTATCCGGCCTGCGCCGCCAGTCAGGGCGATGCGACGGTGCCGACCCTGATTTTAAGCGGCGACCGAGACAATTGGAGCCCGGCTGAGCCATGCCGCAAGAGGCTCGCCCGTATTGGTGATGATGCCCCGCCCATCGAGTTCAATCTCTACAAGGGCGTTTATCACAATTTTGATGCCGCGGAATTTGCGGTGGGAAGAAGGGTGCTTGGACATATCGAAAAATACAATCCGGACGCCGCAGCAAAGTCCATCCGCAGCGTTTACGCGTTTCTTCGGACATCCCTGTCGAGATAAAGGTCGGCCGCAATCGTCAAGACGCTGCCATGCGGAACGCCGAGTTCGGCACCAACACCCCCCAACCTCTGTCATTCCAGGCCGTGAGCCTGGAATCCATGCCACCGCTGATGGGGGCCGGCGTGGATCCCCGGGTCAAGCCCGAAGAGGACCGAGCGTGGGGTGAACTCTGCGGTAAATCAGCGACGTATGGCATGCCCACCCGTCATCGGAGGCACTACCGCGAAAGCATCGCCTGTAATCGCCGTTGCAAGGCGGGATGTTCGGCAGACATGCGAACCTGACCAAGCGCGTAACGCATGGCGGGCGTAAACGGCAGCCAATGCTGCAGATGATCCAGCAGTTCATCCGACATCATGTCTTCGAGCGGGCCAGCGCCCAATTGACCGAGCGCCTCCTCGTGATCGGGCAATTTGGCTTGCTCGACAATGGCGAGAACCCGCTGCAATACCATCTCTTTCGGATCGTGAAGCAGGATCGTCGACCAGTACCATCCGCCGGGATCCGCCAGATAGGCCTGGATATAGGCTTCAGCGGCAATCGATGGCTTTCCAAGGCCAACCATGTCAGGCACCCAGGCAAGATCTGACGCGATGGCGCTGCGTGTGAAAACATGGGTTGCGGAAGTATCGGAGCTGCGATGTCTCTTGTTCACTTCGGGCGATCCGCGTTGATGGCAACAGGTGATTTATCGCGCCGCAGAATCTTCATCAAGTCCGACCACAATTGTCGAGTCCACTGTGGCGAAACGCGCGGCCCCGGCAGGTCGCGCGCGCTTTCATCGCCATCACTTTTATCGCAAGTTCAGATGCTGCTCGGCCGCCCGGAGGTGGTCGATTGGCTCGCCGACGACAGAAAATCCTCGTCGGCGGTCGGCAGCTTTCCCTCAGGCGTCAGATCATCGACGGCCTTGGGGAGATCGCGGCTCAGCCGCCCGAGAATCTCGTCTCGCGACAGGCCGGTATTCCGGGCAATCTCGTTCAGGACATCGGGGCCAAGGGCTTCGGCGAGCTGGCCATCATTGATCTCGGCATTCTGGCCGGGTTTTACCCATGAGTCGATCTTGTCGCCATGGCCGTTCTGCTGAAAGGTCTTGAGCAGATCGCCCAGACCGCCGCTGACGATGCCACCGGAGGTCAGCCCGCCGAGAAGGCCGCCAAGACCACCCGAACCGCCCAGCCCGCCGAGGATGCCGCCGAGCCCGCCCGGCTGCTGGCCGCCGGGGCCGGCCGACTGCGGGTTCTGAATGCCGCGCAGGAGTTCCCCGATCTTGTCTCTGTTCTGGTAGCCGGCAACGGCAAGAACGGCGAGAAGCGCCTTCAATTGACCGCTCATCATGATGAATCCTCCCAAGGTTCAAAGAGTGCAGCCGACCCGTGCAGAGCGCTGCATGGGCAGCAATGTCCGGCGCGCCCAAAGGTTCCGCGCCGCGCTCTCAAACCCGGCCCGTCCAACTCGTCGCTGACGCAGTTCAGATTTCCGGGCAGCCCCGCCGGTTGGCAAAGGTCATCCGATCTGGTCCCCGGCGCGTCATCCCCTGGACGACTATGCTGCGGGGCGACATGCGGACGATCTGTGCCCGGCGAAGTCCTTCGCTGCGGGCGATGTCGAGCGCATCGTTGGGATCGCAGCCGCGCCGACCTCGGCGTTCATATCCGTCATAGCGGTCAAGATCACGGTCGCGATCGTAAACACCGACACCGCCAGGGCCGACCCGCAATTCCAGATCCTGCGCAGCCACGATCGTCGGCGAGATCGTCAAGCCGGTCATGGCGGCGAGGCCAACCAGGATGAATTGAAGAGATTTCCGCATGAGTTTCTCCCAGGGTTTTGCGCTGTATCGCAATACCAACCTCGCCATGCGGACTTTGTTCCTGAAGGCTGAGGGCCTGGGACTTTGGTCGGAATGTGCGGCGCGGCTTACCTATGCCGGTGCTTTTGGTTGCCATGGAAGTGTTAAGCTCTCTCCGGCGCGCAGCGCGCGCCCCGTCAAGACGCGCGCACCATCAGCCAGCTTTAGCGAAAACCACCGCTGGCAGCCAGCCGCTCGCCGGTCATCCAGCGGGCGTCGTCGGAAGCGAGGAAGACGGCGACGCCGGCGATATCATCCGGCTGGCCGACGCGGCCGAGCGGCGTCTGGCCAACGACGACCTGCTCGAAATCCGAGCCGATGACGCCGGCCGTGTGAGCCCCCTCGGTCTCGACCATTCCAGGCAGGATGGCGTTGACGCGGATCTTGCGCGGGCCGAGTTCCTTGGCGAGCACGCTGTTGATGCCCTCCAGGGCGCCCTTGGTGCCGGTGTAGACGGCAGAGGCCGGCGGCGCCATGCTGGTGACCACCGAGGAGATGTTGATGACGCTGCCGCCCTCGCCGAGATGCTTGACCGCCGCCTGGGTGGTCAGAAGCACGCCGAGAACGTTGACGTCGAAGATGCGGCGATAATGTTCCTCGGTCACTTCCTCGATCGACGCGAATTCATAGACGCCCGAATTGTTGACCAGCACGTCGAGCTTGCCGAATTGCTTGACGGCGGCATCGACCAGTCCCTGCGCCTGTTCGGCCTTCGAGACGTCGCCCTGCACGGCGATCGCCTTGCCGCCGGCGGCGCTGATTGCGTCAACCACGGCGTCCGCTCCGGCCTTGCTCGAAGCGTAATTCACCACCACTTGCGCACCTTCGGCCGCAAGCGCCTTGGCAATCGCGGCGCCAATGCCTTTGGAGGCCCCCGTGACCACAGCGACCTTTCCCGTAAGCTTAGCCATATCCAATTCCTTCTGATCCGGACTGCCGCCGAAACTGGCGGCCTTGTTCCGTAGTTCAGAAATTCGGAACTGTTGATCTTGATGTCAAGGGTCGCTATATAAAATTTGATGAGACCGCTTTTTCACCCCGCATTAGAGGACATCCGGCCCGAAGCGATCCTCTATGCGCTTTCCGATCCGGAGCGCGCCGCAATTTTCGCCTGGCTTTCCGGTGCCGGCTGCGGCAGGACCTGTTCGGCACTTGGCCAACTCGGCGAGCGCGTTATCCCGAAGTCGTCGCTGTCGAACCATTTCAAGGTACTGCGCGAATCCGGCCTGATCCTCAGCGAACGCCAGGGTATCGAGATGCGCAATCAAACCCGCTGCGCCGAGCTGGACGAGCGTTTCCCCGGCCTGATCAAGGCCATTCTGACGGCTTACGGAGAGCTTCCGGGGCAGCCGAAGGCGGATTGAGCCGTCGGCAGACCGCTTGGCGAAACCCCCGCGCCCTGACTTCCGTCATTCCAGGTCTTCAGCTGCTCGAACGAATTCACTCGTCGGCATGACGCTCGATTGCCTCGGCCAGATCGATCCAGTGCGGGCGACTATTCCACCAATGAACATGATCCGGCGCGGGAAAGGATGGATCGGCAAATGTGCCGCCCGCGATGACGACCGAACCGGGGAAGTATGTTCCGGATTTCGAAAATCCACCGCCGCCGCAGATCCGGCAAAACGCTTTCATCACATCAGCTGTGCTTTCGCCCTGCGGATACCATACGGAATAGTCTCCGGAAACGACCCGGACATTCTCCTCGCGGAACCATACATTGTGTGAAAGCGCGCTGCCGGATGCACGCTGACAACGTCTGCAGGTGCATATGTGGTTGTGCAAAGGACGCCATCGACCTCCAGGGACAGGGCGCCGCAGCTGCACTTGGCATGAAAGATCGGCATGTGATTGTTCCGTGTTGACAGACGGTTGTCGATCTTACGGTTCTGCAATCGACAAGGTCCATCGGAAATTTCAAGCCTTTCGATGCGAAATCGTCCGTCCGGTACATCCCCCTGCAGCCGCGCAGAATTTCATGCTGCCCGCGGGCCAGTCCGCTCGCGAGCTTGCTTCGCTTTCGAAAGCTGGCGAGCTGCAGTCCCATCGCTAATCCAGAACAACGACGGCTTCGACCTCGAAGAGCATGGGGTCGATCGCCAGCTTGGGAACGGGAATCAAGGTCTGCGCCGGCAGAGCTGCGCCGAACATCGCCTTGACGTTCTCGGTCAACACCGGAAGCTTGGACATATCGTGGTCGACCACGAAGACCGTCAGCTTGGCGACCTGATCCGGCCTGGCGCCGAGTGCATCGAGGGCGGTGCGCAAATTGGCATAGGCCTGCTTCACCTGGACGGCGAAATCGGGCGACAGAGCGCCGGTGTTGTCCTGGCCGCCCTGCCCCGAGATATAGGCCAGCCGGCCTTCCCTCGGCACGATCACCGCCGTGCTGTAGCCGTTCGGCGAGGGGTCGTAGAGATTTTTCGGATTGACGATGGTCAGCTTGAGATCGTTCTCGTTGGCCGTCGCTACAGCCGGAATTCCAATGGTCATGATGATGAGCCCTCCAATGAGCAGATGCTTGATTGCGCGTGACATGATTTTCTCTTGAGCTTTGAGGACTGCGGGCCGCCTCACCGCGGCCCGCAATTGATTTGCCGCCGATACGACTGACTCGTACGACGTACGATTAATTGGCATCGTACATTGTACGAGTCAATCCGTCGGGATCGACATTCATCGCATTGTCGGCTTAAATCGACGCTCTGATCGGCAGGGAAAACGGATGGCAGCCAAACGCAGCGGCGGGCAGAGCAAGCAGTCTGAACGTAAAGTGCCTCCGCCATCCGGGCCGGAACCGCGCAGTGACCAGCCCCTCTCGCTGGAACGGATCGTCGCGACCGCGGTCGAGCTTTTGGATAGCGAAGGAATTGACGGATTGAAGATGCGCCGGCTAGCCGATTGCCTCGGCGCCGGTGCGATGAGCCTTTACTGGCACGTCGGCAACAAGGAGGAGGTCTTCGATCTGGCGCTGGATTCGGTGCTTGCATATCGCGGCCCGGTGCCAATCGATGCGTCTCAGGACTGGCGCGGCGAAGTCGTTCACATGCTGAAAGACTGGCGCGCCGGCATGCTGCGCCATCCCTGGTCGGCAGCGCTGCTGCCACGCCGGGCGCTCGGCCCGAACATCCTTGCTCGCCTGGAACTGCTGAGCAGCACCCTGTCCAGAGCCGGCGTGGCCGACGCCGATCTGAACGTCGCGATCTGGTCGCTCTGGAACTATGTGATCGGCGCGACCACCACCCGGGCAAGCTTCGACCTCTCGGACGACGACAGAGCCGCCGCGCAGCAGCGCCTCACAAGTCTCAGCCAACACTACCCCACCATCGAACGCTCCCGGCTGCTGCTGGACAATGATTGGGACGGCGCCTTCAGCAAAGGCCTCGACTTCCTGCTCGATGGCCTCGTTCCCAAACAATGAAGGGAAGTGAATTGTTTCGTTATGTCTGCGGCCTAATATTCGCCTGCGTGCCGCTCGTTGCCGCCAATGCCGCATCTCCAAATCTTTGCCGAAACAGTTTCAAGCCGAACGAACCGATCGAGTCGCGATTCATGGGAATCGACTACGCGCTGATGGTGCATGTCCTGGCGGAGAAATATTGCGGAGTAGAGCCGAAGCCGATGCGTCCACGATTTTTGGGATATATCCAAAAACAGGGCTGTCCTCCGGGAACCGAGATCTATTCGGACGTCGAGGAGGCAATCGCAAAATTGGAGGGCGCGAGCTTGCGGGTTCTCGCCGAAGCCGAAGCCCCTGACCTGCCGATATCAGAACGGCAGGTGCAGGACTGGGCATCGAGCGCTACGAAAGAGCTTGGTGGATGCGACGCGCTGAAAAACGCTCATGATGCCGAGCTTCAGCGGTAAGGCGCACACGCCATCTCTTTGGCAAGACGCACCCCCACCCTCCGTCGTCCCAGGCCTTGAGCCTGGGATTCCATGGCCCCCGCTGGTGAGGCCGGCGTCGATCCTCGGGGCAGGCCCGCGGAGGACGGAGGGTGGGTTGAGCTCAGTGGCAAACTCAGCGACGTTCGTAGCTCAGCCTCCATTACCCCGGCATCGCGCAGCAACAGCCAAATTCCCAGGGCGGGAGCGCTGGTATCACCAGCTTGTGCAAGCCTTCAAAAAGCAGTTAGCTGGCATCGTTGGGTAGCGCATGCCGGGCAGGCATTGCGCTACCTGCTGAGACAGGTCCGCATTTCGGGGGAAATCGCGTGCGCTGGTCCAAACCGCTCAGACTGCATCTCGGCGTCCTGGTCGTCGCGTCGCTGCTTTGCACATCGGCGCCGATCATCTGGATGGCATTCAGCCATGGAAGCGAAGCTGCGGTCAGCGCCGGCGCGCAGCAGATGCGGGCGATGAGCTTGCGGCTGATCGAGGGATACCGCAATACGCTGCAGGGCGGTACCGAGGCCGTGGCGCTGGCCTCCACCCTGCCGCAGCTCATTTCCCCGCCGCCTGAGGATATCAAGGATAAACAGCAATTCTTTCAGGAGGTTCTGCGAAACGTCCCGAACGCCACCAGCGTTTACGCCGGCTATCCCGATGGCTCCTACCTGCAGGTGATCAACACGGCCCGGCGCGACGTCCGCCAGACGCTGGCCGCACCCGATCGTACGGCTTTCGCGATTAGAATGATCGCACGGCGACCAGCGGCCGATATCGTCTCGACGCTTGGTTTTCTCGACAGCGATGCAAAGCCGATCGCGGAGCGCACGATCGAGGATACATCCTTCGATCCGCGGCAACGCCCCTGGTATCGATCCGTCATTCAGGACGGCGCGCCGGTGTCCGTCGGGCCCTATATCACCGGGACACTGAATGTTCCGACGCTGACGATCGCAGCCCCGCTGCGGGACGACGGCAAGGTGGTGCTCGGCATCAACATTCACCTGCAGACCGTCAGCCGGCTGCTCGACGCAGCTGAGATCTCGCCGCGGGCCCGCGCCTACATCATCGATGCCGACGGCAATCTCGTCGCCCATTCCGACCCTGATATCATGAGCAGGATCATCGCATTATGGTCCAGAACATCAGGCGCCTTTGCCACGACGGCAAACGGTTTCGACCCGAGCCTTAAAACCGTGGTGCGGCTCAGGCAGGACCCGGCCTTTGCCGGCGGTGGCCTGGCGCGGGTCGATTTCGATGGCGAAACCTATCTTGTGCAGATCGCCCCGGTCAGCGTCTCCGGCCTGTTCACGGGCAGCGTGGCTGCCATCGTCGTGCCGCTGGCGGATCTGGTGGCGGAAGCCCATCGGCTGCTGGTGCGCAATCTCTTCATTGCCGCCGCCTTGGTGATCGCCGGTGTCGGCGCCTCGGTGCTGCTGTCGCGCATGGTCAGCCGCTCGCTCTATCGGCTGGCCGACGAGGCGCGCAGGATCGGCGATCTGGATGTGGGGGAGAAACCGATGGCCCACTCCTGGATCAGCGAGATCAACACGCTGGCAAACGCCCTGGCGGCCAGCCGTCATGCCATCGGTCAGTTTGCGCTTTATGTGCCGCGTGAAGTGGTCCGGCAGATCGTCAACCCCGAGACGAGAGCGATCGTCAGGGCGAAGCGACAGGATGTGACGGTGCTGTTCACCGACATCAAAGACTTCACGACCATCGCGGAACAACATTCGCCCGAGGAGGTGGTCGACACGCTTTCTGCCTATTTCGAACTGCTGAACACCATCGCCGAGCGCCATGGCGGGGCCGTCGTGCAATATCTCGGCGATTCCATTTTCGTCATGTGGAACGCCCCGGTCGACGATATCAGCCATGCCGAACATGGTTGTCGATGCGCCCTGGCCATGAAAGCGGCGGTCGACGGGTTGAACGAAGCCAATCTCAGCAATGGCCGCCCCGAGCTTTTGACTCGATTTGGATTGCACACCGGCCCGGCAGTCGTCGGCAGCTTCGGGGCGATTTCGCGCCAGCAATATACGGCGATGGGCGATACGATCAATGTGGCGTCACGGCTCGAAGGCATGAACAAGGAGCTGAACACATCGATCCTGGTCAGCGCCGCCACCCGCGACGCCGTCGCCGACCGCTTCACCTTCCGCCCCCTCGGCCTCGCCCCGGTCAAGGGACGCGCTGAGAAGGTCGACATTTGGGAGCTTGTCGGGGAAATCAAAGACTGAGGATTATGTATGGGATGGGAAGCGCTGGAGCTGTGGGGCAAGGACGCGGTTCGCATCGAAAGGCTCTCCGGCGGAGTTGCCAATGATGTCTGGAGCCTGCGCGTCCGCGGCCAACTTGCAGTCGGTCGTCTGGGGACCAGGAGCGACGCTGATCTCGCTTGGGAAGCCGAACTCCTACGCCACCTCGACCGCGAAGGTCTGAGCGTGCCGGTGCCGATCCCGACGGCCGATGGCCGCCTCTTCGCCGATGGTCTGACAGTGATGGAATACATGCAGGGCGGGCCGCCCGAGACGGAGGCCGACTGGCGTCGCGTGGCCGAGACACTGCGCGAGTTGCATCGGTTGACGCAGGGCTGGCCGCAGCGCCCAGCTTGGCGATCCTCGACTGACCTCCTGCACGCCGAAACGGGGACGAGGATCGACCTTGCCGCGATGCCGCCAAATGGCGTCGCCCGATGCCGCGCGGCGTGGGCGCGGCTTGTCGGTCGCGAAACAAGCGTCGTCCACGGCAACCCGACCAACCCCGGCAACATCCGCATGACCGCAAGCCGCGTCGCCCTGATCGACTGGGATGAGTCGCATGTCGACGTGCCCGACCTTGACCTCGTCCTGCCCCACAATGCAGCCGGTCTGGAAGGCATCGCCTATGACATCGCCGCGCAAGCATCGGCAGCATGGGAAGCCGCCATCTGCTGGGACGACGAATACGCCGTCAAGCGGCTTGCCGAAGTTCGCACGCTCTGAGCAGTTTCGGCGAACCGACGGGCTGCGTCGGGAACCTCCCGCGACGACCTGCCCCGTGAACGGAAGACCCTTGAAAAGAAAAAATGTCATCAGCAATTTGCGGCGAGGCCGTTTCAGGATAGACTGATCGCTGTCCGTGCCCTCTCGCACGGCACGCCTTCATTGGCGCAGGCGACAGAGCACGAACGGCCCCACGGGTCTTCCCTGCAATCGCCACCCTCCCCCCAACGTCGCTAACCATTGGAGCCCGAGACAATGATCTCAGCCGACTATTGCCGACTCATGGCCCGCTACAACAGCTGGCAGAACACCTCACTCGTCACCGCCGCCGACGGGCTGACGCATGCGGAGCGCTGGAAGGATCGGGGGGCGTTCTTCCAATCGATCGCCGCGACGCTGAACCATCTTTATTGGGCCGACGCCCTCATCCTCGCGCGATTGAAGGGCAATGAGCGGCCCGAGGAAACCATCACGCACTCGCTGACAAGCCCGTCGGATTGGGATGCGTTCAAGGTCCTGCGGCTGCAACGCAACGCCGAAATCGAAGCCTGGGCGCGAGGATTGCGCGACGCGGAGCTCGACGGCATGCTTGTCTGGTATCCCGGCGATGGTGCAACGCGGGTCGAGAAGCCGAAGGCCAACTGTGCGATCGAACTTTTCAACCACCAGACCCACCACCGTGGCCAGGTCCACGCGATGCTGACGGCAGCGGGCGCAAAGCCGGAGCCGACCGACCTTTCGCGTCTGGCGTAGTATTTCCGCCATCGGCTCGGCGAACCCGCCTGCAAACGGCGGCGCGTAAACCTGCACGTTGCAGATTGTGTCGTTTTCGCATCACTTTCTGTCAGGTTGCAAATTCCCGGTTGGCAAGCGCGGTTGCCTTCGCTACAAGAGGCTCACCGCGTCAGATCGAACAAAAGGGAGGCGTTGCATGACATCATCAGCAATCACCAAAATCCTCCCGTGCGGAATGAACCGACACTAGGTCATTTCCATTCGCGGCCCGCCTCCAGCGCGCCCGACATGCGGTTTTCACTCTCTTCATAGCCCGATGATCTGACGGGATCATTTTGTCTCCCGCTTGGGCTGTGCCATTTAACTCTCGATTTTGAGGACCGGTTGCCGATATGCGGCCGGGTTGGTTCAAATGACTCGCAAGAAGCTCGATTTCCGCGCCGATGCCTATCGCAACGTGCTCGGCTTTATCTTTCATCATTGGAGCCACCGGCCTGGATTGGTGGGTCTCATCATCGTGCTGGTGATCTCAAGCACGCTCGCCGAAGTCATGGTGCCGGTCTTTTCAGGCCAGATCGTCGATGCCATCGCCGGCGGCAATCCGGCCGACAGCGCCCTCAGCGCCTTCGTCATCGTCGTCGCCTTGGGCTTCACCAGCGTGGCGCTGCGCTATTTCATCTTCAATGGCATCATCCGGCTGACGCTGCGCACCATGGCGGATGTGACCAATGGCGGCTTCCACAAGGTGCAGCGCTTCTCCACCGACTGGCACGCCAACAGCTTTGCCGGCTCGACCGTACGCAAGATTACGCGCGGCATGTGGGCGCTGGATTCGCTGAACGACCTGCTGCTGGTCGCCCTCCTGCCGTCGATCGTCATGCTGGTCGGCGCCAGCATCGTGCTCGGCAGCTATTGGCCGGTCATGGGCCTGATCGTCAGCCTCGGATCGCTGATCTATATCGGCGTCACCGTGGCGCTTTCCATGGGCTTCGTGTCGCCGGCGGCAAGGCTTGCCAATGCCTGGGACACCAAGCTCGGCGGGGCGCTCGCCGATGCAATCAGCTGCAACTCGGTGGTCAAGGCATTCGGTGCCGAAAACCGCGAGGAGACCCGGCTCGGCCGTGTGCTCGGCACGTGGGACAGCCGCACGCGGCGGACATGGAAGCGCGGCACATTGAGCGGCACGATCCAGGGCTTCATGATGGTCTCCATGCAGGCCGGCATTCTGGGCACGGGCCTCATCATGTGGCAGCAGGGGCTGGCGACGCCTGGAGACGTCACCTTCGTGCTGGCGATGTTCTTCGTCCTGCAGGGCTATCTGCGCAATGTCGGCCAGGACATCCGCAACCTGCAGCGTGCCGTCAACGACATGGAAGAGCTGGTGCTGCTCGACAAGATGCCGCTCGGCATCGAGGACAGGCCGGGCGCGACGCCCATCGCGATCGACCAGGGCGAGATCGTCTTCGATCGCATCACCTTCCAGTATGGCGCGCATCCCAGCCCGCTTTATGAGGACTTTTCGGTCACCATCAAACCGGGCGAGCGTGTGGGCCTTGTGGGCCATTCGGGTTCGGGCAAGACGACCTTCGTCAAGCTCATCCAGCGTCTCTACGACGTGAATTCGGGCTCGATCCGCATCGACGGGCAGAATATCGCCGAGGTGAGGCAATCCAGCCTGCGCAGCCAGATCGCCATCGTGCAGCAGGAGCCGATCCTGTTTCACCGCACGCTGGCCGAGAACATCGCCTATGCCAGGCCGAATGCCTCGCGGCGCGAAATCGAGCAGGCGGCGAAACAGGCGAGCGCCCACGACTTCATCCTGAGCCTTCCCAAGGGCTATGAGACGATGGTGGGAGAACGCGGCGTCAAACTCTCGGGCGGCGAGCGGCAGCGCGTCGCCATCGCCCGCGCCTTCTTGGCCGATGCACCGATCCTGATCCTCGACGAGGCGACCTCCAGCCTCGACAGCGAGAGCGAAGTGCAGATCCAGCAGGCGATGGAACGCCTGATGGACGGCCGCACCACACTGGTCGTCGCCCACCGCCTGTCCACGGTGCGGGCGCTCGACCGGCTGCTGGTCTTCGACAAGGGCGAAATCGTCGAAGAAGGCGACCACCAGGCGCTGATCCGCCGCCCCGACGGCATCTACCGCCGGCTATTCGAGCGGCAGGCGCTGGAGCTGACCAAGGGCCTGGTGGCCTGAACCGAAACGCCAGGGCTATGCTCTGGCGTTTCCTTTTTGCGGCTCAACGCACAATGGCTGCGCTGTTCGGCAGATGGCGGCGGTCCCGGCGGGAGCCCGCTTCGTGCAGATTGCGCCATTTGCGCACGACGGCCCGCACTCACGCCGAAACACATCCGAAACACTTCTCAATGAATTGCGTTCGGAGTTTCTAGAGCATGTCGCGCAAAAGTGTGCCGCGGTTTTGCGGCAACGACATGCGTAAAAACAAAGAGCTAAAGCGCGTCGCATGAATCAAATTTGGCACGACGCGCTTTAGCCGTTATTCCGACGGTTTGGAGAAGCCGCGGTAGAAGCGTGTCGGCTGCAGCAGCGAACTGGCGATGTTGGCGACGATCGGCCCATCCGCCTCGCTCTTCGCCCTCGCTTCCTGCCACTCGCGATCGGCGATGAACTCGGCCCATTTCTGCTCGCGCTCCGAAAGCGACCGCCATTCGAGCAGGTAGGTCAGATCGTTGCTGGAAGGACCGATCATCGTCGTCCAGAAGCCGAGTGAGCGGATGCCGAGCCGTTCCCAAATCGCCAGCGTCGCGGTCTCGAAACGCTGCTGCAGTGCCGGCAATCTCCCCGGCAGACATGTATAGATGCGCAATTCGTGGATCATCGGATGCTCTTCATGTTGGATCAGGCAAGATCGTCCATATCGTTCAGCGCCGGAAAAAGCGAGGGCTGTTGCCGGCGCAATCGAGCCTTGCCAAAATAGAAAATCCGGAGCCCCGTCGCTTCGGATAGGTTCTGGGCTTCACGCTCGGAAACCGCTAGGGTCGACGATCAGGACGAACGTTTCAAACCCGTTTGGAAAATCAAAATGGTTCGACCGGTCCGCGCGATCGTCATTGCAGTGCTCCTGTTTGTCGTCGCCGCCGCCGCTGCCTGGTCGTCGCTCGCGCTTTGGTACCGCTTGCCGTTGCCCGAACTCGGCAGGCAAGCCAGTGCCATCTTGTTCGGGCTTTTTGGCGCCTCCGTCATCGTGGCGCTCTTTGGCAGGAGGCGCATTCGTGCGGTCCTCGCGTTTGTGGCCGCGTTCGTCATAGTCCTCTTCTGGTGGAGCACGATCGAGCCGCAGGCAAATGGCGCGTGGGCTCCGGACGTTGCTCGTCAGGTCACCGGCGAATTCGACGGTGATCTGTTGACGCTGACGAATGTCCGCGAGTTCCAGTGGCGCAGTGCCACCGATTTCACGGAACAATGGACGACTCGCAGTTACGACCTGAACAAGCTGAAGAACGTCGACATGTTCATGTCATACTGGTCAGGTCCGACCATCGCGCATGTCATAATGAGCTTCGGCTTCGACGACGGCCGTTATCTGGCGTGGTCTATCGAAGTGCGCCGCCTTTCCGGCGGTTCGTTCTCACCGCTGGCGGACCTCTTCAAAAGCAGTCCTCTGGTCATCATCGCGGCAGACGAAAGAGATGTGATCGGCCTCCGCTCCAATTTTCGCGGTGAGGACGTCCAGATCTACCGCCTGAGGGCGACGCCGGCGGCTGCGAGGCTTCTTCTGCGCGAGTACGTCTCCGACGCAAACGCGCTTGCAGCGCGGCCCGCCTTTTACAATTCGCTGACGACCAACTGCACGACGACCATCGTCAAGATGATGCGCGTGGCAGGCGACGCCGTGCCGATGGACTGGCGTCTCATCGTCAACGGATACCTGCCGGAATACGCCTATGACCGGCGCGCGCTGGACATCTCGGTTCCCTTGTCGCAACTGCGGTCGGCCGCACACATCGCTGCAAGAGCGCACGAGGACGGTCTTTCGCCGAATTTTTCGCAGGCCATTCGCGTCGGCGTTCCGTCGCCGCAGGGCGCGTTCTGACGTCTTCTATCCCAACGATATCGAGATGGGCTCTCCTCGCCCGATGCTCTTCATCAGCGGTGACCAGACCCATTCGAGGGATTTCAGTCAGGGCACCGACCCAATCAACCAGGAACATAGGTCAATCGCACCGCATCCCCGCCGATCAGATCGCTGGCGACAAGGCGGAGCGGAGGCCTCGGGCCGGTGAAGAACGGTTTGCCGTGGCCGAGCACGACGGGGTGGAAGTAGAGTCGATACTCGTCGATCAGGCCAAGGTCGGCCAGACTTCCCGCAAGCTCCGGCCCACCGACTTGAATCTCCCCGGCAAGCTCGGCCTTCAGGCCGCGGATCACCGTCTCGATGTCGTCGGTGACAAGCGTGGCATTGGGGCCGACCGAGGTCAGCGAGCGCGACACGACCCATTTCGGCTGGCGCCGCCAGGCAAGCGCGAAATCGTGCAGCTCCGGGGTCCACTCGGCATTGTCTTCGTCCCAATAGCGCATCACATCGTACAGGCGGCGGCCATAGAGGCTCCCCGTCTGGCCGCGCGCCTGCTCGATCCAGTGGCGAAAGAGGATGGGGTCGGGCGCAAATTTCTGGTGATCGACATAGCCATCCAGGGAGACGTTCATTCCGAAGACGAGCTTCGCCATGCGCTGTTCCTCCATCCGGGACGTCAGGATAGCTTAACCGCCATCGATAGCGAAGGGTCCCCTCAAAGTTTGAGTTGACCGCTTTCGTTGGCGAGGCGACAGTTGCACAAGCAGCAAGGCAGGAGGCAAAACGATGGACGAGGCAGACCGCTGGCGCAGCATGGCCAGCGCACCGAAAGACGGCAGTCGGATCCTGGTCACCATCCGCCCGTCCGAACAGGGGCCAGCGGAAGTAGACCTCGCCTATTGGTCGCATGGCGATCAGTTTGGCGCAGAAGGCTGGCGCGCCTCGGATTCCTCGCCCGGGCAGATCATCGAATATGCCGAGCCGGAATTGAAGTGCTGGATGCCGATGCCCTCGGCCAATCTCGCCCGCCTCTCGATGCCCTCACCTTGGGAAGGCGACGACGCCGAGCAGCTCGACGGCTCGGGGATTTAACAAACGCGCCGAATAACCTGCGTCGACACGGCCAAGGTCGGTCAGACTTCAGGCGAAATCAGGCCCGCGGCAAGTGTCGGATCGCCGCCGGCGCGCTTCCAGGTTCGGGACCCGCAAGGCCCTTTTCGATCTCGTAGCGCAGGCAGGCATCGCCGAGCCGTTCCTGGATCAGTGGCATGTGGCTGGTACGATAGTAGTCGTGATCGAACTTCGAGCCGCCGGCGGCCGGATAGTAGACGCTTATCTTGATCATGGTCGGGCTCCTGCCCGAACGCCTCTGCGAGCATTCGAGGGGGGCTATTCGAGGCGCAAGGCATCACTGTCGTAGGCGCGATCGGCGAGCAGCACGTGGCCGCCGCCGAGCGTATCGGGCATGTGTCCCCACAACGCCCAGCAATCCGTCATACTCCCCCTGGGTGATTTGAAACGCTCGACAACGGTAGTAACTTTACCGGCAATCGAGGTTTTGCCGGCCTGGCTACCATGACATGCCCGAGGCCGGCGACCGCCAGAATTGCCGTGAGGCGCTTTAGCGCCTCCTCATCTGCACCGTCGCGCGGGGCTTCGGTTCGCGCTCGCCTTGGTATAATTCCTACGGTTAAAGCGGTCTCTGACATGACGGATTTGTTCACCTTCGCTGACGTCACGCTTGACCCCGAAAGGGGGCGGCTCATGCGGCGCGGCATGGATGTCGAGATCGGCGCCAAGCCGCTGGCCATGCTCACCTATCTCGTCCGGAACGAGGGCCGCGTGGTCTCCAAGGACGAGCTTATGCAAGCGGTCTGGCCAGGTGTCATCGTTACCGAGGATTCGCTGACCCAGGCGATCAGCCAGATCCGCAAGGCGATCGGCGCCGACGGATTGATCCGCACGCTGTTCCGGCGCGGCTATCTGTTCGATAACAAGCAATCGGCCGCCAACGCCATGCCGGAGAAGGCCTTCGTGCGGACGCTTCCCCTGGCGGTGGCCCCGTTCCGTCTGATCGGCCCCGGCAGCGATGCGGCCTGGTTTGCCGAGGCCTTCTCCACCGAGGTCGCCTCCAGGCTGGCCCGCTACCACGACCTGGAGGTCACCTGGTTGCCGGAGAAGGCAGTCCCCTCGCCTCTGCGCGCAACGCTCGGATTTGACCTCAACGGCATGGTGCAGTCGGTCGACGGCATGATGAAGGTCACCGCCGTGTTGACCGAAATGTCGAGCGGCCGGATCGTCTGGTCAGCCAGCTGGGACGGGGCGATCGCCAATGCGCTCGAAATCCAGTCGGAAATCGCCGAGGGCATCGTCAACGCGCTTGCCGGCCACGGCGTGCTGCTGAACGTCGCCGCCGAGCACCTGCATCGACGGGCGGCGGCCGATCGCGATGCCTTCGAACTCTATCTGCGCGGGCGATATCACACCAATCGCTTCAACCGGGAAGATGCCGAAAAGGCGCTGCACTGTTTCCAGCGGGCAACCGAGATAGACCCCTTGTTTTCCCGCGCCTGGCTCGGTCTTGCCTGGTCGCACGATGAACTCGCCTCCTTCGGCGTCGACATGACCGAGAACGACGCTGCGGCGCTCAATTCCGCCAGGCGCGCCGTTGAACTCGATCCGTTCGACGCGGAAGCGCTGGTGGCGCTCGGCGAGATGCTCGGCAACATGGGACAGATGGAAGCGGCGGAGGCGGCGTTGGATCGGGCGCTCGGTCTCGGTCCTTCGAACGCCGACGTGCTGGCGATGTTCTCCGGCTGGGCGCCGGTCTTCGGGCGCATCGAGGAGGGTATCGCTGCGGCTGAAAAGGCCCGGCGGCTCAATCCGAGCTGGCCGATCTGGTACGACAGTTCATTCCGCCGCGCCTCCTTCCATGCCGGCCGATATGAGGAAGCTTTGTCCTTCGTTTTGCGCCGGCAACCGAACACCCGCTCGATGGACGACCTGGTGACGGCTGCCTGCTGCGCCGTTGCCGTCGGCCGGCCGGAAGAAGCCGCGGGCTGGCGCGACCAGGCGATGCTGATCGGCTACAAGTCCGCCAGCCAATATCTCGATCATGCCGGGGTGAAGCGGCCGGAGCAGCGCGCCCACATACTCGATCTGCTGAAGTCGGCCCGGTTCCCGGTCCTTCCCGGAGAGGCTTAAAGCGCGGCAAAAGCGCTTCGCGCTTTGCCTGGGAAAAGCGCTGCACACTTTTTGCGCGACATACTTTGGCGCGGCCCCACGCCGTCGCACTGGCAAACGTTGTTTTCAGCGAAAATTCAGCTCTTCGTCAGCCGCCCGTCGGTACATGTCCAGCCCGTGATGCCAGCATGCACCGTCAACCGAGGGGAACATGCAAATGACCAGCTTCGCCAGATCGAACACCCAGTCCGCCATCTTCGCCGCGATCGCGCATCCGCTTGCGCTTGCGCTTCACAGCCTTTCCAACTGGCGTGAAAACAGGGCATCCCGCCATGATGCGATGCCGGATCTCGATCGGCTGGATGATGAGCATCTGGACGATGTCGGCCTCGTCAGACGGAGCCAGCCCGCCGGCTGGACGCCGGTCGCACGCGGCCTTGACCCCACTTCGATCGTTCGGACGACATATGAGGCGAAACCACGCCCGCGAGGCTGAGAGCGCTGCAAATGCAGAGGGGTTCGGCTGCTCAAGCCCTGCCCACCTTACAAATCCGTAAGTTGTCGCTCAGCCGTAGGCTCCGCTAGATTGCCTCCACACCTGTGGGAATGATCGGGCTGATGCGGATCCTGCTTATCGAGGACGATCGGAAGACGTCCGATTATATCGCCAAGGGCCTTTCCGAGGCAGGCCATGTCTGCGACGTCTTCGGTGACGGCCGCGATGGGCTGTTTCAGGCGCAGCGCGAAGCCTATGACGTCATTGTCGTCGATCGCATGCTGCCGGGGCTGGATGGGCTGGCGATTATCCGCTCGCTGCGGGCCGCCAAGGTCGGCACATCGGCGCTGTTCCTGACCTCGATCGGCGGCGTCGATGACCGGGTCGAGGGGTTGGAGGCGGGCGGCGACGATTATCTCACCAAGCCTTTTGCCTTCTCCGAGCTTCTGGCCCGGGTCAACGCGCTCGGCCGCCGGCCGCCGGTGCAGGAGCAGAAGACGGTGCTGAAGGTTGCCGATCTCGAGCTCGACCTGATCCGCCGCGAAGCCCGCCGCGCCGGTCAGGCGATCGAATTGCAGCCGCGCGAATTCACCCTGCTCGAAGTGCTGATGCGCGGCGAAGGCCGGGTCATCACCAAGACGATGCTGTTGGAGCGGGTCTGGGACTTCCACTTCGATCCGAAGACCAGCGTCGTCGAGACCCATATCAGCCGACTGAGAGCGAAGGTCGACAAGCCATTCCAGGTCCAGCTCCTGCATACGGTCCGCAACACCGGATACAGCCTGCATGCGCCTCGCTAGCCTACGCAGGAGCACGCCGTTCCGGCTTGCCGTCACCTTCGGCGTGCTCTTCGTCGTCGCCTTCATCCTGAGCGGCGCGATCATCTATCACATGCTGCGCCTGGGCCTTGCGCGTGATCTCGAACAGTCGCTGGGCGAAATGAATTCGCTGGTTGTCTCGACCTACGAGCCCAACGATACCGAGGATCTGATCAATACGCTGAACAATTATGCGAGCTTCCAGTCGACCTCCGACGGGCTCTACTCGCTGACCGACCATGCCGGCAAGAAACTCGCCGGCAATTTTGCAGCACCCCGCATCCCCAACGGCGTCTACACCGTCACCTCTAGGGATGTCGGGTTGAAGGGGCATGAGCGCTACCGGATGCAGGTCTCGACCATCGGTCCCTACAGCCTGGTGGTGGCGGAAAACTTCAACGATGTCGACGAGATGCTGCGGATCGTGCTGGTCAGCTTCGAATGGGCCGCTGCGATCGTCGTGGCGACAGCGATCGGCGGCGGCGTCTTTCTCGCCTTCCGGGCCCAGGCGCGGCTGGACGGGGTCGCCCATACCATGAACGATGTCTCCCACGGCGCACTCGACGCCCGCATTCCGATCACCGGCAACGGCGACGACCTCGATACGGTGGCGATCCAGATCAACGCGGCGCTGGAGCGGCTGCAAAGACTGGTCGAGAGCATGCGGCAGGTGAGCGCCGATATCGCCCACGATCTGAAGACGCCGCTCAACAGGCTGCGCCTGACGCTGGATACGGCGGTGGCTGGAAACGACCAGCAGGCGGACGTTTCGGCTCTGCTTGACGAAGCGAGACACGAGAGCGACCGGATCAACGCCACCTTCGAGGCGCTGCTGCGCATTTCCCAGATCGAGGCCGGCGCCCGCAAGGAGCGTTTCCAGGCGACCGATATCGACACCGTGCTTGCCGTCATTTCCGAGGTCTATGCCGATGTCGCCGAAGATGCGCTGATGGCGTTGACGATCGCGGAGCGCTGTCCCGCGCTCGTCTGGGGCGACCGCGATCTCCTGACGCAGATGATCGCCAACCTGGTGGAGAACGCGATCAACCACTGCCCTGATGGAACCGGCATCACGGTCTCGCTCCGCTGCCAGGGCGGCCGCGCCATTGTCTCGGTCGGCGATAGCGGCCCCGGCATTCCCGCCGACGAAAGGGACAAGGTCTTCCGGCGTCTCTACCGGCTCGACAAGAGCCGCACGACGCCGGGAAGCGGCCTCGGGCTCAGTCTCGTCAAGGCAATCGCCGACCTGCATTCGGCTGACATCACCATGGCGGACAATCATCCCGGCCTCATCGTTTCGGTCGGTTTCCCGCTGATCTCGGCCGAGAAGCCCTAGCCGCTCACCCCGGGGGAGCGGGCCCTAGCCGCTCACCCCGGGGGAGCGGGCCCTAGCCGCTCACCCTCCAAGCCGCGAGACGGCGGAAGCGGCGAACGAACCGGCGCACCTCAGCCGCCGCGCGATACGGCAGCACGCTCCACGGCCGGCGGCGGCCCAGCCGGTATGCCGAAAGCCCTGCCTGGATCTGGGAGCAGGGATCGGCCCTTTGGCTGACCGGCAGCGGATCGACGAAGCAGGCGCTCAGCCCATCATCGAACTCCAGATCGAAGGCGAGATCATAGGGCAGGCGCATGGGGACAAGCACATCGGCAATCCAGCCCGCCGCCTTGCGGTTGATCAGATAGGCGCCGGACCCCTTCTCGCGGGTGAGCGCGATGGCGAGCGAGCGTGACGCGGTCAGCGGCTCCACCTTGTGCTTTTTCCCGGAATTGACGGTCGACAGGCGCAGGATGTCCCAGCGCGCCTGATGGTCAAGCGCGGCCTCGAGCAGCTCGGCCAGATCGTCATCGAAATCGAGATCGTCTTCCAGAATGAGCGCGAACTCGGCATGGCTTCCGAGGAAGCGCTTGGCGCATTCGACATGGCTTAGAAAACAGCCGATCTCGAAAGGGTTCGGCCGACGGCCATGCCGGCTCAGATAGGCGGCTTCGTCGAAGCCCGGATGCGGCAGGCTCAGCCCTGCCCCATCGACCGCCGCCACGCGCTCGAAGGCAAGGCCGAAACCTGCCAGCAGGCGTTCCATTCGAAACCGGCGCAAGGGCGCACGGTCGAGATTGATCAGGTAGGTATTCACCCGCAGGCTGACCGGATGAACGGCCGGCATAAGGGCTGCAGGTGCGGCGCGCATGTTCATGAGAGAGCTGACCTCGACTTGGCAATGATGGCGCCAAGCTGCGCTCCAAACCTCACGGGAACCTCGCCCGGACTATACATTTTCGTAAAGTGCGAGGGTCGAACGGCCGGGGCTGCATTCTTACGGATTGGTATGATCCCGGCAAAGTGCGCGTAAGAATGCCGCGCTACCAGCGTCGTGCGGCATGCAGTGGACGCCTCCCTTCCCGCGATCGAAACGACAACCAGCGAGCCTTCGATGACGATAGCGACCCACTGCATGCCGCCCCGGATGATCCTTGGCTGAGCAACCGGCTCAGCGCCCACCACTCTTAAACCCCGACGGAGACCAACGATGAAGCCACGTGCCAGACTGCTGTCCCTTTTCGCCGGAGCTGCCATTCTCGCCTGCTCGGCCGGAGCAAGCTTTGCGGCCGCCACCGTGATCAATGTTACGGAAGATGGAGAAGGCGGCGGTGCGATGTCGCTGAAGCTCGACCCGCCGACGGTGAAAGCCGGCCCCGCGACCTTCGCAGTCCACAACGATGCGATGACCGAGCAGCATGAAATGGTCGTCGTTCGCCTGAAATCTCCGGACCTGCCCATCCCGGTCAACGCCACCAAGAATCGCATCGATGAATCGAAGCTGAAAAGCCTGGGTGAGGTTTCCGATTT
>Ga0209673_1000921_pt1 | contig 37249 bp, 34 predicted proteins | sample AraplaCol_mMS_r2_2_FD_184274 | JGI IMG/M metagenome (GOLD analysis project Ga0209673, IMG submission 184274) | Arabidopsis root microbial communities from North Carolina, USA - plate scrape MF_Col_mMS_r2 (SPAdes) (version 3) | ecosystem: Host-associated > Plants > Roots > Endosphere | place... | reverse complement strand
TTGCCGCGACCCTCTCGCCCGACGCGACGATGGGCTTTGCCCTGCTGCGCAACGAACTTCGGGCGATGGCGGCACGCGACGCGTGGTTCGAAAGCGCTGCGCTGCCGGAATTTCCGCAAGGGCCGAGCGAACTCGACAGGCTCGCCGTCCGCCTCGGCATCGCCCATCGTGATGGCGATGCGGAGGCGACGAAAACGGCACTCGCTGCGCTCGAAGACCTCAGGGGCGAGCGCCAGCTGATCTGGAACGGCAAGGCGGTCTCCGATTTCCGCGACCTCGACGACCGCACGCCGCACGCTCTCGAAGTCATCATGACCGGCGGCGGTTATCTCTGGATCGACTTCGCCAAGATATCAGCCCTGTCGATCGAGCCGATTGCCCGGCCGCGAGATCTCGCCTTCCGTCGCGCCGAATTGACGCTGATCGACGGCGCCGCTGCATCGGTGCTTCTGCCGGCGGTTTATCATGGCACCGGCAAGGATGCGGCGCTGAGGCTCGGACGCGAAACCGAATGGGTCGAGGAAGCGAGCGGCATCACCACCGGCCGCGGCCAGCGCTGTTTCCTCGCCGGCGACGAACTCGTCTCCTTCCACGACACCCAAAGTGTGGAGATCGTGCCGGCAAGCTCTGCCGGCAGGCAGGTCGCGCATGGCTGATCCGCTCGAACGCTACCGGCTGCGCGACCGCGTCCTGTCTCGCTCGATCCTCGACAGGCTGATCGACGAGGCCCCGGATCGCGCCGCCGATCCGCCGATGAGCTTCGTCGACCAGGTCCGCGAGGTCAGGGAGGCGATCCGCCGCGATCTCGAAGCGCTGCTCAATACGCGGCGATGCCCGACGACGCCACCGACGGGCCTTTCCGAATTGCGGGACGCGCTGGTGAGCTACGGCGTCGACGGCATCGTCTCGGCAAATCTGATGACCGACCAGGCCAAGCTCAAGCTGGCGGAAGCGATCGAGCGGCGGGTTGCGCTGTTCGAGACGCGGCTTGCCGATATCAGGGTGACGATCCTGAAAAGCCGGACGATGACCGAACGGGCGCTGCGCATGCGCATCCTGGCGACCTTCCGCCTGCATGAGGGCATGCCGCCGATCAGCTTCGAATCGACCATCGATCCGTCGACCCAGCGTGTCCTCGTGGAGGCGGCGCATGGCTGAAGGTTTCCTGCACCGCTACAATGAGGAATTGCTGGCGCTGCGCCGCCGGGCCGCGCGCTTTGCCGACGCTTTCCCCAAGATCGCCGGACGCCTGCGCATGACCGGCGACGTCGCGGACGACCCGCATGTGGAACGCCTGATCCAGAGTTTCGCCTATTCGGCCGCGCGCGTGCGTCAGAAGCTCGACGACGAATTTCCCGAACTGACCGACGGCCTGCTTGAAACGCTCTATCCGCATTATCTCGCACCCCTGCCCTCGATGAGCATCGTCAAGTTCCGCCCAGGCGACACCCTCGCCTCGGTCCAGACCGTGCCCCGCCACACGGAGGTGCTCGCCGAGCCGGTGAGAGGCGAAGCCTGCCGCTTCCGCACCACGCAGGACGTCGAGATGGCGCCGATCGAGATCGCCAGTGCTGCGCTTTCCGGCCAGCCGATCAATGCGCCGGTTTCGGCCTATGCCGGCGTTGCCGGCTGCCTCAGGCTCTCCATTCGCAGCCTCGACGCCCGCAAGCCCTTCGGCAGCCTCGGCGTCAGCCGGCTGCGCCTGCACATTCCCTCTGCCTGGCAGCAGGCCGTGGCGATCTACGAACTGCTTGCCAACCACACGCTCGGCATCGCGCTTGCCAAACATACAGACGACCGTTCGCCGATCTTCCTGCCGGCAAGCAACCTGAAACCCGTCGGCTTCGAGCCGGAAGAGGCCATGCTGCCTTATCCGGCGCCGAGCTTCATCGGCTACCGGCTGCTTACCGAATTTTTCGCTCTGCCCAGGAAATTCCTGTTTCTCGATATCGAAGGGCTCGACGCTTGGCGAGGGGAAACGCTGGAACTCTTCGTCTACCTCGGGGAAAGCGACGCCAAACTCGAGCGGGCGGTTTCGGCCCGCGACTTCGCGCTCAACGCCACGCCCGTCGTCAACCTGTTTCGCCAGGTCTGCGAGCCGATCGCCGTCGACGGCACCCGCACGGAATACCGTCTGCTGCCGGATGCGCGCCGTCAGAAGACCCGCGAGATTTACTCGATCGACCGCGTACTGCTGACCGGATCGCGCGGCCAGGAGGAATTCTGCCAGCCCTTCTTCGGACGATCGCAACGCGCAGGCGCGAGCGCGACCTACTGGCAGGCCTCTCGCCGTTTCGACGAAGACGACAGGACCAGCGATATGGACATCGCCTTCGTCGATCGGCAGCGCCGGCCGGCCTGTCCGGTCGATACGGTGGCGAGCGTCGATACGCTCTGCCTCAACCGCGACCTGCCCGAACAGCTTCCCTTCGGCGGCGGCCACCCCTTGCTGCAGCTCGCCTCCGGCCATGAGGCGGTGGCGGGCGTCGAGGCGCTGATCCCCCCGACACCGTCGGTCAGAATGAACGATCAGGACGGGCGGAACTGGCGGCTGATGTCGCATCTCCTCCTCAACCATCTGTCGCTGTTCGACAATGAGGGGGCCGCATTGAAGGACATCCTGTCGCTCTATGCTTTCCGCGACGGTCCCGAGACCAAGCAGTTCGCCGATGCACTGGTCAGGATCAAGGCCGCCAGTTCGACCGCCCGTCTCGGCAGCGGCGGCATGGTGCCCGGTACCGAGATCGCGCTGGAATTCGATCCGGCCGCGATCGACCGGCCGTCGGCCTTCCTGTTCGGCAGCGTGCTCGACCGTTTCTTCAGCCTCTACACCTCGGTCAACAGCTTTACCCGGCTCACTGTCGGCATGAAGGGACAGTCGAGGCCGATCGCCCGCTGGTCGGCGCGCGCCGCCGAACGCCCGCTTCTCTGAAAAAGGAACGCCAGCCGATCATGGACATGCAAGCCGCCAGCAAGCCAGACGCGCTTACCGACCTGCTCGAACGCGACCCCGGCCGCTTCGAGCCGGTGACGGCGTTTCGCGTCGCGCAGGCGTCGGTCGGCGAAGGACGGCTAGACGTCGCCTCCCATGTCGGCGTCTCGCCGGCGCCGCTTGCGGTCAGCGGCTACAAGCGCAAGGCCGGCCGCGCCACCGTGCGCAGCGCACTTGCCGGCCTCGTCGGAGCGCTCGGCTCCATGCCATCGGCCTATAATGAACTCATCATGCGCGAGGAGCGCAACCGATCGCGGGGGTTGGCGAGCTTTTTCGATCTGTTCGGCGCGCGCATGGCGGAGCTCTTCGCCGACGCCTGCGAGAAATACCGGATTGCGAGGCGCCTGCGCTGGGGCGGCGCTTGGGCAAGCAATGCCTTCGTCACCACGCTGCTGTCGCTGACCGGCTTCGGCACCAAGCGGCTGGTCGAACAGAGCGGCGTCGACGAGGAGTTGATCCTGCGCTTTTCCGGCTTCTTCGCGGCGCGCAACCGCAACACCGTCAACCTCCGCGCCATGCTTGCCGAATTCAGCGGCCTGCCGGTCGAGATCGAATTGTTCCGCGGCCGCTGGCTGAGCATTCCGCCGGAAGAGCGCAGCCGGATGGGCCAGCCGCAGGGCGTGCAGCTCGGGGTCAATGCCACGGCCGGTGCAGCCATCCACGATTCCAGCGGCGGCTTTCGCGTCGTCATCGGCCCGCTCGGTTACGCCGATTATCTCACGCTTGCGCCGCGCGGACGGGCCATCACCGAACTCTTCGCCCTGACCCGACTCTATGTCGGCTCGGCGCTCGAATTCGACATACAGATCGTGCTGAAGAAGGAGGACGTTCCCTTCTGCCGGCTCGGCCAGGCAGGGGATCCGCCACGTCTCGGCTGGAACAGCTGGGCGAGGGTCGCGCCGGCGGCAAAGGACAGCGGCGATGCGATCATCGTCGAGCGCCTGTCGGCCGAGATGCGGTGAGGAGGCGAGGATGCGGCTCGAACTGAGAGAGATCACCAGCGACGCGGCGGCAATGGCCGGCCGGCCGAAATGGTTCTTCGAACGCGGTCGGCGCACGCTTGGCCGGGCGCCCGATTGCGACTGGCAGCTGCCGGAGGACAGGCGCTCGATTTCGAAACTTCATTGCATCATCGAGCGCGACCGCGACGGCTTCCTGTTGCGCGACCAGAGCGCCAACGGCTCCCGTGTCGACGGCGTCGCCGTGCATGAAGGCCAGATCGCCAGGCTTTCCGACCGGTCGCGGCTGGAGATGGGCGGACTTGCTTTTTCCGTCCACATCGCCGGCGACAGGGATCGCGAGATCGAGGACCCAGATGCCGGCCTCGTCTTGAGCGACGAACCGTTGACCATTTCCGCAATCCTTGCCGACATCGCGCCGGGCGGTCATACCGCAAACGGCATTCTCGGCGAGCGCACGGCCGACGATTGGAGCTCGTCTGAACAGGGCGGCAAGAAAGGCGCGGCGTCATCCCGCAATGTCGAGATCGGCTGGAGCGGCCCACCGGAGATACGCACCGTGACCCAGCTTCTGCCGGAAGACTGGAATTCGGAGGAGACCGAATACGGCAGCCATTTGGAACACGGCTCCGCCACCCATGTCGCAGTCCCCATCGCCCAGCGCCGGGCCGCGCCGCTGATCGATATCGTCAACGACAACGATCTGCAGCCCGAATCCGACGGTTTTCCCGCGCTGACCATCGGCCGGCCTGCAGCCCTCGCCGATAGGCTGGAGCCATTCATCGGCCTACTCGAGGAGGCAGTCGAGAGTGCCTATGCCGTCTTCGAGATGAATGCACCGCTCTCCGGGTGCAAGCCGGACCTCCCTGACCGGGAGGAGGCGCTGCTTGCCCGCATCGAGACCCTGCTCGGCCAACAGCTCCAGTTCAATTCCGCGCTCGTCGCCCTCGCCCGGGCGGCGGGGCAGCTGGAGCCGCGCAGCCTGGAAGCGCGTGTCGAGACGAGCGCCTGGCGTCGGGACCGGAATTATTGGCGGGCCTACCGGGCGCAATTCGAAAAGGACGGCAAAAGCCGGTCGATCCAAGACATTTTTCGCGATGCCATGCTGGCCGCGATGAACGGCAGAGACACAGAGCCTCGTCCGCAAGACAGCCAGGAAGGACAAGACGCGCATCATGAGGAATGAGAACCGGGTGGCCTGGAGCGAGGGCATGTTCCTTCGCGTGCAGCATTTTCAGCAGGCGGACCGCTGGACCGAACGGCTCGTGCGCACCGCCACGCATGGGCTGGCGCCCTATCCCTGGGGGATATCGGAGATCGGTATCGACCGCGGCGCGCTGGCGATCGGGCAGTTCGCGCTGTCGAATCTGCGCGGCGTGTTGCCCGACGGGACGCCGTTCGAAGCGCCTGTCGATGCCGACCTGCCGCCGCCGCTCGATCTCGACGAGAACACCAAAAATGCGATCGTTTATCTGGCGCTTCCCGCCCGTCAGCCGGGCAAGGCCGATGTGGCATTGAACGGCGGCGCCCAGCGCAACAGCGTCCGGCTCGTCGCTTCGCCCTACGAAGCGCCCGATGCCAATGTCGAGACCGATTTCATGGCGCCGATCGATGTCGGCCGCCTCAGCCTGCGTTATCTCCGGACCGGCGACGAGCTTGCCGGCTATGAGCTGATCGGACTTGCCCGCATCATCGAAGTCCGTTCCGACCGGGCCGTCATTCTCGATCCCGACTACATCCTGCCGAGCCTCAACTGCACGGCCGCCGGCCGGTTGAACGAGCTGATCACCGAGCTTCTCGGCATCGTGCGCCACCGCGCCGAAGCGATCGCTGAACGCATCGGCGATCCCACCATTCGCGGCACGGCGGAAGTCGGCGACTACCTGCTCCTGCAGATCCTCAACCGTGCCGATCCGATGCTCAAGCATATTTCGGCCAATGCGACGCGCATCCACCCGATCGTCCTTTACGAGCACTGCATCCAGCTTGCCGGCGAGCTCGCCACCTTCACGACCGAGCGCAAGCGTGCCAGCGATTTCCCGCCCTATCGCCACGACGATCTCAAGGCGACCTTCGCCGCCGTCTTCGAGGATCTGCGCGCCTCGCTTTCCTCGGTGCTCGAACAGGCCGCCGTGGCGATCGAGCTTGCCGAGCGCCGGCATGGCGTCAGGATCGGCACGATCAACGACCGCACGCTGCTTCGCGATGCCGGCTTCGTGCTCGCCGTCCGGGCAGAGATGCCGGCCGAGGATGTGCGCCGCAAACTGCCGGCGCAGATCAAGGTCGGCCCGGTCGAGCGCATCGCCGACCTCGTCAATGTGGCGCTGCCGGGCATTCCCGTGCGGCCGCTGCCGGTGTTGCCGCGCCAGCTCCCCTATCGCTCCGGCACCATCTACTTCGAACTCGACACCAAGAATCCGCTCTGGAAACAACTCGATACCTCCGGCGCCATCGCTGTGCATCTGGCCGGCGATTTCCCCGGGCTCGAAATCGAACTGTGGGCCCTTAGAGAATGAAGAACGAACCCGCTTCCACCTGGCAAAGCCTGCCGACCATCGTCGAACTGACCGAGGATGGCGTGAAGAAAAAGCAATCCGCCCGCAAGATGGCAGAGATGCTGGACGACGTTCTCGATTTTCCCGAAGGCGAGAAGGGAACAGGAACAGCGGCAGCGCCGGCGACGGGCGGAGCATCGGTCGAAACGCTCGTGCGGGATTTCCGTTTCGGGGCCGAAGACGTGCCGACACTCGTGCGCTCGGCCGCACCGCTGCTCAACCTCGCTCATGGCCTGCGCTACACGGAAGAGCAGCCCGATATCGATGAACTGAGAGCCGTGGCGATTGCAGCGGTCGGCCGTTACGAGCGGGATCTCGCCAGCGCGCGCATCAGCCCCGAACGGGCGCGCGCCGCCCACTATGTCGTCTGCGCGACGGTGGACGACGTCGTGCTCAGCAAAGCCTGGGGCGTGCGCGCCGGCTGGGCGCGCTCCGGTCTCGTTTCCACCTTCCATATGGATGTGACCGGCGGCGAACGGGTGTTCGACCTGCTCGACCATTTCCACCAGAGCCCCGGCGCCAACAAGGACCTGCTGCTCCTCATCTATCTCTGCCTGTCGCTCGCCTTCGAGGGCCGCACCCGCGTTTCCGCGCGCGGCGGACTGGAGCTTGCACGTATCCGCGACAGTCTCTATAAGACGCTGCTCGGTCAATACGGGGTCTTCGAAAGAGAGCTTTCCCCGCATTGGAAGGGCGTTTCCGCCCGGCACCAGCCGCTGCGCACCGCCGCCGCCCTTTGGACGCTGCTTTCCGTCCTGACGCTGATCCTGGCGTTCGGCTACCTGTTCTTCACGCTCTCGCTGAACCGCGCCTCCGACGGCACGTTCGAGCGCCTTGCCAACCTGCCGCCACGCGAGACGCCAAGCGTGCTGGTCAAGGTTCCCGCGCCGCCGCGCGAACCTCCGCCTGTTGTCGTCGCGCAAACGCCGCCGCCACCGCCGCCGCCGCAGGTGAAGCCGCCGAGCCGGCTCGACAATCTGCTCGCCTTCCTCCAGCCGGAGGTCGAGAAGAAGCTCGTCACGCTGTCGGATTCGAACGGCAGGCTCTTGGTGCGCATCAGCAATTCAGGCCTGTTTGCCACCGGCAGCGCCGAGGTCAGCGAAAAGTTCCACGATCTCCTGCAGCGGATCGGCGGCGCGCTCGCCGCGGAGAAATTCCGCGCCGTCGTCGTGGGCTATACGGACAATGTGCCGATCCGCACGATCCAGTTCCCCTCCAACTGGCACCTGTCGGAAGCCCGCGCCAAGGCGGTCGGCGACATATTGAGCTCGTTCACCGGGCCGGGCGCGATCCTCACCGAAGGACGCGCCGACAGCGATCCGATCTCAGGCAACGACACGCAGGAGGGCCGGGAGATGAACCGCCGCACCGAGATCCTGGTGCTGACCGATCCGAGCGAACGGCTGAGTGACGCCGGCTTCAAGACACCGCCGATCGAGGCCGAAAGACCGAATGAACCGGCTGCCGCCGCAGGAGGCGCTTCGCGATGAATCCCTTAAGTTATTTCTATACGCTGCGCTCCTATGTGGAGGCCTATGCCGGCCTTATCGGCCGCCGCTTCATCTCGATCATCTGGGTGGCGGCGATCTGCGTCGTCATCTGGTTCTACGGCTATCTCGCCGCCTATGGCGACTTCAAGCCGCTGGCGAGCGCGTCGGCACGGCTGACGCTGATCGGCATCATCATCGCCGCCTGGCTCGCGTACCTCCTCTTCACCATCATCCGCGACCGCCGCCGCGACAAGCAGCTGGTCGAAGGAATCGAGCGCGATGCCGAGGCCGAAGCGGCGGCCAGTCAGCAGGCCGAGGTCAGCGAGATCCACGGCCGGCTGAAGGAGGCGCTGCAGCTTCTACGCCGCATCACCAGGCGACGCTTCGGCTATATTTATGAGCTGCCCTGGTACGTGATCTTCGGTGCGCCGGGCTCCGGTAAGACGACGGCGCTTAGCAATTCTGGCCTCAAATTCCCGCTCGGCGATGCGCTCGGCAGCAATTCGGTCCAGGGCATCGGCGGCACGCGCCACTGCAATTGGTGGTTCACCGACGAGGCGATCCTGATCGATACCGCCGGCCGCTACACGACGCAGGATGATCTCAACGGCACCGCCAAGGCCGGCTGGGAAGGCTTTCTCGGCCTCTTGCGCAAATATCGCCGGTCGCAGCCGATCAACGGCGCGCTGGTGACGCTGTCGATCGGCGATCTTTTGACCCGCGATGCCGAAGCGCAGCGCGAGGAGATCAGAGCGATCCGCCAGCGGCTGTCCGAACTCGACGAACTCCTGCATGCGCGCGTGCCGGTCTATCTGCTCTTGACCAAGGCCGATCTCCTGACCGGCTTCGTCGAGTTCTTCGACGGCTTCAACAAGAGCGATCGCGAACAGGTCTGGGGCACGACCTTCGGGCTCGACGAGAGCTACAAGGCGACGAACCTCCCGGAACGCTTCATGGAGGAGTTCACCCTGCTCCAGCAGCGCGTCGACGCCATGCTGATCGAACGCCTGCAGCAGGAGCCCAATCCGGAGCTGCGCGGCCGCATCTTCCGCTTCCCGGCCGAGCTCGTCTCTTTGAAAGAGCGCCTGCAGGACGTCGTAACCGAGCTTTGCTCCGGGTCGAAACTGGTGGAAGCGCCGCTCTTGCGCGGCATCTATTTCGCCTCCGGCACGCAGAGAGACGAGACGGTTGCCGTCCCCAGGACGCGGCGCAGCTATTTTCTCTCGCGCCTCTTCAAGGAGGTGATCTTCGGCGAGGCCTCGCTGGTCGCGCGTGACAAGCGGCTTTCCGGCCGGCAGCTGCTGTTCCGCCGGGCTGCCTACGCCGCTGCCGTGCTGCTGCTAGCCGTTGTGCTGACGAGCTGGACCGCCACCTACATCCAGAACACCACGGCGCTCGCCGCCGCCGAAAGACGTATCGATGCCTATGAGCAGCTGGTGCGCGGCGTGCCGGTGCGCGACGTTTCGGATGCGGACTTCCTGCGCATCCTGCCGGCGCTCGACAATCTCGCCGCCGTCAGCACCGATTTTTCCAAGGCGCGCGTCTGGCCGGTCAGCCTCGGCCTCGACCAGGAAGGCAAGGTCGAGAGCCGCCAGCGCGAAGCCTATCAGCGGGCGCTGAACACGCTGCTCCTGCCTCGCATGCTGGTGCAGCTCCAGAAGGAGATGACCGGGACCACCGACATCAACAGGACCTTCGACGCGCTGAAGCTCTACGGCATGCTCGGCGGGCTCGGTCCGATGAATGTGGATTTCGCCTCTCTGGAAGCGGAAGACATGTTCACCAGGCTCTATCCCGACGAAGGCCGTATTGCGGCGCGCAACGCGCTGATCACCCATGCGGGAGCCATGGCGCGCGGCGCGCTGCCGCCGATTGAGCTCGACAAGACGCTGATCGCCAAGGCACGCGAGATCATCCGCTCGCAGAACATCGCCAGCCGCGCCTATGAGATCCTGGCGGAATACCGCGCCTCCCGCGCCCTTCCCGGCTGGAGCCCGGCCGGTGCGCTCGGTCCGCTCGGCGAACAGGCGTTCGAGCGGACCTCCAGGGCGCCGCTGAGCGAGAGCATCCCCGGCCTATTTTCCGCCACCGGCTACCGGACCGTCGTTCTGCCCGAGATCAGCGACGCCGCGCGCGAGGCACTCGACGAGCAATGGGTTCGCGGCGATCCCAATCCCGCAGGCGTCACCGTCGACACCGTCGCCCAGGCCACACTTCAGCTTTACTTCGACAGGTTCGATCAACGCTGGTCGACGCTGCTGACCGATATCAGGGTCAAACCCTCGCAGACGATCAGCGACGCGGCTGAGACCACCCGCATCCTGGCCGGCAAGCCCGGCCCCGTCGAGACGATCGCGAATTCAATCGCCGCGGCCACCGATCTGCGCGGCCCCGGCGCAGAGATCGCCGCGGCTGCCGGCGACAATTTGAGCGTGTCAACAACGGCGCTTAGCAGTGCCGCCGATGCGCCCGATCCCTTCGGCCGTCTTCGAGAGGCGCTGAAGGCGCCGGCCGGCCAGTCGCCGCTTCCCGACCAATCGAAGGAGGCGCCGCGCTCGGCGATCGGGCAGCTGGAACCGATCCTGCAGAAAGTACAGGAGCAGCTTTCGCGGGCGACGACCTCCACCGCCGAAGTGGCGAAAGTCTTCGACGTCGACAGCCAGCTGACCGATGCCAATCAGGACTTGCTACAGCAGGCGCGCAAGCTGCCGGCGCCGGTCGATACATGGATGGCGGGGCTCGCCGCCGATGTCGGATCGCTGGCGGTCAAATCCGCCCGTTCGCGCATCAGCAACGCCTGGGCCGCGGAGGGCGCCGGCTTCTGCTCGAACGTCGTGGCCGGCCGTTATCCCTTCGATCGAAAATCCGCGCGCGACGTCGCGATGAGCGACTTTGTCAGGCTGTTCGGACCCGAGGGTCTGTTCAAGACCTTCTTCAAGGAAAAGCTTGAGGCCTTCGTCGATACCAGCGCTTCGCCATGGGGCTGGAAGGGCACCTTCGGGGCGGCGAGCATTCCGAGCGCGGCGATCGCCCAGTTCGAGAATGCCGACAAGATCAACCGTGCCTTCTTCCCGGCCGGCAGCGAGAACCCCTCGATCACGATCAACGTCAAGCCGGTGTCGCTGACCGATGCCGCCAGCGCGGTGATGCTGGAGATCGAAGGCGAACGCGTTGTCTATTTCCATGGGCCGATCCAGTCGAAATCGCTCACCTGGCCGTCGACGGAAGCCAGCAACGCCTCGCGCATCGCCTTCCAGCCGGGCGGCTGGCAGCAGGCCTTGACTGAGAACGGTGACTGGTCGCCCTTCCGGCTGTTCGACGATGCCAGCGTCACGATACAGGGCGACGATCTCTTCCGGGCAAAATTTGAGCAGGACGGCCAGGCAGCGGAGTTCGACGTCCAGTTCGGTTCGGTGCTCAATCCATTCCGGCTGGAGGCGCTCGGCGCCTTCTCATGCCCGGCGCAGTTCTGAGCCGGCCGATATGAACGAGCGCGCCAGCCTCGAGCGAAACCCGGCTGAAGCCGACAGGATCGGCTTCTACGGCAAGCTGCCGAGCCATGGCGATTTCGTTTCGATGGGCCTTGGCCACAGCTTGCAATCGGCGCTCGACGCCTGGATGCAGGCCGGGCTGCAGGCGGCACAGCAGGAACTCGGCGAGGATTGGAAACGCCGCTTCCGCTCGATGCCCGCATGGCGCTTCATCATCGAGCGCGGTCTCTGGGGGCCGGCAACCGTTGCCGGCGTGCTGCTTCCAAGCCTCGACCGCGTCGGGCGCAGTTTTCCCCTCGTCATCGCCGCGCAGCTTCACGGTTTTGTCGAGCATCCACGCCAGCTCTATCTCGACGACACGTGGTTCACGGTGGCCGAAGCGATCGCCGAAAGCTCGGCCAGGCGGGATTTCGACATCAACCACTTCACCGCAAGCCTGAAGCGGCTGAGGACGCTCCGCCCGGCCGACCTCGCGGAAAACGAGATACTGCAGGACGCCTCCAGCCGCGGCACGCTCTGGTGGCGGATCAGTCCCGAAGAGCGACGCGCCAAAGGCTTTCGGGTCAGCGGCGCCCCGGAGCCCGAGCATTTTTCGAAACTGCTGCACGACAATCCCCCCGCCGCTTCGGCAGGCCCACGACCCGAAACGACTGAGGCACCGCGTCCGGTCGGCATCGAACCGCATCATCCTCTCATATTGCGGCACAGCCACGCCACGCACGCCGGCACGCGGCTCTCGGTCAATGCCGACGCGCTGCTCGTTTCCGAAACGCCCTCGCTCTTTGCCGTTGCCGATGGCGTCGGCGACAGCAACGCTGCCGCAGATGTCGGCAAGATCACCGTGCATGTGCTGGCCGAAACCGCCAAACAGCAGACGATCGAAGCTCTGGTGCAGGAGATCAAGGGCAAGCTCGGCCGTGCCCACGGCCTGCTTCAGTCGGCCTATCTTTCCGAGACCCGCGAGCCGTCGGCCGCCAGTATCGTCGTGCTGGCCACGCTTCAGGAGAGCTGCGCTCTGCTCTGGGCCGGCGATGCCCGCTGCTATCTCCTGCGCGACGGCATGATGCGCTGCCTCACCCGCGACCATGTCGAGATCGGCCTGCGGCGCACACTGTCGCGCGCCATCGGACTGCGCGGGCATCTCGTTCCCGAGGTGCTCTCCGGCGGATTGCAGCCCGGCGACCGGCTGCTGCTTTGCAGCGCGCCACTGCCGAGCGCCGTGCCCGAGCGCAGCATCGCCGAAATTCTCCTTGCCGCAAAAATCGAAAAGGCGGCCGACATCCTCGTCCAGGAGGGACTGATCGCCAATTGCCGTGACAATCTCAGCGCCATCGTGATCGACGTGAAGACCGATGAGCCATGACCTTCCGGAAGCGGATTTCGAGGAGATCGCGCGGCGCTTTTCGCATCTCTGGCAGGCGTTGAATGCGGATAGGGCGTATTCGCCTGACATCAGGAGGATCCTGATAGACAGGGTCCGGGATGCGCTCGATCGAGGCAAGTCCCGCCTCAGTGATGTGGATACCGCGATCATCGCCAATAGTTTCGCGCTGGAGACGCTGGTTCATGATGGCGCAGTCATCCAGGTCTACCGCGCCCGCCATCGCGATCTCGGTACGCTTCACGCGATCAAGATGCCGCGGCTCGAGCATGCCGACGATCCCGTGCTGAGGAAACTCATGTTGCGCGAGGCGGAAATCGGCATGGCGCTGCGCCATCCCAACATTGTCGCGACGCAAACCATTCTGCGTCTTGCCGACGGACGCCCTGCCCTCGTGATGGAATGGATCGGAAGCCGGCTTGCAGAGCTTTTGCAGAAAAGACCTCTATCCCCCGGCGACGTGGCCTCGTTCATGACATCGGTGCTCTCCGGCCTGGACGCAATCCATGCCGCCGGTTTCGTGCATTGCGACCTGTCGCCGCTCAACCTTCTGTCTGACGGGGGCGATTTCTCTCGTTTGAAGATCGCCGATTTCGGCGTGGCGCTCGAGGCCGGACGCCGGCACCGCCAATTCGATCTCGCTTTTGCCGGCCGGCCGGATTTCGCCTCTCCCGAACAGACGGCAGGTGAACCACTCGACGGACGATCCGATCTTTACGCAGCCGGGCTCCTGCTGACCCTGCTGCTGCGCCACTGCACGGAACGCGACGAAGGCTTGGAGGCTTTGGCGATCCGCCTGTCCCAGCGGGATCCGCAAGACAGGCCGGACAATGCAAAGGCCGCCTTGCATCTGCTCGGCGGCCCCTGGAAATCTCCGATCGATTTTTAATTGCCGCTCGAACCGGGGATTGGAGCAGCGGCCGTCGGCACGCTCTTCTGGTAGACGTTGAAGAGCTTGGCGAAGTCCACCAGGCTGGCATTGCTGGCGTAGATGATATCGCCGTCCATCATCTGGAAACGCTGCATCAGCGCCAGATTGGAAACATCCTTCATATTGACGCGGTAGATCACCGGCTTGCTGCTCACCACGACCGGCGCGGCAGTCTTGGCATTCGCCGCCGCCACCTGCGTATAGACCGCCTGGTTGCGCAGCACATAGAAATTGCTCGCGTCGGCCCGGTCGTCGAGCAGGCCGCCCGCCCGCCCGAGCGCCTGGGCCAGCGTCAGCCGGCCCGGCTCGAATTCGAACTCGCCGACACTCTTGAAGGCGCCGAAGGCGGTGAAGGTCGGGGCGTCCTTGTCGACATAGATCTGATCGTCCGGCAGCAGGTAGACGTTCTGCTTGCTGTCGTCGATGACGCGCTGCAGCGGCACGGTGGTGCGCTGTTTGCCGCGGATCAACGTGACGTTCGCCGAGCCCGGATCGGAGACAGCGCCGCCGGCAAGCGCGACGGCATCGAGCACGCGCTCCTTGCGTGCGGTAAGCGGGAAACGGCCGGCGGAGCGCACGTCGCCATTGACGGTGACGCCGCTGGAGGGCCTGTCGACCACGGTGACGACAGCCTGCGGATTGACGGCCGAACCCTTCATGCCGGTGACGATGCGCGTCTGTAGCGCCTCGGTCGAGGAATCCACCACGCGCTGTTTGCCGACGAAGGGAAGCGTCACATTGCCTGTCGAATCGACGGTGAAGCGGCCGAGATTGAGGGTCTTGCTCTCAGTCGAGGAGAAAAGCCCATCTTCGCCGGGATCGAGGATCGTCACCTCGATGACGTCGCCGCGCCTGAGTTTCGTATCGGCAAATCCGCTTGAGCGCATGACGGTGAGGCCGGGATCGGAGGCGGCATAGGCAAGCGGGACGGCCGAAACCGGACCCATCGGCGCTTCCGAAAGCCGGACGACAGGGATCCGCTCGTTGGTTCCAGGTGCCGTGGCGTTGTAGAAGCCACCGGCGGTCGGGCCGTCGGCTGGCCGAGCGCAGGCACTGAGAACTGCAACCAGGACGAACGGCGCCAGCTTTCGCATCACTTATCCTTTTGGCAATATTGAGAGAATCGGAAAATATCAGCGGTAGATGCGCGAGCAATACCAGTTACACGCGAAAAATCAATTGTGACAGCTCAGAGGCAGGCAGCTGTGACTAATTGGCAACCATACCTCTTAAGGTGGAACCAAGTCCTTCGCTCATCTCTTCGGTCGAAAACTGATTCTGAACCAATGCGGGTGAGCAAATGACGGTGCACATCAAACGAATCTACGAACCGAAGCAAGACAAGGACGGCATCCGCATTCTCGTCGATAGGCTCTGGCCGCGCGGACTGAGCAAGCAGGATGCGGCAGTCGATCTCTGGCTGAAGGAGGTCGCGCCGAGCCCGGCGCTGCGCCGCTGGTTCGGCCATGATCCCGCCAGATGGACAGAGTTCCGGCGCCGCTACCGGGACGAGCTCGAAAAGAACGCGACGGCCGTCGAGGAGCTCGAACACCAGATCGGAAAATCGGATGCAACGCTTCTCTATGCGGCGAAAGACCTCCAGCACAATCACGCGATCGTGCTTCAGCGCTTCCTCGGCAAAGACTGAAGCGTCGGGGCCGACGCCAACGACACGCTGCCGCCCCGCGTAAAAAAATTCCGGGAACCTTTTCGACGGATCTGCATCCAATGCCTGCTTCCAAAGACGCGCCGGCGCCGCGGAAGGCATTCACACGACACAAGGGAGACAGATCATGTTGAAACAGATTTTCGGTGCAGCGCTGATAGCGGCCTCGCTCGGCACGGTTTCAATCGCCGCCGATGCCAAGCCGACCGACCCTCAGATCGCCCATATCGCCTATACCGCGGGGCAGATCGATGTCACCGCCGCGGAACAGGCATTGAAGAAAAGCAAGAATGTCGAAGTCATCGAATTCGCCAAGACCATGGAACGCGACCACAAGGCCGTCAACGACCAGGCACTCGCCCTCGTCAAGAAGCTGAAGGTGACGCCTGAAGACAATGCCGTCAGCCAGTCGCTGTCGACACAGGCAAGCAGGGAACTGACGACGCTCGGCGCTCTCGACGGCGCGGCTTTCGACAAGGCCTATGTCGAAAACGAAGTCGCCTATCATAAGTCGGTCAACGACGCGCTTGCCAATGTGCTGATCCCCTCGGCGCAGAATAAAGAGCTCAAGTCGCTCCTGGAAACGGGCCTGACCCTGTTCAAGCAGCACCAGATGCATGCCGAGCATCTTGCCTCGATGATGAAGTAGGCCGGCGATGCGTTTGCGGATGAAATCGCTGCCGCTGCTGTTTGCGCTGTTTTGGGCCGGCAGCGGCGTTGCCGCTGCCACGGAATATCAGGTCACCATTGCAGGACTGAAATTCAGCGCGCCGCCGGCCGAACTGCATGTCGGCGATGTGATCGTCTGGCGAAATGATGATATATTCCGGCACACGGCGACGGCGCGCGACAAGAGCTTCGACATCGATCTGCCGCCGAAATCGGAAGACCGCATGACAATCAGCCGAGCGGGGGCGGTCGATTTCTATTGCCGCTTTCATCCCGCCATGACGGGCACACTGGACGTCCGGCCATAGGCCGGGCTCCTGGAAACATGGAGTAGCGGAGATTTCCATGACAGCCATTCCGGTTCCGGTCACGCGACACAGAGCGCTCCCATCGGCGCTTGCCGACGCCGACCTCGTGCCGCTCGCAAAAATGGGCGACGAGCCCGCGATCCGCGCCATCGTCCAGCGTCACAATCAGCGCCTGTTCCGCACCGCGCGTGCCGTCATCCGCAATGATGCGGAGGCGGAAGATGTTGTCCAGGCGTCTTACATCAAGGCCTTCACCAATCTGGCAGCGTTCCGGGGCGAGGCGGAGCTTTCGACATGGCTGACCCGAATTGCGCTCAACGAGGCGCTGGGCCGGGTGCGAGCCCGAAGGAACACCACCGGGCTGGAGGAAATCGACATGCAGGCGACGTTGGCAGGTGGAGAGGTCGTGCAGTTTCCGTCCTCCCTATCGGCAACAGATCCGGAAACCGAGCTGTCGCGGAGCCAGGCGCGGCAACTGCTGGAACAGGCGGTCGACGAACTGCCGGATGACTTTCGCGCCATCTTCGTGCTGCGGGATGTCGAGGGCATGAGCACCGACGAGGCCGCATCCTATCTTGGCATTAGACCGGAAACCGCCAAAACCCGATTGCACCGGGCGCGCCGGCTGATGCGTCAATCGATCGAAAAACGGCTCTCCGGCGCATTCTCGGCGCTGTTCCCCTTCGATGGCGCCCGTTGCGCCTTCATGGCCGATCGCGTGATCGCAGCTCTTGCTCGGACGCCATGACGTCTCGCAATATCAGATCGGCTTCCCCGTTCATGGCCGGCCTCCATCCCATTCGGCTCGCCGACCAATCATCCGGGTAACGCAGCGGTTGCCCTAAGCCCGCGTTGGCGAAGAGCAGGCTTGCAGCGCACCGCTTAGTCTATCGAGCTCGTCCAAAACACTTCGGATCCGGGCACGCGCCTGGAGCATCTGATCCATCTCCGGATCGCCGGACGGTTGGCCCGGGACCTGCGGATCGTGAATCTCAATCGAGGTGTTGGAGACCGGATTTGGAAAGAGGATGATTTCAGCCATTTGCATTCTTTGCTTCGTTGTTCTGGCAGACAGGAAACGCTCATGTCTCCAGATCCGATGGCTTGGGGTATGCGGCGTGTTTCATTGTCGATCGACCGGAACATCCTCGCTAATCATTTCAGCGAGTTGCGTGTATTCGTCAGCGATAAACGCCGCATCAGCCTTAACAAATTCCTATCTTCGCGCATGCCGCAGGTCACATGACAGCTTTGCTGCGCCAAGTGGACAGGGCTGCGACAATCGGACAGCACACTCATGGCTTGCGGCAGCGTCGGTTCGGGTCATTCGCCAAGCCTCCTCTGCCGCAATCGCTCGCCATCCTTCATCTTGTATGGATCAACCGTCCGCCATAGTGCCGCCATAGAGTTCGGACCAATACCGCTTGTATAACAAGCGGATGGCGAAAAATGAGATGGTTGGCTCTTCTTGCTGTGGCCGTTTTACTAACGGTGGTTCAAGCTCAAGCCCAAGTTTATGAACCATATGATGGATATGACGAATACGGGGGCTACGACTATGATGACCCGTACAGCCCATATCCACCTCCACCTTATTACGACCCCGCCCCTCGCTATCAGGAACCCCTGTATGATCGCAGGAAACCCTCGACCCGAAGCGCAAGGGGAACCATCGTGATCGCCACGCGCGAACACACCCTTATTTACACGGCGGCAAACGGAAAGCAGTTCGCTTATCCCATCGCTGTCGGCCGCGAAGGCAAGCAATGGTACGGAACAACGCGGGTGGTGTCGAAGCGATTGCATCCCGAATGGCGGCCAACCGCTAGCATGCGCCTGAAGAACCCAAGGCTTCCGACGGTCGTGAAACCCGGCCCCAACAATCCACTGGGCACACGAGCGATGTACCTTGCCGATGGGCTGCTGCGCATACACGGAACCAATGATCCTTCCTCCATCGGAACCAATGCTTCGAGCGGTTGTTTTCGGATGTACCGCGAGGACGTCGAGGAACTTTACGATATGGTCCAGCCGGGGACCCGAGTGATCGTTCAGCGGTAATCGGATCGAGTGCGGTCGCACCCTAGAGATCCCTCGCCAGCCCCGGGTGAACTTTTAGAGCGAGCCCTCCAGAACCAGAACCATGATATCCGTGGTGCCCAAGGCAACGATCCGTATCTGCTGCAAAATACGGCAATGCGTCGGCGCGACTAGCAATCAGATACAGTAATGTCGATCCATCGTCCGGTCGGCATAAAAACCTGCTCCGCAACGTCGCGACCCCACCGGGACGTGCCGTGAGACGGCTGACTTCCGAACTTCAGGCGAGGCTTTCAAGCGCGAGCCGAGACCGGGACCGCCGAGAGGAAAATTTCGAAGTCAGCCTCACCGAAGGCAATAGCTGAGCACTCACTCCGTTCAACGATATTCTCTGTAACGGCAACTCATCCGCAAAACCGCATCTCGCCCAAGTTGGCGCCGCTCTCCGGAGAACGCAGCCACAGGGCGATGATATCAGCCTTGGGCACGGCTTTGCTGTAAAGGAATCCCTGCGCCGTCCCGCATCCGTTTGCCACGAGGAAAGCTGCCTGTTCGGCTGTTTCGACGCCTTCCGCCACCACATTCTGTCCGAGGCAGCGGGCGATGGAAAGGATCGCTTTCACCAGTTCCTCGTTGCGTCTGTCGGTGCTGTTGATGAACGACCGGTCGATCTTCAGCGTATCGATCGGAAAGCGCGCGAGATAGTTCAGCGCCGAGTAGCCGGTGCCGAAATCGTCGATGGCGATCGAAAATCCCATGCTTCGGAGCTCGGACATCGCCTGCAGCGTTTCGTCCTTCTGATCGAGCAGGAGGCTTTCGGTTATTTCGATTTCGACCCATTCCGCGCGGCAACCGGTCTCGCCGAGAATTTCGGCGATCGACCTCACCAGTCCGGCGGATTGGAATTGTTTGACCGACAGATTGACCGCCACCTTATGCGGCGACCGGCTATCGGCGTTCAACTCGGCCGCCGTCTGGCACGCCTCGCGCAGCACCCATCGCCCGAGTTCCACGATCAGCCCGGTGTCTTCCGCAACCGGAATGAAACGGGCGGGTGGAATCATGCCGATTTCGGGGTGGCGCCATCTCAGCAAGGCTTCGCAGCCGACTATGGCGCCGCTGTCCAGAAGCACCTTCGGCTGGTAATGCAATTCCAGTTCGCCGCGCTCGATCGCGCGGCGCAAATCCGATTCCAACCGCATGCGCTCTTCGGCACTTGCCGTCAGGTCCTTCGAATAGAAGCGAAAACTGTTTCGCCCGGAGCGTTTGGCGAGATACATCGCCGAGTCGGCGTATTTCACAAGGTCGTTGGCATCGGCGCTGTCATTGGGATAGAGCGCGATACCGACGCTGCATGATACGAAGACCTCCTGGCCACCCAGCAGGAAGCGCTCCCTGAACTTATCGAGAATATTATTGGCAATCCGGCCGAGATCGTCGCCTTCGCTGATATCCGGCAACAGGATCGCGAATTCGTCGCCGCCGAGACGGGCGACGGTGTCATAGCCGCGAACGCTGGCATTGAGGCGGCCCCCCGCCTGACAGAGCAAATCATCGCCGACGGGATGGCCCATCGTATCGTTGACCGCCTTGAAATGATCGATGTCGATCAACATCACCCCGGCCCGCCGGCCTAGCGATCCGGCTGAGGTGATCATCTGCCGCAGCCGATCGTTGAACAGCGCCCGGTTCGGCAGCGAGGTCAAGGGATCGTAAAACGCCATCTGGTGAATTTTCTGGCGCGAGACCTTCAACTCGGTAACGTCGCGGGCCACACCGAGAACTCCAACGATCTCTCCCCCTGCATCCATGACCGGCACTTTGCGTGTTTCTAGAAGAACGGATTGGCCATTCTCCTCGGAAACCACCCATTCCTCACCGACGAGGATGCCCCCGGTCTCGACCGCCTCTTTATCAGTGTCTCGGAGATACCGAGCCCTTTCAGGGGCGAACAGGTCGAAATCCGTCTTGCCCACCACCTCGGACTCCGCCTTCCCGGTCAGTTGTTCGAAGGCATGGTTGCACAGGAGATAGACGCCATCCATGTTCTTCACCCAGACCATGTCAGGCATGGTCTGAAGCACGCTGAGAAGCTGCGTCCGTATGGAGTTGGTGGCTTCTTCCGCCCGTTTTCGCTCGGTAATGTCGCGCGAAAGCGCAAGCAGTGTGGTGGTCGAACCAGCGCTCGACCGCTTGGCGACTGACAACTCGAACCAGCGCGTCTCACCGTTCGGCAGGGAGATGCAAATGCATCGGCCGTCGGCAATTCCCTCTCTGCCGGCCTCGCGCAGAGCCTCCATCGCGATGGCCGCCTGATCGGGGGCAAGAACGTCGTTGACCGTCTTGCCGAGCAGCATCTCCTTCTGCTGGGCGAGCAGCTCGGGGTTTCTTGTCCAGACCTGAAGATAACGGCCGTCCTCGTCCACCTCGAAGAGAACATCCGGAATGGCGGAGATAATCCCCTCTGCGAATTCGAGCGCCTTCCTGAGTTCCCGCTCCGCCTGCTTGTGCTCGTTGTTGTCGACGGTAAGGGCCGGCTGCAGAAGCGCTTGGGACAATGTCACGACGGATCTCCTCACCATGGGCATCAACCGAATGCATCATCCATCCAATCGAGAATTTTCTCGGAAAGCCGCCCAAGTCATTTGAGGCGAAACCAGCACTCCGAGATGTGGCCGCAATGGCATCGGTCCGCGAGAACCGGGCACTTCGGCTTGACCCTGAATATGCGAAGACAAGATTTAAGAGATTGCTGCTGTCTCCAGTGCCGGCATGACTTTCAGCGCGCGATACGGATTGGACTGCGCAAAATGGATATCCAGGGTTTTCGCGCAGTTCCTGACAGTCCGCTTCCGGCTACCATCGGCTCACCAACGTCATTCCAGTGAAAGACGATGAGGTGCCGTTGCGCGAATATCCATAATTCGCAGACATGTCCGATACACGCAGCAAACGACGCGCGGGCAATCCATTTTGCGCCGGAACTTGCAAGTTTTAACAAAGGCTTAAGCTTCCTGGATACATCTCGCATTAGTATTTTTTCATGTTCAGCGCGACGGTGATTTTTTTGAAGTCAGCTCTTTCATTTTCATTAGGTCGATGCTTCCACACACTTCGCGATCTTAGAAGGGACCGAACCGGTAACGTTGCGATCGTCGTTGCCCTCAGCCTGGTGCCGATGCTCGTCGCGGTCGGCGCGAGCTTTGACTATATTCGCAGCTACAATGTCCGGCAGAAGATGCAGAGCGACCTTGATGCCGCTCTGATCGCCGCGGTCAAGCAGATCAACAACACCGAGGACACCGACGCCCTCAAGGAGAAGGTCTCCGACTGGTTCCATGCGCAGGTGGAAAACACCTACACGCTTGGCGAAATCGACATCGATACCGCCAATCATAACATCACGGCGACGGCAAGCGGCACCGTACCGACGACGTTCATGAAGATCGCCAATATCGATACAGTCCCCGTCAGCGTGGGAAGCGCCGTCAAGGGGCCGGCGACCTCCTATCTCAACGTCTACATCGTCATCGACACCTCTCCGTCGATGCTCCTGGCTGCAACGACCTCAGGTCAGTCGACGATGTATTCCGGCATTGGCTGTCAGTTCGCCTGCCACACGGGTGATGCGCACACCGTCGGCAAGAAAACATACGCCAACAACTATGAATACAGCACAGCGAAGAACATAAAACTGCGCGCCGATGTCGCCGGCGACGCCGTCAAGGACGTGCTCTCCCTCATCGATACGTCCGACAGCAATCATGAACGGATCAAGGTCGGATTGTATAGCCTCGGCGATACGCTGACGGAAGTTCTCGCCCCGACATTGAGCACGGACACGGCGCGCACCCGTCTCGCGGACAAAAGTTATGGCCTCACCAGCGCGACCTCCACGGCCGCCACCTATTTCGACGTCTCGCTGGCGACGCTCAAGCAGAAGGTCGGCACCGGGGGGGACGGGACCACTTCGGGGACGCCGCTCAAGCTGGTTTTGCTGTTGACGGATGGCGTTCAGTCAAAGCGCGAATGGGTGACCGACAGCGTGGTGTGGAAGAGCGGGCAGGCGGTGTCCGGGGCATACTGGAATAAAGTCGCGCCGCTCAACCCCGATTGGTGCGGCTATCTGAAAGATCAATCCAACACGATGGCAGTGCTCTACACAGAATACCTGCCGATTACCACGGACTGGGGCTATAACGCGACCGTCGGCTCGACCATGGCGAGCGCCAACTGGAAGAGCACCTGGGGCGGTACCATGGACAGCGGCGTGTCGACCAGCATCACGAGGCGGGACTACATCCCCTATGCACTGGCTGACTGCGCGTCGTCCAAGAGCCTGTTCCTGTCAGCCTCGTCGTCCACCGAGATCACGGCAGGCCTGTCGACGCTCTTCACGCAATATCTCTCTTCCGTGCGGCTGACCCAATGAGGCGCGGAAACCGGTTCGCACCGCTGCGCCGCCTGATCGGCGACCGGAAGGGGGCTGCTGCGATCGAATTTGCGATCCTGGCCCTGCCGCTCTTCATCATCCTCTTCGGCATTATCGAAGTATCGCTGATGTTTTTCGTCAATTCCGCGCTTGATGCTTCGGTGCACAAGATCTCCCGAATGATCCGCACCGGCGAGGTGGCGTCCTCGAAGATTACACTGGCCGGTTTCAAGGCCAAGATATGCGACGACATGCTTCTGTCGTTCGACTGCTCCAGCGGTCTCGTCGTCAAGGTGAACGTGCTTTCCGACATGTCGTCCGCAGCCCACACCGATCCGATCGACGACAGCGGTAATCTCACGGTCACCGAGACTTATGATATCGGCAACGGCAGCGACTACATCCTGGTTCAGGCGTTCATGCCATGGACGGCCGTAGTCAGTTTCTTCAACCTGTCGAGCGCCAAGCTTTCCGACGGCCGTTATCTCCTTGGATCTTCCGCTCTGTTCCGCAACGAGCCATTCTGACATGACGATGAAACGAAGCCTGTCCCTTTTCCGGTTCGCGCGGTCCGGCATCCGTTATTTTGTGCGCGACCGGTCGGCTGCTTCGGGCGTCGAATTCGCGCTCGTGCTGCCGATCCTGGTGATGCTGTTGTTCGGCACCGCCGATCTCGGCCATGCGCTGACGGTCAGCCGCAAGATAGACGAAATCGCCTCCTCCACAGGCGATATGATTGCCCAGCAGAGTTCCTGGACGAAGTCCGACGTCGCCAAGCTTCTTTCGGGCGCCAGCTTCATCCTGCAGCCCTATGACACCACCGAACTGACGATCACTGTCGCGGTCAACGATGTCAGCGCGAGCGGCAGCGCGACCGTCAACTGGTCCGCCGCGCTCAACACCTCGGCGGTGAACTCCGGCACGGCGAGCGCGGTCACAATCCCCTCCAATATCCAGGAAACTGGCGTGCAGATCGTGCTGACCCGGGTTCAATATACGTTGACGACACCGGTCTCCGCGTTTTTCTCAAACTTCACTGGACAGAACGGCTACAGCTTCGACCGATATTTCTTCAATCGTCCGCGCGTGAGTGACACGATCACTTACAAGTAAGCCGAAGAAAGCCCGCCGGATCGCCAACCAATGCGGCATACGCTCGGACCGGTTGTCGCCGGGCCGACAATGGTGCATTGCTGCGGCCGATGAGAGCGTCAAGGATCATGAAATGACATCAGAAAGGGTTAGCGGCAACATTGGGCGGTTGCCGGTTACGGTGGCGATCGCTCTGGTGGCCGCACTCTGTTTGCATGGCCCTGTCGGTGCGGCAGCGGGAGATCGGCAGTGGTTGCAAGATCCGGGCAGCCACTGCAAATTCATCGCACCAGCCTCCTTGACCAGCGGCCCGACGTTCTGGATCGGCGCCTGCATCAACGGGAAGGCATCAGGCGAGGGGATGCTGCGCCGCCGGGACGGCGAGCGGGCCGGCCCCGCCTTTTTCGGCCGGATGAAGGAAGGGGTCCCAGAAATCGGCGTCGTCGATCTGGCTGACGGATTTAGGGCCGGCCGTTTCAGCGGCGACGACATCGGCGGGCAAGCGGAGTCCGATCCGCAGGACAGGATCAATGCCTTCCGTATCGCGGCCGAGGCGGCGCGGCAGGTCAGCGCCCAATATGTCGCCGAGAAGAACCCCGGATCCGCCCGCCACTACGAAGAGCTTGCCAAGACATTGGAGCTGCAGACCGATTGAAACGGTGTCCGCACGAGGTTGCGCCTCTCAGCCGCCGAGCCTGACGATGCCGTATGGATTGAACTTGTATTCGTCCACTTCATAAGTGGAATTGAAGGAGAGGCTTGCCCGGCGCGCCTTCAGCGTCGATTCGAGCCCCTGCTCGGCGATCTCGTCGGCGACTGCATCCATGATGGCGACAATCTGCCGTTCGCTGCCTTCTGTGTCAGGCACATAGACATCCGGCAGCCCGACAAGATGGAAGCCGACGCTTTCGAGATACCCCCGCGCAGAGAGCGGCCGCTTCGCAAAGGCCAGCCGGCCGATCCGCTGCTCGGTGAGCCTGTCGGCGGATTTCTGCGCCTCGGCTCCCTGCCGGATCAGTTCTCTCCATCGATCGAGCCCATGGGCGATCCCGGCGCTTTCACCCTTCACGGCAACCGCTCCCGCGCCGATCAACCGTTCGACGAGGCGGAGCGCCAGCATCGAAACCGTCACCGTTTCCGCCTGCTTCATGCTCGGCCCAAGGATGTAGAGCACCGATCGATGATCGGCGACGGCTTTCTCATCCGCCGGATCCCAGGCATCGGGTTCGACCCGATCCCAGCAGACGTCGAATGACCGGCTCATGCGATCATCAGGCTCGGCCTGCGAATAATCCTCGTCGATGCTGAAACCGGTGGCGAAGTCACGGATTGCCTGCGATGCCGCATCGGACAGGCGGCTCAGGTCGGGGTCCCGCCCGAGAAAACACAGGACATGCCGAGGCGTCACCGACGATGCCTCGGCCTGCATCGTTTGCTTGCCGGAATCCGAGCCGGCTTCCTTGGCAGATGCCGGCCTCCAGCCGATCAGGGCCCAGAATGTCCCTAACAGCGCGCGACGCATGAGATTCACGATCGATGCCTTTCCTCCGGTCGAATGTTTTGAGCTGCCTCAGCCTTGTAAACATCCGAAATCCGAAACGAAAGACGTCACCAGACGATGCCGCCGCGCGCCGATGTTCAGGCCCAGATATCGCCTGGGGTGAACCCTTCCGTGAAGGGATCGTCATTGTCGAGAACGAGGGTATTCAGACCGGAGATCCAGCTCGTGCCGGTCAGCGTCGGGACAACGGCGGATTTGTCGCCGATCCTGGCCTCTTCGACCAGCCTGCCTGTATAGATATTGCCCAGAATGCCCTGGTGCCGGAAATCCTGGTTGAGCGGCAATTCGCCCTTCGCATGCAGAACCGCCATCTTCGCGCAGGTGCCGGTGCCGCAGGGGCAGCGATCGAGCGCTCCCGTCCAGGTAGCGGGATCGTCCCAGGACAGACCACCCGTCGCCATCGTCACCGTATTTTTCCAGTCGGCGTTCGGATCGTCCGTCGGTCCCGACAGCTGTGAGATCGTAATGCCGACGCCGGGGTAATGCGGATGGGCAACCGGCAACTGTTCGATGGCCGCCTGGCGGATCATCGCGGAAACGCGCGCGATCTCCCGCCCATGTGTGGGGATCAGCTCAAGGCCTTTGAACTGCCTGACATCGGCGATGACATAGAACATGCCGCCCCAGCCGACATCGACGGTGACCTTTCCGAGATGCGGCACATCGATGACTGCATCGAGATGGGCGGCAAATGCGGGGACGTTCTTGAAGGTCACGTTCTTGGCCCTGCCGTTGCTGCATTCCGCCGTGACGCGGATCAGGCCGGCGGGCGCCTCGAGCACCAGCTCGGTGACGGGCTCCTTCATCGGCAGCATGCCCATTTCCAAAAGCACCGTCACCACCGAGATGGTATTGCCGCCGGACATCATCGGATATTCGATTTGCTCGAGGATGATATAGCCGGCATCGGCTTCCGGGTGACAGGGCGGCACGATGATGTTGCAGCAATGGGCGGGATAGCCGCGCGGCTCGCGCAGCATCAGCTTGCGCAGCTGATCGTCGTTGCTCTCCAGCCATTTCATCTTCTCATAGACGGAATTGCCGGGAATATGCGGAATGCCGCCCGTGATCACGCGCATCGGCGTGCCTGCGTGCGTATCGACCGCGTGGATCGTTCTTTTGAATCCCATACTTGTTCTCCTCCATCGTTGCGAAATTGCCGTCTTCGTCAGACAGCGGCCTGCAACTGGGCCATCTCTTTGTAATATCGTATACGATATCCTTTATCCGAAGCCGCGAACCTGTCAATCACCAACGTCATGCTTGTTGACACTAATGTACATTATTCCTTTCGGCGTCTCGCGACTGTTGCTAAGGAACTCCATGGGCCGGAACACCGACCGGCCGAGAACCGGGCCGCGCCGGATGTCTTCAAAGCATCGGCGGTCAAGGAAACACGAGAACGGAGATTTCAGATGTCTGATGAGGTCGTGCTCAATCTGGCGGAAGCCGAGGCCCTGGCAATACGGGCCTGCCTGGCAGCCGGCGCAACGGAAGCCACCGCCCGATCCCTCGTAGACGCTACCTTGTCCGCCGCACTCTACGGACCTGCGACACTCGGGTTTCCGCACATGGTGGATTACCTCAACAGCTTTCGCGAGGGCCGCATCAACGGCGGCGCTGAACCAAGCTGCACGCGTCCTTATCCCGCCTTCTTCGTCGCGGATGCCGATCGCGGCATCGCCCAGCTCGGTTTCGATCGCGTCTTCGACGAACTCGTCGCGGTCACGCGCAATTTCGGGGTCGCCGTGTTTACGCAGAAGAACAGCTATACCGCGGGAGAACTGGGCTACTATGTTCGCAGGCTTGCCGGCGAAGGAATCGTCGGCATCGCCGCGACCAACGCCAATGCCATGGTGGTCGCCAAAGCCGGCGGCCCAGCCGTTTACAGCACGAACCCGATGGCCTTAGGCTTTCCGCTGGGAGAAGGATCGCTACCTCTCATCATCGACCAGGCTTCCAGCGCCACCGCCTATGTCAATATCGTCGCCGCCGCAGCCGAGGGACGCGCCATCCCGGCCGGATGGGCCGTCGACGAAGCCGGTAACGACACCCAGGATGCGGCAAGAGCGCTTGGCGGAGCGCTGCTTCCTTTCGGCGGACGCAAGGGCGCCAATGTGGCGCTGATGGTGGAAATGCTGTCGGCCGGCCTCTCCGGCGGCCCGTGGTCATTGGACACGCCGTCGTTCAGAGAGGGAAGCGACAGCCCTGCCGTGGGATTGACCGTCGTGGCGATGATGCCGGGGTGCACCGACGATGGCCTTGTCGAGCGCGCGCGCCGCCAGGCCGACCGCCTTCAGCAACACGGCGTGTTCATGCCCGGCGTCAGCGGCATCGAATATCCAAGGCCGGCGACGGAAAGCCTGAAAGTGCCGCGCGCCGTCTTCGAGGCTGTCGTAAAGATCGCCGGCACCTGACTTTTCCCGCGATCGATGGGATGACGCTCAACGGGGCTTCTTTTCCGGAAGATGTTCGAGAAGCGATTGGCAGGCGCTCATGATGTGGGCGTAGAGCAGACCTGCCGCCTTTTCCTCATCGCGCGCTCGGCACGCTTCGAGGATCTGGCGATGTTCGCGATCCGCCGTCTGCTTGCCATGCGACAGGGTCAACTGTACCCGGAGATAGCGTTCCAGCCGGTCGTGGACGGAACGGATGGTGGTTACGAGAAATGGCCGTTGCGCATCCTCGTAAAGGCAGCTGTGGAATCGCCAGTTCAATTCCGACCACCGTGCGACATCGGTTTCCCCTGCGAAGGCGTCGCAATAGCCAAGCGCCTTTTCAAAGGTCTCTTCCGTCATATGAGGGATCGAGAGTTTGATGGCGTTCGATTCCAAGATCGCGCGCACCTCGAAGATCTGGACAATCTCAGGCTCCGAAACGCTCGTGACGATCGCGCCCTTGTTGCGGTGGAACTCCACCAGACCTTCCGCCTCCAGCCGCTTGAGCGCTTCCCGCACGGGGATCTTGCTGACGTTGAACAGCCTGGCGACATCGTCCTGACGGATCGGCTCGCCTTCATCCAGCGATCCATCCGCAATGGAATCGCGGATGAACTTCAGGATGACATCCGAGGCTGTGGGGGCCTTCCCGAGATTTGTCACCTGAGCGGTGTTGAAAGGCATTCCCCAAGCTCCTTGTTTCCGGGACGAAGATCCTGCTTGGGATATCGTAGACGATCTCATTCCTCAAGATCGATCAGCTTTTTCACGCCGCGGCTTGCGCTCCCGTAATCTCTGGATCCAGCCGCCGGTTTTGCGTTCACCGAGAAATTACCGTGCGAGCCGATGGGGCGGCCCTTTCGACCGTTATTTCTGCTGACCGAAAGCCCAGTCGTGACCTCGCGACCCGTCGTGCCGAACAGGCGGGAGATCTCGTCGAAAGTCTGCGTCACCAAAGGTGATGATGATAGGCCAGCTGGAGAACGTATTCATCCGCCAGACGTTTCGAGAATTCGGTCAAGTGCGAAGCATAGGCCGCTGCTTCGCCTGCCGGCATGATCAGGCGCTGGGACATGGGCGCGTCGAGAGGCGATCCGGGCGTCATCACGGCGACCTCGCAGTAGATCATTACCTTGCAGTCCATCGCATGGAGAAGGTCGGCATGCCGCGACAGCGGCCATTTCGTCATCGACGCGGCGTTCCGCCAATTCGCCGGAGTGCCACGCTGAAGCCAGCGCCACTGCATGCCGCACATCTTCGGGCAGGAAATCGAGAGAATTCATGCGAACCCCTGTGGCGCGTCAATGCGTTGCGGCAGACGCCCTTGTCTTGGAAATGGTTGGACGGGGAGCGCCGGAGATCGATCTCAGATGCTGTTGAAAGAAACACTTCAGCTCCCTGAAGGTGTCGAAGCCCAACGCATTGGCGACGCGGACCACCGTGGAAGGGGACACCACGCATTCGCCCGCCACGGAACTTATCGTTCCGAAGGCGACGATATCGGGCCGTGCCAGCATCTTGCGCGCCACGCGCTCCTGCTGCTCGGGAAGTCGCAACCCGGCTGCCGTAATCATGCCCTTCAGTTCGGCGACGCTGTTCGGCTTCTGCAATGTCCGCTCGGCGCTCATGGTGTCGGCTCCTTGTTGAGGCGGGATGCGCCGGCTCGGCGGCGCATCCCGGCTTTCATGACAAAAGCACGGGCCGATTCTTCGAAACGGACTCGATGCTGGCGAGCGCGATCATCAACGCGTTGCGCGCATCCATGCCTGTCGGAGCATCCTTGAATTCGCCATTGCGCACGGCGTCGACGAACGCGGCGAGCTGGGCGGTGTACCCCTGGACGAAGTGATCGGTGTCCCGTCGCCACGTATCGTTCGAGACACCGTCCTTGTCGAAGAGGGTCATACTCGACCGCCGGACGTCGCCCATGGTGACCATACCTCCGGATCCGAACACCTCGCCGCGAATGTCATAACCGTAAAGTGCCGAGAAGTTCGCCTCCGCGACGGCGACCGAGCCGTTGTCGAAGCGGATGTTGACCACTGCGGTGTCGATGAAGCCCTTCTCCTTTGCATCCGGGCGGAGGAGCGCGTCGGCCATCGCGAAAACCTCGACCGGCTTGGCGCTGGCATTGAGCCAAAGCAGGGTGTCGAAGTCGTGAATGAGCGTCTCGTAGAAAATGGTCCACTGTGGGATGCGGTCGGGATCTGCGCCGAAGGGGCCTGGATCGCGCGTCAGGGAGCGGATGAGCTGCGGGGCGCCGATCTTGCCGGCGTCGATGGCGGCGCGACCCTCGGCAAAGGCCTGGTCCCAGCGCCGGTTGAACCCGACCTGGAGCGGCACGCCGGCCGAATGGGCCGCGGCAATCGCCCGGTCCGCATCTTCAAGGGTCAAAGCCATCGGCTTCTCGCAGAAGATCGCCTTGCCGGCTTCGGCAGCCTGCACCAGCACATTTGTATGAAACCGCGCGGGGGTGGCGATAACCACCGCATCGAGCCCCGGATGGGCAAGGAGTTCTGATACCTCAGCATATGCGGCGTCCACACCGAGCGTCTCTGCGAGCTTCGCTGCGGTGCCCGGCGCCGGATCTGCGATGGCGACAAGTTCCGCGTCCACCAGCCGGCGGGCGATGGATTGGCCATGGAAGGAGCCGATGCGGCCGGCGCCGATAAGGCCGACGTTGACGGACTTGATCTTGGGCATGGTTCGGGTCCTGTAGGATTGAAACGTCAGAGGGTGAATGCTGAGCGGAAGGCTTCGAGCGCGGCGTCGGAATCGCCGGCAGCCCAGGCTTCCAAGCCGACGGGACCGGCGTAGCCCATCGTCGTCAGCGCTTTGGCGACCCCTTTCCAGTTGACCTCGCCCGTGCCGGGTTCGCAGCGTCCCGGCACGTCGGCGACCTGGATCTCGCCAATCCATGGCAAGCACCTGCGGCACAGCTCGATCAGGTTCCCTTCGCCGATCTGGGCGTGATAGAGATCAAGGTTCAGGCGAAGACGGGGATGGTCGATGCTGGAAACGAGCGCCATCGTGTCCTCCGCGCGCCCGAACGGCACACCTGGGTGGTCGACCGGCAGGTTCAAATTCTCGAGAGTGAAGACGACATTCTCATCCTCCGCCAAGTCGACGATCCTGCGCAACGTGTCGCGCGCCTTCATCCACATCGCCCCCGTGACGACCTCTATCGGCTGAACCGGAAGGCCGCGGTCGCCAAGACCGGTGCCGTGAAGGTTCAGCCGCTGAACGCCGAGGCGCTTGCCGATCTCAGCAGTTTGGCGCGCCGTCCTCAGAAGTTCATCCGCGCCCTCGTCGTCGGTGAGCCGGCCCGTCAGATAGCCGTTCATGATGGTGAAAGTGGCGCCGGTCGCCTCCAGCTTGCGAATGTCATGTTCCGGCCAGTTCCAGAGACCGACGCCGAAACCCAGTTCCTTGAGCCGTGAGGCACGCCATTCGATGGGCCGATCGCGCCAGAGCATTTCGGCGCAAGCCGCCAATGGAAAGGGGGATGAGATGGAATTGCTCATTGCGGGTTCTTCCCTGATCATGGGTATGAGTGTCCGTGGTCCGGCACGCAGGTGCTGGACCGAATTCGCTTTTTTGACGCGTCAAATCGTTCCGCCAAGCTCCTCGGAGATCGACTGAAGTTCCTTTCCTCCTCCAACCGTCCCCTCCACAGGACGGACAAAACGAATACTACCGGGTGCAAAACGCTTGCTACCGGGTGCAAAGCAGGTGCATCATATGCAGGAATAAGCTAAAAGCAAGCATTCATTTCACCGGAATCAGAAAATGGAATGTTTATTCTATTTTCTTCGGGAGGCGTAATGCGCAAGCGGGCAACGGCAAAACAGGTGGCGGAGGCCGCAGGAGTATCGAAGTGGACGGTCATCAGGGCCTTCACACCCGGCGCGTCCATCACCGAGGAGAGTAAGCGGAAGGTGCTGGAGATGGCAGCCGCGCTCAACTACACGCCGAACCTTTTGGCGCGCAGTCTCGCGACCAACTCGACGCGCCAGGTGGCGGTGTTCGTCGACGATTTTGCCAACCCGCAAAAACTCCCTTTCCTCGAAACCTTGACGGAGCAGCTACAGGCGGCGGGGCTGGTTGCGATGCTCATCAACATCAACAATCACTTCGACCATGTGAACGCGCTGCTCCATGCCGACCAGCGTCAGGTCGACGCCATCATTCTCTTCGGTACCGCGTTCCGCGATGAGACGCTGACCGACCTGCAGCTCGGCCATGGAATGCCTCCCATGTTCGTTCTGGCTCGAGACAGCCAGATCGACGGCGTCCCAGCCGTCGTATGCGACGCCGAACTGGCGCTTCGGGACATCGTCCGTCACCTTTATGAACGAGGCTATCGGCGACCCGGTTTCATGAGTGGGGCCGCCGCTCTCTCGACGGCGCTGAGGCGACGTCAGCATTACCTCGAGTTCTGGGCCCAGCACAGCATCCAAAACATCTCACTTCTTTCCGCAGACAGGTACAGTGCGGACGCGGGTGCGGCGTCCGTCCGGGCATATCTCGCGAGCACGCCGGCGAAAAAGCGGGTGGATGTCCTGATGTGCGAAAACGACATTCTCGCACTGGGAGCAATGGACGAGATTCGCGGAAACTTCGGACTGAAGATTCCCGAGGACATCGCTATCGTCGGCTTCGACAATTACGAACTCGGCGGATCATACGGATACGGACTGACAACCTACGAACAACCCAGGGAAGAGATGGTGCGGGCTGTCGTCAGCATGATTAAGGGCGCCGTCGAACCGGAGACTGTGACGCTGCCGGGCCGGCTCGTCGTCCGAAGTTCGACATAGTCGTCCGGGGCGCTATGATACGGCCTGCGCGCCGGTGATCTCCACCAAAGAGCCGCACATGAATGCGGCCTCGTCAGAGGCGAGGAACGCGACGAGGGCCGCGACCTCTTCCGGACGGCCGATGCGGCCGTAGGGAACGAGCCTGTCGAGTTCGGCGATCGTCCGGCCGGAGCGCTTGACGCCGGCTTCGAGCATCGGCGTACGAATTTCGCCGGGGCACACGGCGTTGACGCGCACCTTGTCCGGCGCATAGTCGCGGGCGAGGTTCTGGGTGAAGGCGGCAACGGCCGCCTTCGTGGTGTTGTACGCGATATGGTTCGGCGCGGGGTAAAGCCCCCATTGCGAGGCCGTGTTGATGATCGCGCCGCCACCGGCGGCGATCATATGCGGCAGGGCCGCGCGGCAGAGATGGAACATCGAATCCAGATTGACCGCGAAACTCAGCTGCCAGTCTTCATCCGAGAGCGCCAGCAGATTGCCGCGCCGGTTGATGCCGGCATTGTTGACCAGCACATCCAGCCGCCCCTTGATCGCAAAGGCTTTTTCGATAAGTTCCACACATTCCGGCTTGCGGGAGATGTCGGTCGCAATGGCGGTCGCCGATCCGCCCGCCGCCTCGATGAGCGACGCGACTTCGCCTGCGGCCTGGGCGTTGGCATCGGTCACCACCACCAGCGCGCGTTCCTCGGCCAACCTCTTCGATATGGCGGAGCCGATGCCACCGCCGCCACCGGTCACGACCGCGACCTTGCCATGAAATCTCTTCATCCCGTTCTCCTATCTGATGTAGCTGCCGCCATTGACGTCGAATGTCGCGCCGTTGACCGATGCCTGCGACGGACGAAGCAGGAAGGCGACCAGCTCGGCGATCTCGCCCGGCTCGGCCATCGCGCCGATCGGAATATCGCCAACCGCCGCCTCCTTGCCGTGCCTTGCCACGAAATCCTCGGCCATATCGGTGCGCACCCATCCCGGCGCGACGGGGACGGCGACCACTCCGTCGCGACCGAAGCTCCTCGCGATCGACTTTGTGAGATTGGTGAGCGCCGCCTTCGTCGCCCCATAAGGCATGGCGTCGGCGGCGTACCCGCGCTGACCGGCGCGGCTGGCCATATTGACGATCCGCCCGCCGTCATGCTGCTTGAAATGCACGAGCGCCTCTTTGCAGAGATCGGCCGCGGCAAAGAAATTCACCTGAAACTCTTTCTGCCAGGCTGCCCGCCAATCGGCCGGATCGGCATCGATCGAAATCTCGTTGCGGACCCCGGCATTGTTGACGACGGCATGGATCCGCCCCGCCGCCGAAAGCGCATCGCCCCAAAGCGCGAAGGCGCCGTCCGGACGGGAGAGGTCGGCCTGAACGATCAGGCCGTTTCCGCCAAGCTTGCAGAGCAGGGCTTCCGCACGTTGCCTGTCGCGGCCGTAATGGATGACCGGTCGCGCGCCTTGGGCCGAAAGGCGCTCGACGATGGCTGCGCCGATTCCGCCGGATGCCCCGGTGACGAGGACAGTCTGGCCGGCCAGAGGTTGAAGGTAAGACATTGCGGGCTCCTATCCGAGCAGGCCGACCTGCGGCCCCCATGTATCAGAGAGCGCAAAGCCCGCGGCGAAGGGATCGTCGTCGGACATACGCAGCTGCTCGCGGCCATAGACATAGGCGCGGCCGGTTATTCTCGGCAACACGGCGCGGCGGCCGCCCACCTCGGTTTCGCCGATCGCCTCCGCCAGAAACTCGCCGCCGATGATCGACCGGGACGTTCTCAAGTCTCCGACCGAGACTTCGCCACGGGCATAGAGCGTCGCCAGATTGGCCGAGCTGCCGGTTCCGCAGGGCGAGCGGTCGACGCGGCCGGGCTGTAGCGTCGTGCAGGTCCTGACCGCCCCGTCAGCCTCGCGCCCGCGGAACATCACATAGGCGATCTCGTTGACGCCGGTTAAAACGGGATGGGCGACAGAGACCTGCCCGGCAAGGAGCGACTTGAGCTCGATGCCGGCCTCTGCCAGCAGCCGGGCATTGGCCGGAGCGATATCGAGGCCGAGCTGGTCGACATCAACAAGCGCGTAATAGACGCCGCCGAAGGCGACATCGACCTTGATGCGGCCCCATTTCGGCGTCTCCACCTCACTGTCGAGCGCCTCGGCAAAACTCGGCACATTGTCGAGGCTGACCGAAAGGCAGCGGCCGTCGCGGCAGGTGGCGCGCGCGACGATCAGGCCGGCGGGCGTGTCCAGCCGCACCACCGTCTCCGGCTCCGACATCGGCACCCGGCCGCTTTCGAGCAGTGCGGTGACGACGCAGATGCAGTTGCTGCCGGACATCGGGTGGGCGCGGTCGGCCTGCAACACGATGAAGCCGGCATCGGCGTCGGCGCGGGTCGGCTCGACCAGCAGGTTCACCGACATGGCAACGTTGGCGCGCGGCTCGAAGGTGACAAAGCGGCGCAGGCTGTCGTCCACCGTGTTGATGTGGTTCATCTTGTCGAGCATGGTCGCGCCCGGTATTTCGGGCGCGCCTGCGACGATAACCTTGCCGATCTCGCCCTGGCAGTGGACCTGCAGCAGGTCGAGGCTGCGGTTCCAGTTCATTCGGCCGCCTCCGGCTTGATGTACCAGCCCCAGGGATCCTCGCCGACGAAGCGGGTGATCTGCTTGGTCTCGAGATAGTTGTCGAGGCCCCAGCGGCCAAGTTCGCGGCCGATGCCGGATTCCTTGTAGCCGCCCCAGGGCGCCTCGGTGAAGGTCGGCTGCGAGCAATTGATCCAGACGATGCCGGCGCGGAAGGCGGCGGCAACGCGCTCGGCCCTGATGTCGTCCTTCGACATGACAGCGGCGGCGAGGCCGAAACGGGAATCATTGGCGAGCTCGATCGCCTCTTCCTCGGTCCTGAACGGCCGGATGCAGACGACAGGCCCGAAGATCTCCTCCACCCAGGCGGCGCTGTCGAGCGGAACATCGGTCAGAACGGTCGGCTGGAGATAATAGCCCTTGTCGAATCCTTCCGGGCGGGCTCCACCGCAGGCGACCGTCGCACCGGCCTGCCGCGCCGCTTCGATCGCGGCAACAACCTGCTCGTGCTGGCGCTTGGAAACCAGCGGCCCAAGGAGAACGCCCTCGTCGAGACCGTTGCCGATCTTGATCTTCTTCGTCTCCTCGATCAGTCGTGCGAGCAGCCGCTCGTAGATGGTGTCCTGCACGAGGACCCGCGACGTTGCCGAGCAGACCTGACCCTGGTTCCAGAAAATGCCGAACATGATCCATTCGACAGCCTTGTCGATATCGGCGTCCTCGAAGACGACGAAGGGCGACTTGCCGCCGAGTTCGAGGCTGACCCGCTTGATGTCGCGGGCGGCCGCCGCCATGATCTTCGAGCCGACCGGCCCCGAGCCGGTAAAGGCGAGCTTGTCGACCTGCTTGTGATCGATGATCGCCTGGCCGGCGACCGACCCGGCGCCGGTCAAGATATTGAGCACGCCGGGCGGCAGCCCAGCTTCGTCGGCAACCACCGCCAGTTCAAGCGCCGTCAGCGATGTCAGCTCGGCGGGCTTCAGCACCACCGTGCAGCCGGCGGCCAGTGCCGGGGCGACTTTCCATGCCGCCATCAGCAGCGGATAGTTCCAGGGGATAATCGCGCCGGCGACACCGAGCGGCTCGCGTACCGCCTTGGAGGTAAAGCGCTGATCGGGAAGCGCGATCGTCTCCTCGGGATTGTTGTCGAGCTGTTCGGCGAGACCCGCGTAGAAATCGAAGCAGCCGGCGGCGTCGGCGACGTCCCAATCGGCCTCGGGGAACGGCTTGCCGTTGTCGAGGACCTCGAGGCGGGCGATCTCGGCCTGGCGGGCGCGGATGCCATCTGCGATGGCCCGGAGATATCGGGCGCGCTGGGCGCCCGTCAACTTCGGCCAGCCGTCCTTGTCGAAGGCCCGGCGCGCTGCCTTGACGGCAAGGTCGACATCCTCGGCCGTTGCGGCGCCGATCGTCTGGATCACCTCTTCCGTTGCCGGGTTCGTCACCGTGCAGACGCCGCCCTTGACCGGCTTCACCCACTGTCCATCAATGTAGAGTTCGCTTCGCATGTTCACTCCCTTTTGCCTTGCGTCGGCGACGCGCTCAGAAGCGGTCGACGCGATAGGGTTTCATGTCCACGGGCGGTTCAACGCCCGTAACGAGATCGGCCATCAACCGGCCGGTCGGGGCGGCATAGGTCAGGCCGAGATGCCCATGGCCGGTCGCGTACCAGACGTTACGGCTCTTGGCGGACCGTCCCATGACCGGCACGGTATCGGGCAGTGCCGGGCGATGCCCCATCCACTCCGTCACCCCTTCAGCCTTCAGCTCCGGCAATGCTTCTCGAGCCCGCTTCACCAGGATTTTCGCGCGCCGGTAATCCGGCGGGGCGTCGAGGCCGGCCATTTCGACCGTGCCGC
>Ga0209673_1000915_pt1 | contig 37549 bp, 33 predicted proteins | sample AraplaCol_mMS_r2_2_FD_184274 | JGI IMG/M metagenome (GOLD analysis project Ga0209673, IMG submission 184274) | Arabidopsis root microbial communities from North Carolina, USA - plate scrape MF_Col_mMS_r2 (SPAdes) (version 3) | ecosystem: Host-associated > Plants > Roots > Endosphere | place... | reverse complement strand
TTTTTTTTTTTTTTCTTTTTGTCTCTTTTTCCTGGTCAATCCACGACTCAAAGATGTTTAATCAAGTACTAACATACCCTAGGCTGTCATTCGTGATATGAAGGACTATATCGCTAAGCACTCCAACCGTACCATTCCCGTCGGATACTCCGCCGCCGATGTTCGTAACATTCTGATGGACACCGATCGCTACTTCGAGTGCCACATGAAGAACTCGACTAGCTCCCAGGCTGACTTCTTCGGTCTGAACTCCTACTCCTGGTGTGGCAAGGCTTCTTACAAGTCTAGTGGCTACAACGTCCTGACGGACGACTTCTCCAACTCTACCATGCCTGTTTTCTTCTCCGAGTATGGCTGCAACGAGGTCAAGCCCCGTGTCTTCACCGAGGTTCAGGCTCTCTACGGCGAGGAGATGACTCAGGCTTTCTCCGGTGGTCTCGTCTACGAGTGGACCGAGGAGGACAACGAGTACGGTCTGATTCAGGAGAACAAGAACGGCAGTGTCAGCCTCTTGATCGACTACTCCAACCTGCAGGATCAGTTCAGCAAGCTCGACATGGACCGCATCGAGTCTAGCAACTCTTCCCAGACTAGCGTTAAGCGTGAAGAGTGCAGCGCCGATCTCATTACCAGCAAGAAGTTCCTCAACGCCTGGAACTTGCCCACCCGCCTCGACAGCATCAACAAGTATATCGAGGATGGTCTGCCTAACAAGCCTTCCGGTTCTCTTGTCTCCGTCTCTAGCACCTCTATCCCCGTCAAGATCTACGACCACAATGGCAAGGAGATTACTGATATCAAGTACGAGGTTCTCAAGGACGGCGAGGTGAACAAGCCCTCTGCTACCGGTACCAGCACCAGTGGCTCTAGCAGCTCCTCTTCTGGTTCCACTGGCACTGGCTCTAGCACTGGCACTTCGTCTGCTTCTACTGGTACTGCCACCGGTACCAACGCAGCCTCCATGAACGGTGCTTCCACTCTTCTGGTTGGTGGTGTTAGTGGTTTCTTCATGCTGCTTGCTTCTCTTCTGTAAAGTTTCTGCATTTGCAGCTTCTTCTACTATTTGAATTGGAAGATTTTATCGACTTCAACTTCCAATCTGTGCCTGGTCCGTCATTCATGTGATTTACTTGTTTTTGTATACAGTCTGACTCGTCGGTCACATATCTTATATCCATTGAGAAATCAATTCCTTATTACCCATCTAAACTTGGATTCCATTTTTGAATGATGTATGAAACCTTCATTGAGATGTAGTGTCTTTTACAAGTCTAATGTAATTGATTTGAGAACTACCGAGCCTGATAGTGGTCCATCCTGGTTGAAGATAATGATCTTAAGCGCTCGTAACTATAGATAAAGTGGCGCTGGAAAGCATCTTGGCCAGGCAAACTTTGGATCAATCTCAGATTGATATCCCTAGAAAGCTCGCATGATCTCATGTAGCACATCGACTACTAGTGGAAGATATTACAAGTTGGACAAATACGAACCAATAGCAATTTAGACTCTAAATTAATAGAACGGACTTCCAGTCAGGGCCTCAATATTGATGAGTACTACAAAGAAGCCGAAAGCTTGAACGGATGCATATAGTGAATAACCAAAATTATAGAATAACACGAGAATAAAACAGATAACAACCATGAGGCATTCAAACAGCCCTCGCCTTTCCTTTACCCTTCCCAGATGACTGAGGAGTCGATATGGGGGTGGGAGCAAGACTTGGGAATTCCTCCCATTCATCCTGCTGATCCACATCACCACGACTTTTATTCTCTGCAAGACTGAGCTGGATCGCGAATTCCAGATCGTCGATTTCCTGTTGTTGACTGCTCTCGGCGGTCTCATGAGACTGCGTGGGTGGCCTCACTCCCTTCGCATATTTGATAGGAATCGATGGCGTCGGCTGAGAAGGCGGTGCAGCCGTCTCATCCCCTAGAAGACTGAGACGAATTGCTTCTGCAAGGTCATCGTCCCCATCATCGTCTGCGGACTGTTGGTACGGAGACGACGATGAAGAGACCTCTCCGATTCCAAAGGAGCTAGGACCAACAGTATCGCTGAATGATGTGCTCGGAGCGGAGCTTGCGATTGCATGCTGATCAGTTTGTTTTGCAGCTTCGGGATGGGCTTCTTGGCTCAGGAGTTGAGCATAGGCCAAAAGTTGATCTTCGTCAACATCAGGGCCAAGAAGGTCAACACCAAAGCGAGTGCTAAGGTGTACTCGCTCCTTTGCGTCGGCAATCTGTTGTCTCTCCAACTCAACGCGCTCGTCTTCAATAAAGTCTCGGATTGCACCTCGGCCGCTATTGTTGAAGCGTTGGCCCTCAGCAGCACCGTTGCTACCGCGCAAGCCATGTCGCAGACGACGCTTGCTTGTGTTGTACTGATCAGCAGCAGATGAACTGTAGGACCAATAACGAAGATGCGTGCCGAGTGAAGCCATTCCACGAAGATTCGTTGGATCTGGATCAAGACAGATAGCACCTGTTGCGAAGTAGTTATTTCCAACCCCGAACATAGATGCTTCTGCTTGTACCAATCGGCGACGAGCCCGGGAAGAGAATCGAGAGTTCAGAGTGCGAATCGGGCGAGTAGAAGATGCCAATGGATCCCAAGCCTGGACCAGCCCATCATTACCGCCATGTACCAAATACAGAGACGTCAAGGCAAGGCAGGAAACTTGAGGTGATTCGGTTTGTATCACCCGCAACGGAGGGATGGAGTTGATGACATCCACATTTTGCGCAGCTAGTGCACGAATATTCCAGATGAAGATCATGCCGGTGGCGGTACCGACTGCTAAGTACCGAGCTCGTTGTCCAGGAATCTCAATAATTGACCGTGGTTGTTCCATGTGAGGAAGCATCGGGGACGACGTCGCAGAAGACAGTGAACTTCCGGACATGCCAAAAAGAGGATCCTCTTCTGCCGTGACAGTGGAAAGCGTTGAATTGTCTAGCGCATTGGTGGTGATTTCTACTGATTTCCTGTCGTCAAAAGTGAAGTCCGAGATTCGCCATTCTGTATTGATCACAGCGGCAGGATCGGCCAACCGAGCTGATGAGCGCGATGCCGGCAGACTTTCGCCTGGAGTAGAGCCCGATGAGCCTGTTGGGCCACCAAAAAGGGAGACATGGGTCTTCTTTTCAAGGGGGCGAGAACCTGGAGTTGGTGGAGTCGAAGTTGGTCCAGATTTCAACACTGTGCGGAAATATCTTCGCACTGATGCCTTCTCAACTTCATCTCCCCCACGAGCAATGACAATGATCGACTCCCCAGACCCATTTCCATCACTTCCAGCAAAATCGACTTGTAGATCGCGTTTCATGTTCCAACCCTCGCATACCTTGCGGAAATGCTTGGGCTTGAAAGAAAGGAACTTTTCAATCTCCCTGGTCTCTGCTGCAATCTGATTCACATCGAGATGCATGCAAGCGGAGGATGACCGTGGGCTATAACTGCCATCGACCAACTCCCGGCTGAAGGGATCAGGGCGAGCCTTTCGGCGACTGAGCTCAACAAGTTCCCAGCGCACTGTTCGTCCGGTTTTCCATGCAAGCTCGTCTAATTGTTCTGCATTCAATTTGACACTGGACGAGTCATCGGGTTTTGGCGGGATATCGGCGAGGTAAAAGACCTCACCCAGAGCATTAAGAACAACAGCCCAAATTCGTCGTTGTGAATGACGTTTTGGAGAGTAGTTATCGTCCACAGCAATACCAATGATTGGAACACCAGGACTAAGTACCCATTTAGCAGTGACTTGTCCACGTTCGAACCGGCCCTCATAGGTTGGATGAGGCCCCATTGCATAGGCCGTGAGCACACCAGAAGATGAGCCGGACATCATAGCCACAAGTCCACCGGTTGTCCTAAGAATCGCAGGTGACTTGGCTATCCATACTGAACAGACTGCATGGGTGATTTGATTGACGGCAGGGATACCCAGGTGTGGATGAGAACCCAGATCCGACGCGCCTAAGAATCGCCCTCGCTGCTCAGTAGTAGAGATGAAATAGCTGCGTCCTTGCGGGCACCCCTCTCCGTATATCATACCATACGGCTGACTCACGTCTATCGAGTTGGGAACGCCAGCCATCTCTCCTGCGCCCAGACCATAAGGAGCATCGCCTGGGAATATATCGGCGAAGTGCCTAAACATCTGGTGGTCGGAGAGACCCCATGTACTCACTTTCACCATCGATGGATCACTGGCAGAAGCGATACCTTGCTCTGACGCTCCGTGGATGAAGGTGGGTTCTTTGTCGCTATGGAATGACCCATGAATTTTACTAACTGGGAACAGCAGATTCGATGTATATGTAGACACTGCACTGCCATTCCGAGCAGTTGCAGACCGAACTGTGCCATGTTTCTTGGAGGGCTGAAACTGCGCGGGCTTGCCACGGCCCAATGACCGCATCAGACGGGTGCGTAAGATATACTCACTACGCCAAGATGCCAGCGCCGTCAATCTGGCGAAATACCGTCTATCCGACACAAGCTCCGTCTCGTCTGATGCAGCCAGCCGGGCAGGCTCTAGAGCCTGGGGCCCCGGGAAGAAGCGCGAAAAAGCCACCCGCCACGCATGGGGAGTAGTAACCAGGGAGTGGAATCGGCGGGACACCAGGGTCATAGCTGACAAGGTATGGGGAGGCAGATGCGACAGGATATGGGTAAGAACCTCTGGAAGGGGATGTTAGAGAAGTCCACGATATTTCCATGCAGCTGAGTTGAGGCATACCATTTGGAAGCGACTCCATAGGGACCTGAGAATGACCCGAGGATTTGACTACTCGAAATCCAGTGTCACGTCTCCGTGGAGAGCCGGCATTTTCATGTTCAATCACTCGTTGGGCGGGAGATGGCGGGGTAGCGCCATCCTCACTCAGGAACGGACGATTCAGTGTAGGCACAGTTGATCCCGCGACAGGAGAGTCTCTGGTCTCTTCATGGAGAAGAGGGCCAGAGACAGCACCGTCTTCGAGATCATTTCCATGCTGGGTAGTGTTGAGATTGGCTTGCGATGAGTCAACGGGGGGAGTATGTTGAGATACTGCAGATGACTCTGGTTGCATAAAAAGACTTGGTTGCAAAGGACTAAGTAGAAGCGACTGAGCCAGTAGTATAACCTGGGTCAGTCGAAGTCGGAAATGTACGAGCTTGAAGAGGGAAAGGTGAAAAGCGTTTGTGAGGGAGGCGATGCGAAGGAGAGAAGATTGAATGAAGCAAGCGGAAAGAAGAAAGCGGCGAGGCGGACCCGCCGAGTAAGCAATGGACCAGTTCGGTTTGTATTTGCAGTGATTCAGTATAGATGAAGTTGTAAATGTTATATATTTATTTCGATATTTAAGTGCCGTCACTCATAGTTTGGTACTTTTTATTCAATCACTTTAAATATCACAATTTTCAACTGTATAAAAGGACTGCGCCTCTACAGCGCGTAAATCACGTGACTACGTGACTCTTCCGCCGCGTCGGCGACTTTCGCCAGTCGAACTTCTTTGCTTCTTTGATATTTTTGATATTTGGGGGACCATCGGGGACTGTGCAGATTTGAAGTTGATCTGTCATCCAAGCCGGTCTGGATCGACACTATCGAATTTGACCAAACTAGTGGCATAGGCATTTACACCTTGGGGGACTCTGTCAACATTTAGAGCCCAGCGATATGCCGGCTGTTAATGGTAAGTATCACACATCATCAATTGTCATCATCACTTCTATGCCACTTTTCTTTCAAGAAAATGAAATGTTTTCATTTTCATTAGTTCTTTTTCTGATGTTTATCAGAGGCGGAGACAATCCGCATTCTCATCTCGACTGATAATCATGTCGGGTACAACGAACGAGACCCCATTCGCGGGGATGATAGTTGGAAAACTTTCCACGAAATCATGTGTATGGCTAAGGAGCAAGATGTCGACATGGTGCTGCTTGCCGGAGATCTTTTCCACGAGAATAAACCCTCGCGGAAATCCATGTACCAGGTGATGCGCTCGATTCGCATGAATTGCTTTGGTGATAAACCATGCGAACTGGAGATGCTCAGCGATGCTAGCGAGAATTTCCAAGGTGCCTTCAACCATGTCAACTACGAAGATTTAGACATGAACGTTGCAATCCCTATATTCTCTATCCACGGCAATCATGATGACCCCTCTGGAGAGGGTCACCTGGCTGCCCTAGATTTGCTTCAGGTATCGGGCTTACTAAATTACTATGGCCGAACCCCCGAGTCCGACAATATTGAAATCAAACCAGTCCTCCTTCAGAAAGGGCGAACGAAGCTTGCACTCTATGGAATGAGTAATGTACGAGACGAGCGCCTATTCCGAACCTTTCGAGATGGTAAGGTAAAGTTCTTCCAGCCATCTGTCCAAAAGAATGACTGGTTCAACTTGATGTCGGTGCATCAAAACCATCACGCATACACTGAGACTGGGTATCTGCCTGAGAACTTTCTTCCAGACTTCATGGATATGATTATCTGGGGTCACGAGCATGAATGCTTAATTAACCCCCGTCAAAATCCTGAAACAAAATTCCACGTTATCCAGCCAGGTTCGTCGGTGGCGACCTCGTTGGTTCCCGGCGAGGCTGTGACAAAACAGGTTACCATCATGAGTATTACGGGACGTGAATTCAAGTGTGAACCAATTCGCCTCAAATCCGTCCGACCATTTGTGATGCGAGAGATCGTTCTGTCTGAGGAAAAGGGCGCTCAGAAACTAGCTCGCAAGGATAATAACCGCACTGAGGTCACTCGCTTTCTAATGTCAATCGTTGAAGAACTGATTGAGGAAGCAAATGCCGAGTGGCTCGAAAATCATCCTGGAACTGAAGATGACGAGGACGAGGATTTACCAGAAATTCCTTTGCCTCTCGTGCGACTCCGGGTTGAGATATCAACACCCGAAGGCGGGAGCTATGAATGCGAGAACCCACAACGGTTCTCCAATCGATTTGTAGGCAAGGTCGCCAACGTTAACGACGTGGTCCAATTTCATCGGAAGAAAAAGAATCCATCTGGTACGCGCAAAGGCGAAGCAGCGCTTGATGATGCCCCGACCTCGCATCTAGCAGCTTTGGACACCGTTAAAGTGGAACAGCTTGTGAAAGAGTTCCTTGCATCGCAGTCACTCAGTATCCTCCCGCAGAATACATTTGGAGATGCGGTGGCCCAATTCATTGATAAGGATGACAAACATGCGATGGAAATGTTCGTCAATGAATCACTGGAGAGCCAAGTAAAGCATCTGATGACACTCACTCGCGATGAAGATGATGGAGACGAGGATGAAAATGAGCAGAGCTCCTTAGTCACGGCCATGGAAAAATACCGCAACCAAATGGAAGAACTCTTCTCCAAGGGAGTCAAGAAACGTACCCGTGGCAAGAAACGCTTTAAACCTAAGCCAGATGGTTGGGACAGCGAATTCGATGGCTCGTGGGAAGACCAGCCTGGTGCTCTCATCCATTCAGATAACGAAGGCGGAGATCCTGTCGCAGAAGAGGATGGGGAGAACGGTGCGGCGCCGTCTCGTAGTCGTGGATCAACGACAACAACCGCACGCGGACGTGGCAGAGGTCGTGGCCGTGGTGCATCTGCCAGTACACGTGGAGCAGCCAAGGCAGCTACTGCAGCCAAGGGGCGTAAGAAACAGGTTGTGTCTGAGGAGTCGGAGGTCGATGACGATGTTGTCATGGTTGAGGATGACGAGGAGGACGAATCCGCAGACATTATTTCCGAGGATGATGATTCACAGGCTTTGTTCGTCAAACAACCACGCGCTGCAACAAGTTCAAGGGGACGAAAGGCCACCTCTACAGCAAAGACTACCACAGCTCGAGGGCGTGGGATACGTACAGCTACCTCGCCAGCTCCTTCATCAGCAACTGTCGGTGGTAGTGCTACTCGCCGAACTGCCGCTAGAACTACCAAACAGACTCAATCCACGCTTGACTTCGGCTCTCAGGCTAGTGCCCCTCGCGCTTCAAGACCCAAGCGTGCGACACGAAGTATCAGTGTCATTAGCGATGACGATGATGACGCATTTGAGCCAGTTGAGAGCTCTAGTTCACGGAGACGACGCTGAAACACAAGATATAGTTTATTCGTATCGATGCTTATGACACTGGGTCATTGCAGCAGCGGGGGTTTAAACTTCATACGATCTTACGAAATTATTATAGCATCTTTTATTGCATCTTTAGTAAACATCAGGACAACTGCTCAATGGGATTATAAATAGCTGTTGCTGTCTATGCCACTACCTCGTAGTATTTTGTAGTTGCTCAATACTATCATACGTAGTATAATTGATAATTGATAGTTGCGTAGTGACCAACCCAATTATAAGGATATGCGACCATATTCAACGAAATACCTTTTCCATGCCTAAGGAGATATAGACATCAAGTCAAATATCTTTTGTTATGTCAGCTAGTCTAGTATTTCTCAATTTAACCACAATTTATACATGCATAGTCGACTCGTTCTCCGCGGTGGAGCTTCCCCGCAATTCGCGGCGGCCGAACTGCCTCGGTTTACATTCGAGTTTCACACGGTGGTTTTATAGTCCCCGACACTCATCTTCACGGTGGTTTAGAACTCCGTCAAGAGCTTCTGAAGAGAATTATAATATCAAAAGGCCACTGCATTAGGTAATGACTTTCACTGGCCGTCCCATTCGTATTGCAGGTAGGTCCTCAACGCCATTGAAGTACTTGTAGGGTACACTTCTAAACTCCTGTATAGGTGCCTCGGGCTCTGCTTCAGACCGTCGCCATGCTATCGCTGAATTCGCTCATTATCACCCGACGGATCCTGTCGATGTGATCATTGCTGATTTCATGAGCGAATTCAATATGGCTACTGCCGCGGGTCGGAGAGTGGACCAGGGGAACGCTGATGAGGCGGCGGCACCAGCATATGACTTGTCCTTTCTGGAGGCACTGAATCCTGCACTTGAGGATCTGGCCAAGTACGGGATCAAACTGGCTGTGAATGCTGGCGTGGCAGATACAAAGGGTCTCTATGATGTGGTGATGAAGATGGTACAGGCGAAGGGATTGGATTTAAAGGTATTATCAATCTACCTACAGCTGCATATACCTATATGGCAGTATAGTATACTGTCTTGATTGGGCTTTATGACTGACGAATGTATAGGTAGCTTGGGTATCAGGAGATGAAGTACTTCCTGCGATACAACAGTCTCTGGCAACTGATCAGTCTGAATTTCGTAATATTTACACAGGCGAACGTCTGGCCGACTGGTCCTTTGAGCCCATCTACGCGCAGTGCTATCTGGGCGGGTTGGGAATTGCTGCTGCATTCTCCGAAGGTGCCGACATTGTCCTATGTGGACGTGTTTCAGATGCTTCACCCGTCATTGGAGCCGCTTATTGGTATCATGGCTGGCGACGGGATGAACTTGACAAATTGGCCAATGCGTTCGTTGCTGGCCACCTTATCGAATGCAGCAACTATGTTTGTGGGGGCAACTTCACCGGATTCAAGAGCCTGGAACATGGCGGCGATGGCTGGGCTAATATTGGCTATCCCATTGCTGAGATTTCCGCCGAGGGAGATGTGGTCATCACCAAGCAGGCACATAGCACCGGGGGTGCTGTGACGGTTGATACCTGTACTTCCCAACTGCTGTACGAGATCCAAGGACCTTGGTACTATAACTCCGACGTCACTGCGATTCTGGATGGAATACACTTTGAACAGCGGGGAATCAACCGAGTTGCTCTTCGAGGAGTTCGCTCAGGTCCACCCCCTCCAACCACCAAGGTTGGCATCACAGCTCGAGGAGGCTTCCAGGCGGAAGCCTGGTGGTTATTGACTGGGCTTGATATCGAGGCAAAGGCACGGATGGTGGAGGCACAGACTCGACGAGTGCTCGCTCCATTTTTAGAGCGATTCACAGCTCTAAAATTCGATTTGCTAGGAACATCATTATCGGATCCGCACGACCAGAACCGCGCGACAGTTCCGCTGCGAATTGTAGCACAGGCACGACAAGCCGAGGATTTGGCACCCACCAAGTTCCTCAAGCCCATCGCGGATAATATCATGCAAGGGTACCCCGGGGCTACTTTTCATTTAGACCTTCGACAGGGATTTCCTCGACCAGTCTATGAGTACTATGTGACTTTGCTACCCCAATCAGCGGTGCAGCATCGGGTTCATCTCCCATGGAAACCCACAGCAAATACTCGAGTTATCGAGGTGTCGCCGCCACCCCGGACCCAAGCATATCCCACTCGACAGCCAACCCAAGCCACGACGCACCACGACCAGCCAGTGGATTTAGGCCGAGACTTCGGCCCCACGATTCGCGGTCCGTTAGGGTGGATTGTTCATGCTCGGTCAGGGGATAAGGGTTCTGATGCAAACTGCGGCTTCTGGGTACGACATCGGGATGAGTACTTGTGGCTACGGAGCTTGCTCTCGGTGGAGATGTCTCGACAGCTTCTGGGGGACACGGGCCGGACCCAACCTCCATTAGAGATAGAACGGTTTGAGTTGGCGGGACTGCAGGGGGTACATTTCTTGTTCCGCAATTTACTAGACCGCGGGGTTGGAGTCACCACGACGGTGGATTTCTTGGGGAAAAATGTGGCGGAATTTCTGCGGGCACGACATGTCGATCTACCAGTGCGGTTCCTTAACCGGGGGAAGTTATAATCCAGTGTACAGATTATAGTACTGTACATGTGAGTAACTAGTTAACTTCATGAACAATGTGTATGTAGTCTGTACGGGGTACATATGAGACTAGTACAGTATACTCCGTACAGGAGTGTGTTAGTACCATGCGGAAGCCAGTTGCGGAGTGGAGAATGCGGACCGGATGGATGGAGGGGGTCAACGCTGATCTCTCGGCCGTTAAGTCGGAGACATTCTGTATGTCCTGTAGTTAACTGTATTATTGAGCTAAAGTGATATTGTATTTGTGTTCAGTGTGATCGCAGTAACCCTCTTGGGTAATGGTACACTCAGCATGTGGTTAGTCAATCGTCTTGGCTGGAGCCCGATGAAACGAGTTAAAATGAAAAAAAAAGAGTCAAGCGTAAGATCCACCGCGAGTAACCGGGAAGATGTTCGTCCGACGAATGGTAAATGGCAATTTGAGGTCACGATGATCACATTTTGGTCCACCGTAGAAAATAGAAACGGACCGATTCGAGAGTGGAGGTTAGGCTGTGAAGAAGAGAGAAGAGAAACGAAGTTTAACCAGAAGGGGACAAAGTCGCGCCGGGAGAATCTCTTTCTTCGAACACCTCGGCATTCGGGCAATCGTTATTTTTTTTGAATTCGAATGATTTGGACCATTCACCAATCATCGTGAAAGAGTTAAGAAGAGGACTTTTGAAGCTATGATTCCGCACTGTACTCGAAAGGTACTTATTCCGAAGTGGCGCTGCAGCAGGACCCACAAGTACCTGTCAAGTACCCCTCGCGGGTCTGTTATAACATTACCATTTACACCGCCAAAATAAATTACAATACCACTATGTACCTCGTATCAAAACGTAATGGATTACTCAACGACCCCGCAACAGCTTTAAAGTTGAGGTTCGATTTGTATTTAAAAGAAGGCGAGCCCTTCACAGCTTCATCTCTTCTTTTCTCCTTCTTTCTTCTTCTTTGTATACTCTCCCTACCTCTTTTTGCCATCCCACACTTTCATCATGGCGCTTTCTACTACTATTAAGACTCCTAATGTCACTTATGAGCAGCCCCTCGGCTTGTATGTTACCCCTCATTCTCGTTTTGCCCCTCTCTTACTCTCTCCCTCTCCAGTGCCACTCCCAAAACAGATACTGACTTTGGTTTGCTACTAGGTTCATCAACAACGAGTTCGTCAAGGGTGTCGATGGTAAGACCTTCGAGACCTTCAACCCTACCGATGAGAAGGTCATCACCTCCGTCCACGAGGCTACCGAGAAGGATGTCGACATCGCCGTCAAGGCCGCTCGCACTGCCCTCGAGGGTGCCTGGCACACTGTGACCCCCTCGGACCGTGGCCGTATGCTCACTAAGCTGGCCGATCTGTTCGAGCGTGATATGGAGACCCTTGCCTCCATCGAGGCTCTCGACAACGGTAAGGCCGTCACCATGGCCAAGGTTGATATTGCCAACGCCGCCGGCTGCCTGCGCTACTACGGTGGCTGGGCCGACAAGATCCATGGCCAGACTATCGACACCAACACCGAGACTCTCTCCTACACCCGCCACGAGCCTGTTGGTGTTTGCGGTCAGATTATCCCCTGGAACTTCCCCATCCTGATGTGGGCCTGGAAGATTGGTCCCGCCATCGCCGCCGGTAACACCGTTATCATTAAGACCGCTGAGCAGACTCCTCTGTCTGGTCTCTACGCCTCCAAGCTGATTGTTGAGGCTGGCTTCCCTCCCGGTGTCATTAACGTCATCTCCGGCTTTGGCCGTGTTGCTGGTGCCGCTATCTCCAGCCACATGGATATTGACAAGGTTGCTTTCACTGGTTCTACTCTGGTTGGCCGTACCATTCTGCAGGCTGCCGCCAAGTCCAACCTGAAGAAGGTCACCCTCGAGCTGGGTGGTAAGTCTCCCAACATTGTCTTCGATGATGCCGATATCGACAATGCTATCTCCTGGTCCAACTTCGGTATCTTCTTCAACCACGGCCAGTGCTGCTGTGCCGGCTCCCGCCTGCTGGTCCAGGAGGGCATCTACGACAAGTTCGTCGCCCGCTTCAAGGAGCGTGCCGCCAAGAACCAGCTCGGCAACCCCTTCTCCGCCGATACCTTCCAGGGTCCCCAAGTCTCTCAGCTCCAGTTCGACCGTATTATGGAGTACATCAACCACGGCAAGAAGGAGGGTGCTACCGTCGCTGTCGGTGGTGAGCGCCACGGCACTGAGGGTTACTTCATCCAGCCCACCGTCTTCACTGACGTTACTCCCGACATGAAGATCGCCCAGGAGGAGATCTTCGGCCCTGTCATCGCTGTCCAGAAGTTCAAGGACGAGGCTGAGGCTATTAAGATTGGTAACAACACCAGCTACGGTATGTCTACGTGCAACAATTGCAGTTGTTCTCTTGTTTCCTTCGACGCAAGTGCTAATTTCATATCAGGTCTGGCTGCTGCCGTCCACACCAAGAACGTCAACACCGCCATCCGTGTCTCCAACGCCCTCAAGGCTGGGTAAGCATTCTACTCATCTATATAAATGAATCAATTGCTAACAATTCTATAGTACCGTCTGGATCAACAGCTACAACATGATCTCCTACCAGGCTCCCTTCGGTGGCTTCAAGGAGTCCGGTCTGGGCCGTGAGCTTGGCTCCTACGCCCTTGAGAACTACACCCAGGTCAAGACCGTCCACTACCGCCTGGGCGATGCTCTCTTCGCTTAAGGGTGAAATGGAAAAAAAAAATTAAGTATAGTCTAGTATATGATGAGCGATGAATAATTTTGTTTGTATATAACCAAAATTGGATACCAACGTTCCAACGCATGTCTACTCATTCTTCATGTTAGTGTATTGAAGTAAAGTTTCGTATTGTACAGGGTTATGCATTCTCACATCGTAGCCCCGCATAAACATACACATCCATGGGTAAGCAAAAGCGGGGCAAGGCTCGGCATGCGTCGGGATAACAAAATACGAGATGGGCCCGGGGTAGGCTTCGGTGTTTACTGAAGCGGATTATTGAAATAAGTTCTAGAATCGATATTAGCATAATATTTCAGTTTACTATACATAGCAATGAAGTGGGATAATGCGGGGCCGGGTTAAAGAAGCCCGCTCGGGGTATTTATACCCGAAGACCACTAAACCCTACTGTAGATTGCCCGCACGCCACTATCATTGTAACTCTGACGGATACACAAGATTAAGTACGGAGTAATTCGATCTTCTTCATGCTAGAATAACCGATCTACCTGATTTCCCCACTTGGACTTAGCCATCCACTTGAGGCTACAGCATTTGTACTACAGCCGGGCACTGGAGTGCAGCACTATGAAATTTATAATCACAGAACTTGTAATTGGATATGTGCGATACTGATGTAATTACATACAAACTTTGCCGCTCCTCATCCACTGTCCACTTGATACAATAAGTACAGAATTTTCTTCCAATCGAAAGTTAGGCCCCAATAGTAATTCCACTAGGAAGTTCAAGTCCAATAGGCAATCCGCAGATGAACTTGCCAGTGTAGGGACTTCCCCGCTTAGCGGCAAGTTTCTCCTCGATATCCCGGTACATGTCATATCTAGAACCTATAATTTAGCAGTAATTCATAGTAACTGTTAAAGGGTTAGGTACTCACGCATTCATTTCCTCGATAGTGAGGACTTTCTTCGGATCCTCAACTTTGTAAGTTGGCGTGTCTTTGTTCACGGAGAATCCTGGAAAGCCATTAGCCTTGCTCCTAGCTCACCACATTCTTGCGGCTTGTCTGAACTTACCAATTCTCTCATTAATGTTATATGCAGCCTTTGCAGCCGCCGCCTGCACTCTGGTGACGCGAGGGAGACGAACCTCCTCGTACGCGGCAAGGGCCTGGGCAATATCGCCATTGAAGTACTGCTTGTTGAACAGAATTCCCAAAGCGGCTGCATCTTCAATAGCCATACAGGCTCCTTGACTTTGGTGTGGCATCATGGGATGTCCGGCATCACCCAATAAGCAGACACTGCCCTGGTGAATATACGGGTACGGATCATGCACCCATAGTCGCCAAGGCTGAATCTCCTTGCCGATAGAAAGATGCTGTAGCACCTGGCGATCAAGATGGGGATATGGTTTGAGTAGTTCTTCGACGGGGCGAGACTCAGCGCCCCATGCTTGCGTAGAATAGTCGCCCTGATCGCGGGGGAAGAAACAATAGTAAGAGAGAAGTTTACCATTGTTGCAGGGCGATAGGACGATCTTGTCCCATTTGCCTTCTTGTCCGCCCCAATATTCGAGAGCGCTGTCTTGAGAGTAATCTACTAATCCGAGTCTCACTGCTTCGTCGGTGTCGACATTTGCGTGGAGACAGCTTGATTCTGAGGGACGCTTTTCGGGGCGAATTCCTAAGATACCACGGACTGCGGAGCCAATGCCATCGGCTCCAATAATGAGGTCGTGATGGGCTGATGTACCATTTTCGAATGTGATTTCGTTGGATTGGAGATTGATATCGCGGCACTGATCCTGTGAGTACTTGGCTGATTCTACGCTAAATTGTAGATAGGATTCTTACCTTATGATTCACCAATAACCTCGCTGGTGTTCCCTCTCCCTCGTCCCCCAATGCGGAGTCCTTCAGCATAGAGTGCATATATTGCCGATGAAACATGTTATACACGTATCCCCATCGCTTCTCATAGTCATCAAGACTATACACACTGACCGGCTCACCAGTCTTCCAGTCTCTGTTAATGAGTTTCTTCAAGACGACTGGATCGCCCTTGGCGACATCCACGCCCCATTCATGTAGCCACCTCGTACCATTCGCAGCACATGAGACAGAAGCACCCACTTCGCCGGCGAAATCAGAGCGTTCGTAGATGGTTACTTCGTGGCCGGCGCGGCGGAGGGCGATCGCCACTGACATGCCACCGATGCCGCCGCCCACTACTCCAACATTAAGACGCTTCCAGCCTGGATTCATCGTTGTAGTATGTTCAGAATAACTTTTGATGTATTTTTTCGATGATATGAGGTTGAGTTCAGCATTTAAAAGCCACTCGTATAGCATTTATCTTGTAGATGGTTGTCGGATAATGCACTGGCGGATCGGATAGCGCGGGCCGCGCACTCTTATCGCCGCAGGGAAGCGGGAATAGCCCGTGCTTTGCTAGACTGAAAGACGGTGATTGGATAGGATGGGAGAAAGGAGATATCAAGGATAGTTCCGATGGGGTTGAGTGGCTGTAGATAGGAAGTTGGTGGGAAATCGCGGGATCTGACAGTCATCTACTATACCTTATACAATGGTAGAGAAGGAGAAGTATGATATCGGATAGAGTAGGTTGGATAGAGTAGATACAATTTCATGGCTCATCTTGCTAGTTACTTATAATGTATAAACTTCTTTAATAGCTATCTTTATTACATCCTACTATAGAACGAATGATCCCGGCTCAGTGAAGGGAAAACTATCCCACAGGGGTAACTCCATTCCCTCCCAATCCAAGAAAGCTCCATCTATCGTGGGTGGAGTAACCGGTCCTCCAGCCTGCGGTACCCAGGGATAAAATGGACCACCTGCATTCAACACTGAACTTGTGTCGGTTCGGCTGTCTTCATCTCTTTCGATATGAGGTGTAGATGGACTCTCGTGCAGACTGAAGATCCGGTTGACATATCGGCTGCGCCGTTGTCTGGCTTGATCCGCTTGTCGTTGACGCTGCTCCATAACAGCCGCTTCTAGCATCGTCAAGATCTCTAGATAATGGGCTGCTTGGGCCGATTGGTGAGCGAGCATCCGGAGGATAGCCAGCGCACCTGAAAAGGCGCTATCGATCTCACTGTCTATATCCTGGTGACAGAACATGGAAAACCCTAGGACGAGCGCTGCCGCAAAGACAAATGCCCTGTACATATTGGTTAGTCTTTTTTTTTTCTACTCTTTTCAATTGGGTATTCAAATGGCATGCGTACTTAAGAATTCCCATGTTCCGATGAAGTAGACCCGACTGATGTACTTCCAAGCAAGTCTGGAGCATATAAACAGCTGAGTCGATGCATGCAGCTGCTAATCGCGAATGAGCTGGATCCTCCCGAGCGTCATCATTCGTCGAGACGTTTTGATGGATCCGGGCCAGCCGAACACTCAGAGTAGAGATCAAAAATGGACGAGTGACAAGAATTACAGCGAAATGATAGAAACATGCAACATGCATATTCCCAAGTATACGCTCTTGCCGAATATCTGGATCCTCATTTTCGGATGGGGTACGAAGTGATCCAGGGAGTTGTTCACTCCATCGGTTTAATTTTTCGAGAAGGACAGCTGCAGTATCAGTTGATGCGGCCTTCTCGCTATACAATTTGCTAATTATCTCTGCCAGAATGAGAGATAACTGATATGAGGCAGCCACTCCAAGTTCACTGGCTGCTTTGGGCATCGAACAAAGCTCGCTCCGATTCTCTGGGAGGAGAGCCGCTGTAGCTGCTGGACGACCGAGAATTGAACTCGCCAAGAGATCAATCACGCATAGACTCATCCACAATCTAGATCTACTAGTAATCAGTACATATCGGATACCTATCACATCTCTATACGCACCTTTCTTCTCTTTCATCGGAGCTCAATACCCCCGACGAGTCTGTGTGAAGCCCTACAGCAACTGCCGATCGGGCCGCTACCCCCAAATACATGAAGGCTGCATTCCGACGACAGGCCCCGAACATATAAAATGATAATAGGAGGAAAGCCCGTATTGAATCCATACTAGGGTCTTCTAGTAGATTTGAGAATGCTCGACGCTGACCGCGAGTAAAAAAGAATCGTTCAAGTTGGACTGTCTCCGGCTCATTGGGAAATGATTGAGCTCCGATAGCAATCATCAAATCTCGAATGGCTGCTCGAGTATTTTCCCGATCAGTCTTTGGATTTGATGTGTCTGATAGAAGAGCCTCAGTATTGCATCCTAAGTAGATGAAGCCACTAGTCTATTCCATTTGTTAGACATTGTTCATTATATCCCGGCTCCACGCTCCACTGTCGGATCGGATCACAAACCACTGCATAGAATACTTGAATATAGCGATATTTATCATCCAAGGTGCAGCTATCTTCATCAAAATTACTAATATCATGATGAGCTTCAGTTTCAAGCATATCTTCGCTCCTAAGATTGTGCGAAAATTGCGATGGTCCAATATGCTGTGTAACAGTCTCCCGAAGGAGTTGTAAGAAAGAGAGCGAAGCGGCCTTGCCGACATAAACTGAAAATCTATTAGGATTTGTGACATAAAGATCGCAATACTCCTTAATAGAGTTTTGAACTGACTGTACCTCTCTCTCCTTGTAAGTTTCGTAGCATGCGAGGGTGTGTCCGATGTGTTGCCTCAGGCGAGCGAGAGCCAGCCCCCGGTTCCGGGCCCAGCTGCGTCTCGACGGCCGAATTATCAGGGGGTGAAACTAGAGGGGTCTGTGGGTCGGCAGCGAGGGCATCATCATTCCATTCTGCATTATTCTCTATACTTGAGCGAGTCGCTGAAGATCGCGTGCGGGCAGGTGAGTCGGATATGGACTTGAAAGGGATACAGAGTCGGCCCCGGCCTTTGTGGATGCAATTGGTGCAGGGGAAACTACCGCTACATCGCTTCTTGGAGGAGCGACAGGCGGTACAAGCAGTGTTAGCCCTTAAACGGTTTGCAGGAAGCACCTTTGGACGACCCATGATGAATGAAGAGAATCCGGGGTCTTGAATAGTATCAAAACGATATCATTCAAGTTCACCTTGAGGCATCTCGTCGAAGACCCGGCGATAAGCGGGGGATCGGCGGTGCGCGGCCCGACACCGGCAATTTCCCCATACCCCGTATACTACCAGTCTAATATACTCCGGAGTTACTGATAGAACATAGACTTCCATAATAAAAGCTAGAATAAATATAAGAAATACGTAATAATGAGCCCAATAAGGAATATAGTGATTGCATCAGTAAAAGCAGTGATTCTTCTAACAACACTTGTCAATTGCACCGATTGCGGCTATAGAGCGCCATACTCAATTGACATCCAATTGATCGCCCTATGCCTTAGAGTTATACTGCTTCACTTTTTGCGAGTCAAATGCCGATTCAAACAAGTAGTACATATTGATCTGAGCGCTTTTGCGTGCCATGGGCAAAATCGAAGCTCCCTATGTTGTTTAAATCCTACAAGTAAAAGATAGAAAAGATATTATTGGGTCAAGAAAGAAAGTACATTCGCAAGGCTGAGCTCAAATTTGCTTCTTTTGAGTCCGGGCATTTCATTGGCGAGAGATCTCGTACATATTAGAGTATGCCCATATGTACAGCACAGATCCTTCAGCAGAATGTCTTGCCCCCACATACAACTTATGCCTATTCAAGTAACTTAGAAGTAAACCCAATCAGGGATCTTCGAATAAGATTAGAAAATTCTTCGCAGAGTCTCAAGATTGATCATGGGCTGTGTTGTCGGGAAAATTGCCCCAAACCTCGCAAACAGTGACAGAATATCGTCAATCTAATGCGTCATTAAGCAGATAGTATCTGCTGTTCTATACTTAGCCTTCAATTTCAAGATATAAAGCACAGCACCTGTGCCTTCCCTTTGCTATGAACTGAGCAGATTCTAGCTTTACATTATCATTCTTGGAATTATTTCTTTATTCTTGGGCAAAACATTGATGTTGCCAGTTCAGCCATGGCTCAATACTTCAACCCAGCGCAATCTGCCAGTGATCCATACTCTGATGCTCACCAAGGCCAGCAAAGTCAGATGTATTTAGCCCCACAGCAAGGCTCATACAACCCAGACTATCCTCCTCAGCAGAGCCTATACACCCCAAATGTGAGTTTAAAGCCTGCGAGAAGAGTTAAATTGATGTTCAACCCAACTATTTATGTAGCACTAACATGCGAAAAAGCAACAACAACCGGAATCGCATGGCCAGTTCTACGGTAATGCTGCACCCACTTCACAGCCAGCTATGCCTGTGGGCGAGAACGCCTCATACTATGGCACCGTCCCTTCCTACGATCAATATGGACGCATAGCTGGTACCACTGGCCCGGAGGACGAGAAAGGCCTCGGGTCAACGCTCGTGGGTGGAGCTGTTGGAGGTTATGCTGGTAATAAACTGGGAGGAGGGTTTCTGGGGAGTGCAGCCGGTGCCTTAATTGGAGCCGTGGGGATGAACGCTGCAACCCATCAAATGTGAGTTGAAAATCTAAACAAATTTCGCTGTCGGTGACTCGGACTAATGGTCTTCTTTTTTTTTTCTCTGTCTTACAGTAAGGACGGCAAAAAGAAGCACGGGAAGTACAAGCATCACAAGAAACGTCATGGATGTAAAGCTCGTCGTCGCAGACGCTACTCTAGCTCATCTTCAAGTGATAGTGATTGATTTTGAGGCATTCACTACAAATATTATTGAGTATGAATTGTTTGATTTCAGATTGCTCAGATTTACGTGACTTATCCTATCGTCTCCTTTTCAGCCCACAGACCACCTAAGCTTCGCAGTAGAGGTTGATTCTTCACTAACTATTATACTAATATAATGTATACATACTCCGTAGTGCATAACCGAGGCTCAAGTCAAAGTGGATAAGTCAAAGTGGATGAGATATTCTCTCGGGCGGTGGGGCCAAAAAGCGTAAAATTGCACGGAAGAACCCGCGATCTCCAAACTTAAGTTTATCAAAGTTCTCTAATTCAACCTCAATCAACATGGGTGGAACCCCTTTTCAATCTAAAGGATACAAAGCTTGTAGGAAGCGCAGGGTAAAAGTAAGCAAGCTGGTTGTCGAGATTATGATCTTATCTCAGCTAATCGAAACAAAGTGTGATGGTGCACAGCCCGAATGTGGTTATTGCATTAAGCGTAGAATGGCTTGTCCTGGCTATGAGTCTAGAGTTTTTCTTTACTACGAAGTACAATCCGACAGCTCGAAGCAAAAATTGATTGCGAAACGAGAACCTCCAGAGAAGGGAAAGGCTGAGCAGAGATACATGGCCTCCTTGCCCAACACCATTGAAAATGGCCCAATGATTCGCATGCAGCTTTCATCATCATTCATGGCCTCATATTTCCCTTTGGAAGAGGAAAAAAGAGTTGAAAGTATTGGAATTGATGTCTTTTACTCTTTAACTTCAAATATTCTCCGACTACCGAATCACTCCGGGATGCTTGAAAAAGCCATTGGCGCAATTTCTTGCATGTATCTCGGCAAAGTGAACAATGACCCCTCAATGGTGCAAAACTCGATTGGACTTTATAACCAAGCAATTTGAAAAGAGTTCTTTATCTGACGATGTTTTCTATACAGTAATCCTATTCCAAGCATACGAGGTATACTTCACTCCCGAGATTCGCATTTTGTCAGACTAAACTCTTCTAGACCCTGCATTGCCGACGTAGAATTTTAACTTGGCTCGAACATACAAATGCTACGGGTATAATTTTTAAGGCAATTCCGCCACAAAAGTACCGAAAATCCACGGATCCACATGATTTACACAAACTACCAAAAACTGACATTCGTATGTTTTATCTACGATCCTACCCAGTGGTGCCTTTGCTCACATATCATCAGACGCATTCCATATCTACCCCTACAATTAAATCAGAAGAAGAGTATCATTATCTAATGAACCTAGCTGGTCCTGGGCATATTGATAAACTATTCAAGCTTTATGTGATGATCGCAAAGTTACGTAAAGAGCTGGAAGAAGCGGACGCATCTGATCATAAAACGCGCAGTGCTTTGAAAGATGAATGTAATGCGCTCAAGGAAAAGATAAACGCGCTGAAAGGCCTAAATTTTGGGGAGTCCCATCTCAATGCGATCCCACCAAACCAGTCTTCCCACATTTACCCCCGACTAGTCAGTTATTCGGGCCTTCTTTCGAGTTTCCTTCACTCGATATTGCAAGGTTATACATCTTATATTGGACTGTCTTGGTTCTTGTTGAATCTTTGATTCACTGGGCTCGTACTCTGACCGAGGCTAGTCAGTCTACGACATCCTCACAAAACACTGCTACATATCATGAATACTTGATTTCCGAATACTACGCGGACCAAGTATGCCGGGCTCTCCCATTCTGTCTCCAGCCGAAAATGAAAACTTGGGGCGTCCATGTGGTCATTGCTTCGGTGGCTCAGATCTGTAAACCATACATCTTCCTCCGCCGTAAGTCAAAATTGGATTGGTGTTTGCGCGCTTATGACTTGATGGTGGAACAGGGCATGGATCTAGCTCTTTTTGTGAAATACTCCGTTTACCAGCAATGGGCTACGATGGAAGATGAAAGCATCGAATGGCTGGGCCGCCTCTCCTTGAAGGACCCACTATCTCCAGAACTTACATACAAGCAGGAAAGGACCGAAGGATTGTCATGATGGCTGCTGAATTCAAGGTTAAAGAATCAAGTCATGGGGTGGAACTCACAATTTTTGTATATAGAGAGATTTTCCTGTGCTGTTTTTCTACGGCCTCCAGATATAAAAAGATATAAAATATTCTTGTCTAATATTTCCATGATATATTGTAGTATTTGAAAACTAAGAAATGAGAAGCTGTGGGGAGAGGCTGAGTCTCCGTCTATATCATAGCGATTGATTTCCTCAATTAAGGTAGAATCCGACCTTGTATGACAAAATAGAGTGCTCTCCACTCTATGTATCTTGAACATTCATGCATTATGAGATTCAAAATCTTCCTCTAAAAAGGAATTTTCAAATGTGGAAGAGACACCGATTTGGTGACAAAACTGTGGTGAGAAGGCCGATTCTAGCCCCTAATCCAGCCGTTGGGTTGAATTTTTTCCCATTTTTTGTCATGACGCAGCGGAAAAGTAAATCTCTTGTTCGCATCCCAGAAGATATTCGAAAAAATCAGCACATGGATATCGTATGCGCTAACCTGTTGAGTTTTTCATTTCTCCAAGCCTAGACTTTCCGGTGCTTTACCCAAATAGACACGGAGGTTGGAAATCACTTTCGGACAAGGATGCAGTATTTAGCGTCGCCGCCGACTGTACTTCCTTTGGCGCTTTCTCAGCCGCCAAGTGCCAGGGTAAGCTAGTATGTACATCTGGGGAGAGCTTCCCCGGAGTAGACCGAGAGTGGATATTGAATCACACTATCAAACCGGGTGATCATAATCAAATCAAAGTCCAAGTTGCTTATGTCAGTAAAACTTGACCACAGGAAAATTTTCGTTATCATTTTCACACCCGTTTATTAGACTCTAAGGTGAGATGGAGGAGAGTAGCTACAGTAAAAATACAGTGAATGGGCATTGATAGGGTACTTACCAGGTCGTGCGTATGTACGGTACCTCGTATGGTGAGACACGGCTACAGGGGTTACTGCAGTCCCATCGAATGATTGTGAAGATATGCCCTTGCTCTTCAGGACTACAGGGGTGTAGCCAGTGACCAAAACAGAGGAGAAGAGTAAACAGGCTTCCATCACGAGTGGTAAATATTAAGTGCCGGTGGCTTGGAAGCCTCAAGCTGGGGCGACATTTCTCTCAAGCAATGCGCAGCCTCTTCCTCTTTTTATCCCTCTCCTCGATGGGTCTTTTGGATATCTTATAATAGAATCTCAATCGAATACCTATACAAAGGAATAATATAGGCTAAATCGGGCTGCTAGGGCATACCCCCGGATTTGTCGAAGGCTACCTAACTGGCTGGACTAGGGTAGTGGCTGTTGGGTGTATCGCTTGTTCAAACCCTTACGGTATTGTGCATGCTTAGTAGTCCATACACATATGTACACCGTACAAGTAGAGGCGAAAAAGCAATCCACTCCAGTCAGGGGAGAACTCTTGTTCCTGGACAGTGGCTGCTCGCCAGCCACCCCGAATACCTCGTTCGATGAGATATAAATTACTAGATTTCGGATCCCACTGATTCATCACGTCCTTCCCACGAAGTTAGCCATCACGATACTCCCAGATTATTATCATGGAGATTGGAGCGGAGCCCAAGCCTCCTACTGAGGGAACCACAGGGGTGACCAACACTGACGACACTGAAGACCAGCCCGAAACCACTCGATATATGCAAGGATGGGCTCTTGCTTCTTTAACCTTGGCTTTTATGTCAACCTGCCTCGTGTTAGCGATTGATAACACTATTCTTTGTTTGTCCTTCTCCGTGATCCGACTAAGAGAGCATCAGATCTGATTGTCATTACCCAGCGACGGCGATTCCCCACATCACCAGCGACTTCCACAGCCTTAACGATATCGGATGGTATGGATCTTCCTATCTGATCGCTCAGATGGCCCTATTGCCGACTTGTGGTCGCCTGTATGCGTTCTACAACATCAAGTGGGTTTACTGTATCTCGCTTGTCGTCTTCGAAATCGGCTCCATCATCGCGGCCGTCGCCCCTAATTCTGTGGCACTCATCATAGGGCGAGCAGTCTCTGGTCTCGGTGCTGCGGGCTTGGTGAGTGGAACAACTACTATTCTTTCGTATTGTGTCTCTCTCAAAAAGCAAGCAATGCTGTCGCCGATTGTGCTGGGTATGTACAACATTGGATCGGCGGTCGGTCCACTTGTGGGTGGTTCGATAGCCGACAACAAGAAGCTGACTTGGCGATTTATTTTCTGGATCAATCTCCGTAAGCCGCTGCTGATAATGAAGCCCGCCACCTGTTCATGTCTCGTGATTGACTAAGATTCTTCCAAGCATTCGGAGCTGTTGGGCTGGTACTGGTCTGGTTCACATTGAGGAGAACTCCGCCTGCAGTAAAGGGAGACCTACCGTGGAAACAGAAGCTACGTCAACTTGACCTTTTTGGGGCTACGATGCTGCTCGGTGCGACATCGTGTTTGAATTTGGCATTGCAGTGGGGTGGCATCAGCTATCCATGGTCTGATTCCAAGGTGTTCGGGTGTCTGATCGGATTCGGTCTACTCCTAATGGCCTTCTTGTACTTGCAATTCCGGGGCAAAGAAGGGTTGGTTGATTCTCTCCTCTCAATTTTAATGTCTACTTGTTCCAGAAGACGTTCAATTGTTCTGCATGCACTTTTTAACATCATCTCAAGATCGAATATCCCTCTCCACATCTTCCGTAGTCGTACCGTTTCGGCATCATGCGGCTTCATGATGCTCGTTCAGGTGGCCATAGTATTACACTCGTACTTCTGGCCTATATACTTCCAGTCAGTCAGGGGTACCAATGCCAGAGACTCGGGGATCAATCTTCTCCCCTTGATTGTGTCGAACAGCCTCGGTACACTGTGCGCAGGCTTGATAGCATCGAGATTTGGACACTATGTACCGTTCATGTGGGTTGGACCTCTCATCTTGGCTGCCGGAGGGGGTCTCAATCAACTTGTGCGCCCAGACAGTCCACGTGGACAGTGGATTGGTTTTCAAATTCTGTCTGGGCTTGGCTACGGCAGCTGTAGTCAAATGCCAATTCTGGCGGTACAGGTTGTGCTCGAAAAGTCAGATATACCATCAGGCCTCGTGATGATAATGTTTTTCCAGATGCTTGGGGGCGCACTGGCTCCTAGTATTGGGCAAAATCTCTTCACGGATGGCCTTCTGCAGAATCTCAGCAAGGTTCGGGGAATAGATAGTGCAGCCGTGGTAGCCGCCGGCGCGAATGGTTTCAGGGCTATTGTTCCTCTGGAGCTGATGAACGCCGTGGTAGGTGCATTCAATGCTGCATTGAAGAATGTTTTCTGGGTGGCCCTGGCTACCCCAGCCCTTGCATGGACCACGAGTTTGACCATGGAGTGGAAGCAACTGCCTGACGCAAGAAAAGAGAAGGTGAATCAAGTGCCAGTCGAAGGAACCGAGGAGAGTGAGGTTGGAGCGAAACTAGCTTAATATTTCCCATGAAGAGTGACCATCTAATGTGAGGCTTCAACATGGCTGCTGTTCTCACCATTTCTGAGAAGATAAAACCAGATATCAAACACCAGACAATCCAGGGTGTTCACGTACCACTCCATGTTAAACGCCAACGATGAGTTCCTTCTTGAGAATCCCATCTTCAGTCACCTGGCTCATTCTCAGAGGAAGCAAGCTGTGAGTACCACGCAAACTGACAAACTGACCTTAAGAAGGCTCTTGGTTGCGCGAAGACGATGAAGGAGGCTGAACAGCTCATCCGAGACGCCACGCTGACCAAGTTCGCCGTCTGCCTTAACCGGCCAATCGACGACATCAGAGTTGATCAGTCGCTTGCTACCATTGGCCTAGACTCACTCGTTAGCATCAAGCTGAAGAACTGGATGGGGCGCACTTTCCAAGTCAAACTCCAAACGTCGGAACTGAGCGGTGCTGGAAGCATTATAGCGCCGGCGGCGACAGTCGCCTCGCGGTCGAAGCTGATTCCCGATTAAATTCGACAATCACGACCGCAGGCAGTCAACCCTCAGGCGGGCAATGATAAAGTTCCCAAGAATGGCCAGCTAGAGCCGAACCACGGCTTCTACTGTTGCAGGGCGAGCAAGGAATTACCTAGACACCCGCTGGTCGACCTTGACGAGGCAGTCAACGACCTCCTCAATAGCATTGGCCATTTTTCCCACACACGAGAAGAGTATACAGGGCTCAGTCGTAAGGCCCGCGCCCTCGCTGAGCAAGGCCGACGACCCAAGCGTGGAGAGCTGGATTGCAGGTCCTCTTCTCAAGGCGATGTATCTCAAGCGGAGATATCCTATTGTGCCACACAGCAGCTTCCTTGGCACCCACTTTGACAGCGCTGTCCCGCCTTCACGGGCCCAGCGAGCGGCCGCGCTTACTAGAGCACTGTGCGAGTTTAAACATGATTTGGAATGTAAGAAACTGAAGCCCGACTTTTTGGGAGATAGGCCGAGCTGCGGCTATTCATTGACGTGGCTTTTCAACCCACTGAGAGAGCCAAACGTGGGCAGTGACAAAATGATGAGGTATCCAGGAGTGGAACCTGTCGCTTTGCTGCGTAGAGAACACTTGTTCCGCGTGTCACTCCGAGAAGGCGACATACCAAGCAATTCTCGACCTCAACCTTGAGGAAAAGCACTGGACTGACACCTTGACGACAGATAACCGTGACGGTTCGGGCACTGTAGGTCTTGGTCTGGCTTTGAACAACTTTTGATACTGACTATGTTCCAGAACCGACAGAAGCTTCTTTCAATAAACGCCAGGAACGTGGCATATATCAGAGCCATGGAGGAATCTGTCTTCGTCATGTGTCTTGACGATGATAGCCCTGTCACGCGTGAAGAATGTGTTCGGTCTGGATATCTCGGTGACTCTTTCAATCGCTGGCACGACAAGACACTACAGGTTATCGTCATTTCCAATGGCAGATGCGGTACCATTCTCGAATATGCGTACATCTCCTTTGATTCCTTTTGATGGAGGATAAGATATTATATACAATTGCAGATAGTGGCAGCAAATTATAAATCTGGCGAGAATAAACATTTTGCTCTATACAAGCGTCTGCACAGAGGTTACTCGAGCTCTTCGGTCATCGAAATCTTGGCAACTTTGATGTCGTCATGAGCTCTATGCGACCAGATTCATTATCCGTGAAGTCGGGCATATCGGATGCAAGTCTATCGACGAACTTGTTAAGTGGGACACTGGGTTTCCATGCTGTGTCAGGAAAACTGGTATTCGATTGAAATCACCTTCCTCGTGGCCAGCCGAGGAGACTGTCCAGTTCAGTCCGCATATTTGGAAAGGAATTGGTAGAAGAGAGGTAGATAGACCAAGGTAGCGATCCACATAGTACGGATCTTCTGGTGGGCGGATCTTTAGTGATGGAACAGCTCCATGAATCAAAGACCCTATCATTTCCAGCATAGCCGTGTCTGTGAGGAAGAAAGACTGGTTCGGTCCGAGATTCGGACTGTTTTCATATACCGACCGAAGACGAATCAGAGTTTGTTGGCATAGGGTGTAGACATTATGGGGTCTCTCAAACATGGCAAAGAGCGTAATCATTGTCCCGAGCATGAGATAGATTGCTACTTGCTCGGTATTTGTGACAATCATATCACGAAGATTCTGCAACGCTGAAGATGCATGTCTGTATGGGGTGGAAAGTTTGCCCTGAAATACGTTCGTCCTGCAGCTCCTGGTATGAACGACCGACAGAACAGATGCAAGATAGCCATGGCCTATAACTGGCTTAATTGCTCGTAATATGAGAGTAGAGCAATGTGGTGCTGATCCCAGAAAGTCGGCCCGATGAGAAAATTACCATAAATGTCAAATTAGGAAAGAACAGTATATACGAGATTAGTCACAGTAAATGACGGAGTCGCCGGGACCATACTTGTGTTCTCTAATCTGGATTTTAAAGGTGCAGCGGAGAGTGCCCGTCGACCTGGTCTCTTTGTTGGGCGAGTATTGCGTATTGCCATTAGAAAAGCCAAGTCAAGCGCATCGAGTACATCTATCAGAGCCTTCGGGCCCCGAGCACTTTTTCTTGGCGCTGTGACAACGATCACAATATTTGGTCATTTATAAGATCTTCAAGCCGATATGACTAGAGACTAGATATAGTATGATACAGTATATGATGTCCATTTCCGCACCATCGCCTAACTTGGGTTGATATTGTAGCGACTTTCACCGGAATGGATAAATATGCTCTCAATGGCAGTCAAGCTCTTGTGTCAATTTCACACGAAAGCAAAACTACATAGTAAGCCCAAAAGTAACCACCATAACAAACAAAAAAAACATCACTGAGCAAAAGCAAAAACATACAACAGATATTGTATGTCGGTGGTCACCTAGCGCCCACGATTTTGTCCGCCACTTCAGCCCTTTATCTGAAGGGCCGAATCCGACATGCAAAGTCGTATCGTGAAGTTCGACATGGAAGGAATTCGCGAGGGACCTCAGTACAGCGGAGAGATAAAATGGATAATTTTTGTCTTTATCTATTCAATCTTATTTTACTGCATGATTATCTGCTGATTCTTTACCGTTCAACTGATTGTTACTATAAAGAATAAAAAAAAAACAAATATATTCTGGTCGATCTTGATCAGATCGACAATAAGATTTTATTCTGTAGTATTCTGCTGAGAATAGAAAAGAGATACAAGAAAATATTGAAATTTTTTGGCGAATAAGAATGTAATTTTTCTACGGCTCTTGATCTAGCTAATAAATCAGTTTCGTCGAGTTATATTCTATATCTCAAAATCTGTCAAATCTATAAACCAGCAAAGACATTTTGTTCTGGCTGACTATTAACAAATATAACTGTATTGAAAACAAGTCTATTTTAGAAATTCTACAAAAAATTCCGACAAGATTTTCAGGCCGTAATAAAGAAATTCCGAGATTTTGTTTCTACTGCAGAACAATCTATAATTCTTAGAAAATTTTGATATATTTTGAAAAAATAAAAAAAAATCAATTTGATTAATAAAAGAACAGTATAACTATCAATAGATTTTTGAAATTTTATCTATCGACAGCAGATATGAAAAAAATATTTTTTTTTCAAACAATCTGATAATAATTGTTACACGGTACAAACTGGTCACTGTAAACTGATCCTCCATGGTCCTAATACGTATCTCAAGTCTACCGTCTCGCAACCGTACTGTTGCTATACTGAATCTTATACAGACTCGGATCTGTAGAACAAATCTTGTAGATATATCAGTTGATATATATCAAATAGATCAGTCCGAAAAATTTCTCTATTTGTAGAATATAGTTGTAGTTATACTGTATAGAAATAAAGATATACTCAAGTAACTTATTGAAATTGATCGCAAAGAACTAAATATATATATATAGAATTATTTTTGTATATCCAGTTCTCTGTAGTATAGTATATTGGAAAATCTATCTGATAGTATATCAGATTGGATTTTTCTATCTATCTATTAGTATACTGGACAATATATTCTGGTATTATATAAAATTTTACTGTTATTTAGTATTGTAGTATAATAATAGTACTGATAGAATAAATATTTATACAGATATTGTATTAATTGTTATTTCGTCAAATACAGTATAGAATATAATAGTTTGTAGAAGAATATTTTCTATTTCTTTTGTTTTATTTTATATATATAATTCCAAATTCTGATAGATTGATTGATTCTCGGTAGTCTATCAATAAATTGCGGTCTTTTATCGCAGAATCTGTAATATTATCTTTTTTTTATTCTTGTTTTTGAAAATTTTTTATAACTGTTTATTTTCTATCAGATAAATATCGGTTCTTTTGGTTTCTAAAATTTTTATATTATATTCCAATATATCTAAAACTGCTCTTCAAAAATCCAATTACAACAAATATACTGATAATAATTGTTTTATCGATAGAATTGAATATTCTGGTTGTTCTGTTTTATTTTTTTGTAATTATTGTTTTGTTTGTAGAAAATATTGTATTATAAATTCGTATACAAATATTACGGACCCTGCGACAAGGGACCGCAATCTACAGATAGACCACCGAGAACCAACCAATTTATCAGAGTTTTGAATTATATATACAGAACAGAACAAAAAAAATAGAAAACGATCTTCTACGAACCGTTATATTCTATACTGTATTTGACAAAATAACAGTTAGTACAAATATCTGTATAAATATTTATTCTACCAATATTATTACTACACCACAATACTAAAAAACAGTAAAAATCTATATAACACCAGAATATACTATACAGTATACCAATAGATAGTTGGAAAAATCCGATCTGGTATACTACCAGAAATACCCTCCAATATACCACACCGTAAAAAACTGGATATATAAAAATAGTTCTATATATATATATTTAGTTCTTCGCGATCAATCTCAATAAGTTATTTGAGTATATCTTTATTTCTATACAGTATAACTACAACTATATTCTACAAATAGAGAAATTTTTCGGACTGATCTACTTAGCGCACATCAACTGGTATATCTACAAAATTTGCTCTACAGACCCGAATCCGTATAAAACTTAGTACAGCAACAGTACAGTTGCGAGACAGTAGACTTGAGATACGTATTAGAACCACGGAGGATCAGTTTACAGTAACCAGTTTGTACTGTGTAAAAACCGAATTTGACTCCGCTATTCAGAATATCAGATCTGGATATCTGTATTCTGGAGATTTGTACAATAAAACAATTTATATTTATCCGGCCGCTGATTGATTATATATATCCAGTAACAGAAATCCTACTGTACTAGTTCTTGTCGGAAATTCTTCTCGGCGATAGTATAGATATATCGATTGTAGTAAATCTGATTTATCTGAATTAGGCTGCTTTATATCGTACGATATCGATAATAGATCGTTATCGGCTATCGGCAATCTGACGATACCGATAATAAAGTATTATCGACTATCGATTGTATATATCCGCAGATTATCGGTACGAATATAAATTTTGTTAATTTAATCTGTTCTAGACAATCAGATAACAGTTGTACTGCTGATAAAACCGGATTCTATATATAAAATCTGAATAGTATAGTTATAATAAGTATATTTGTTATTTTGTGTAATATTCTGTATAAATTATTATAAATTGAGATTGTATTTATTATTCAATAATCTCAAAAGTTTTGTATATATCTGTTTTTAATCAACTGTAAATAGTAATAATATAGCAATTCGGAATTATCAACTTATTGATAATATTCCGAAAGAAATATATATTTGACTAAATAAATTAAATATATCTGTTCAAAAATATTGATTGTTTATTTTATTACAGTATTTACAGATTTGAACAGAATCAAAATAGATTCAAAAATATCGCCGGAGTTTAAATTTATTAGAAATTTATATTATTTGATATATATCTATATAAAAATATTGAATAGATTGTATTGGAAAATTTAATCAAACAAAATTAATAATTTTTCTGTAATTCTGTGTTACGCACCTAGTAGGGCAGGCTCTACCACTAGGCCAAAAAGACCAAAATGCCGAATCTCTGAGATTTTGCACGCCTGCCACCACTTATTAATGTTACTCCGTAACATAATGCTGTTCAAAATATCTATTATTATCGCCGAAAATAAATAAAAATTTATACAATCAAAGAATTAAAAATATTTTTCTATATTTCAAGATTTGATATCGGAAAATAAAAATAAAATTTCTTGAAAATTCTTTTTACAATAAAATAGAAACAACAAAAAAAGAATTTGATAAAATTGAGATTGAATCAATCAGTAATACTGAAAATAGAAAACTATAACCAATAAAAAAATAAAACTAGATAATATTTTATCAATTATAGGCTGCGGCATATCCGCTCCAATGGATATTGGGTTCATATCCATATCCACAATTTGCGGATTGTGGATATTCGTGAATATCCTCATCCTCACTGCGGATATCCACAAAAATCCATATCCAAATTGCGGATATCCTTGGATATCCGTATTAGTATAAATCTCGCTTCGTTATCTATTTTCGGTCAATCATATAATCTTTATACACTAAATCTATTTTGTTTTTAGAACCAAATATACAGTTGTTTTGTCTTTACCATTCAATATCCACTGTTTTTGCACTTTTTTAATAAAATATTATAAGATAATATTGTATTTAATATAAATAATGAATTTATTATTATCTCAATCTTATTTTTTGATATTTAAAATATAGATTTTGCTGTCGTGGAAGACTTTGTCAATTTGAGAAATACAGAATAGATTTTATAGCGAAATATATAATTGTATACAAATAAATGGTAGTATATTCCTGCAAAAACTATTGTAGAGAACAATCCATCTCAAAATTTATTGTTCAGCAATAAATTGTATATCAAATAAACTACTAGTATATCTAGTATCTCGCTGTTATCTCTAAAATATATTATATCTTGTAAAAAATTGACGCAATTTGTATTCAAAATTTGTATATAGTAGATTTGGTAATTTCAGCTGAAAACTTTATCCCCAAAAACAATATAGATAATTGCGGATATCCGTACAATTATCCTCAATAATCCGCAATAATTTTTACTGAACTGTATTAGTTCTTTATTCTGGTCAATCAGCTATTAGATACTTTATAGATATATCAAATTTACAGTTGTGGCTGCAATACTAGACTACACCCCCCTAATTCTCTCAACTTCCAGTTCTTACTGTAAGTTTTTATCTGCTACTCTCTCTATTGCTTCCAATAATCTTCTCTTATTTGATATAATATAGTTTATTCACAAATCTTACAGTTACAATACTTCTTTTACAGTAAACCAGATATCCAGCTCAGTTCAGATCTCCTACTTCTATTAGCCAATATCTCTGATCTTGTATATAGCCAGCCTATACAAATCTCAGATTCAACTACAAACTGGCCACAACAATCAACTACTTCTATATCTTTCTTACTTATATATATTGGTCTTTATCTGTAATACTATTGGATTCTATTCTGTACTGATCCCACCACTGAGATAGATACTTCACGGAAGGATTTTGTTGATTGGTGGCTCAATACAGAATTTGGCTCAAAGTCTAATATAAGAATCTCTATCCTTTGGAATAGCAAAAAAAGATCTGATATCTGGAATAACTTCCACCAAATTGCGTATACAAAAACAGATAAACCAAAAATTATATACAAGAACTGTCTTTGTACAATTGTTTATCCCCAGTATCAATATACTGGATCGTTACCAATAAAAGTATATATTAAGATATTCTTATATCTTCGGAAATCAGTCCAGTCAAAACGAATTGACCAGTTTATCCAAAAAATAGTATATTATTTCTCTCCGGTAATGAACTATATAACAATCCAGAATCTTTAATAGACTAAACTTAAATAGTCTGAGATAGATTTTCAGCTGAAAAATATATATTATATAATATTGTTTATAAGATCAAGCTATATTTTATTTCAGCTGAAAAACTATCTCAAAATATATAAAATATAGCCATTAACAGATAATAGAATATAATCTGTAAACCAGTATTTTATAAAGTAAATCTGTTTATTGCTAATCTTTCTTTGTATTATATTTATAGCTCCAAGTCCCAACTAGCCAATTCTTCTCCCAAGAATTTTTAGTTAAAGCAATATTTGATTTTGTTACTATTGTCTATTTATTTTTCCGGATTGTTGAATATATCCAGTTCAAAAATCTGTTTGAGATTGCTCAACTAGTACAGAACAAAATTGATATACTATCTGTACGAACTATACGATATTTTTTTGACTCAGCAGTTCAGAATAACCAAAAAAATATCTTTAACAAACTCCCAGATAGAAACTCTTTTTCTATTGTTCTTGATTGCTGGATATTCTCTTTCCAACAGATATTTATGGCTGTTACTGGCTATTTTCTGGATAAAGATTGGAACTATTGTAAAATTCTTCTTGGATTTGAATCTCTATCTGGATTATATACAGATAACAATCTCAGCAAAACTGTAATCAAACTATTTACTGAATACAAAATTGTGGATCGGATACTATCTATTATAACTGATAATACAACAAACAATGATATTCTTATAATCAGTATCCAGAAGACTCTCCAGTCACAGATTTATTCAGATATCTCAATTTTCAGAGTACTATATATTGTATATATTATCCAGTTTAGTCTAAATAAATTATTTGGAAAATTCAAAACTATACCAGAGAATAAAAAAACTGAGTTAGAGTAATCTGATAAAAAAATCTATTTCTTTCAAAATAAACAATCAACAAAATAAATTACAGATATACTGAAAAAGATAGATTTATCTGACTACCAACAGCTAAAAATATATAACTGACAACCAATTTTATAGATCCGGAGATTTGCTATATTTATTAACGTAAATCCACAGCGCCGTAAAATATTTTTGAATCTCCAAGACAGAAAGTCTTATCTTATTCCAATTCAAGATATCCAAACTTGTTGGAATTCAATATTTTTGATATTTAATTGTGCAAAAAGACTACAATCAGTCTATAATCGCTATTGTACAGATTACCAATATCTCTATTTTCAGCTGGATCCAGAAAAATGGCGACAGATTGACTATCTTTTTCTTTTTACAAAATCTTTCTTTGATTTTACAAATATATTATCCAAGACCAAAGATATTACTGTATATAATATCTTTAGTATCTACAACAAGTTCTTTATCTATCTGAATAATATTGAGAACAAATTAAAGAATAAAGATATTGTATAGAAGAAGTATATACTCAAAACTCTACAGACAGTAAAGAAAAAATTTTCCAAATACTATACAGCCACAGATATTGAATTCTATAGTAATATCTATACTATTGCAACAATTCTCTGTCTCTCCAAGAAACTGAACTATTTCAAATCAACTGATTGGTTAGACCAAATTGATTATACAGTATACTACTATAATATACTTGAAAAAAAATTTTATCAATACAAAGAGAGATATCAGCAGAACAAAAATTCTATACTGCCAAATAATAGTTCTAAAAAAACTCTTGATAATTGTTTTGATCTAGATACCGTCTGTACTTCACAAACTGAAATATATAAAGAATATTCAAAATCTCAAGATAATAAAATTGCAAAATATTTTGCTAGAAAAATTGAGAAACAGAGGCCTAGAATATATTGGCGGAAAAATAAGTATAAATTTCCGATTTTGGCTATAATAGCTCAGAATATTCTCTCAATATCTGCTAGTGATACAGATATAGAACAACTCTTTAATTGTATTCGTGATATCTGTTACTATCGCTGTGGTTATCTTAAACCAGACACAATCCGTAATCTTATACTGTATCAATTTGCAACAACTTTTGATATTCAGCAGCAAGAGATTGAGATAGTCAAGAAATATCTATCTACTGGAGAAACTGTATTATTTGATCAAGTTCAGAAATCCATTGTTCAGTTTGAAAGTCTGGAACCAATTAGTAATTGTAAAAAAGAGAATAAAATATCTAGTTCTGAAAATATACAGCAAATAGAAGATAGAGTATTGGATAGAAGCTCAGATACTGAGAATCATTATTCTGATCTAACTCAGAGCAGACAGAGTAAGTATCAGTTGTCTAGAAAACGCCCAGCAGACGTTGTAAATAAGAATAATGATCTTTCTGAAATACCAATACAGAGTACACAGGGAAGATCAGGGCGAGTTCGGAAACTTCCAAAGATATCTGCAGAATTTGAGATTATAAAATAGAGGAAATAGAGTCTATACAGTATTATAATTCAATAAAAACAAAACTAAAACTACTACTAAATTATCTTGAGATATTGAGTTATATCTTGAATATCCAAAATTACAAGCAATTGTGTATAAATAATGAATACCAAAAAGGGCTATAGAGCTTGGTATATTTGATATATTTATTATCTATTGGATATCCGCAAATATCCAATAGATATCTATTAGGATCCGCAATCCGCAAATTGCGGATTGTGGATATTGGATCCTTATCCATATCCGCAAGTTGCGGAGCGGATTATAGTATGTCCAAGGATATTGCGGATTCTGCCGCAGTCTAATCAATTATATTTGAAACAACAACTAGATACAAATTCCAGATACAAATTTCAGAAAACAATATCCAAATTTATATATCAGAATACAAACAAAAAATCGAGAAAATAATATTTTTAAATACTATTAGTTGATAGTATAGAAAATTGATCCAAAATCTATATTTTATTCAATATTTACTGTTTTATCTTAAAATTAAAAAAATTGATTCTGATTTAGATATAATAAAAATATCCAATATTACAACTAAAAATAATATAATTTATATAGTTACAGATATAAATATATTTACAATATTTATAACCCAAGTTGGGATCCCAGATCCAGTACTGGATCAGGTAACCTGGACCCAGTTCTGGGTCGAGGACTCTGATCCAAAATCCAACACAGTCCGGGTTGGATCCGGGTTAGGTCCGGGTTAGGTCCGGGTTAGGTTGGATCGTGCGGAAGTCTACTACCAATCAAACTACTCTACTAACTTACAGCACTAAATCGCCGCAGATATTCCGAGATCAAAATATCGCATATTAAAAGAGCCATTAAACCTTCAAAAGCCTTTTAAATGCGTTCTGCTGGAACAGAACGTATCTGTATACTGATTTTGAACCACCAATTACGTTATTCTACGAACTTACAGCACTAATTCTTTTTGTTGATTTTTATTTATCTTTGGCTCTCTGAGATCAAAATACCGCGTGTTCAATGTGGTGGGCACCACATTGAATACGCGGTGTTTTGATTCCAGAAAGCTAGATGTAAACAAACACGCGTGTGGTGGTGGTGTTGGTGGTAGCAGAATGGTGGTGGTGGCAGCGAAGTAACAGCGGGACAGGTGGTATCTACAACCGGAACTTTTATAGCTACCTAGCTATAAAAGTTACGGTTACCATTAAAAGAATTGTAACTCCTGAGTTCTTGTTTTGTTCACAGTATCCAAATATCAGGACAATAATACATGGTAGTTTTACGGTGTTGTAAATCGCTCGAATGCTCCTAGGTATATGTGCCAACGGTTATGGCGAGGCGAATAAAAGGAGAACAAGTATAGGAAAGGAATATATTGCAAACTGATACAGGGAATGAAAAATACTAGTTTTATATGTCACGCAAAAAGATTTTTTACAGCAGGAATACAAGATTTTCAATTGAGTTTGATTTACAAGAAGTATTTCAGGAATATAGTTAAGGTATAGCAAAGGGCTTAAAAAATGAGGGAATAGAATGAGGGGGTAGAACAAGGGGATAGAACGAGGGGATAGAACGAGGGGATAGAACGAGGGGATAGAACGAGGGGATAGAACGAGGGGATAGAACGAGGGGATAGAACGAGGGGATAGAACGAGGGGATAGAACGAGGGGATAGA
>Ga0209673_1000912_pt1 | contig 37657 bp, 47 predicted proteins | sample AraplaCol_mMS_r2_2_FD_184274 | JGI IMG/M metagenome (GOLD analysis project Ga0209673, IMG submission 184274) | Arabidopsis root microbial communities from North Carolina, USA - plate scrape MF_Col_mMS_r2 (SPAdes) (version 3) | ecosystem: Host-associated > Plants > Roots > Endosphere | place... | reverse complement strand
ACGCATCAAGGTTGCTGGCGTGGCGGCAGTTCCAGGAGACTGAGACTGAGACGGATGCGCAGTGATGACCGGGGATTTTCGGGGTGCTGGTAGCGCTGGAGGGGGCATCAGAGGTTCAGATAGAGGTTCGGGAGAAACTGAATCCTGGCCAGACCCCTCTGTACTGCTCACTTGCAGAGAGCGCACATCATTGTTTTGTGGTTTGTTCAACTCCTGCGTCAAGCTATTGTAGAACTCCTCCGAGTTGGGTGTTGGCTTCCCCTTGGCGCGCTGTGTCTGCGGCCGAATTGATGGAGATTGCTTCACCTTATTCCGGCCAGAGAGTCGTGACGTGGCAGCTGTCGACCCGCGACGGCGATTGGTCTTGCGAATGATACCAGGTGATGGTGGTGCCGAGGCACCAGGAAGGAAGTTGACCTCCGCACTAGTCGGAACAAAGCCCACGTCTGATACCTGGCGAGCATGGTATGAATAGGCGTTATTAGAGCTACTGTGGTTTTGTGCTTCCAGCGCAGGTGAAGTGAGAGGAGTGAAGTATTCCCCTGGTATCGTATACTCCGGCAATCGGAATTGGTTCTCCAGTGGAGTCATGGCTGGTGAAACAAGTGGAGTGTACAATGCCTATACCGAAAAGTTGGTGATTAGAATGAGAAGAGCCATTTGAAGCATACGAGCATGTGCTGAGGGTTTATACCTGTTCTTCATTGATACGCGAGTAGCGATCATACATCTCGGAGTGCTCATCTCGGTGAGAGTACCGGGCAGCATTTCCATGTAATTCCATACTGTTTGGGGTCGGTGGGATCATCTGTTGTCCCTGCATAAAAGAATGACTTGTCGACGGTTGTGAAGCATCCTGAGCACAAAATCCCGGGGTCATGCTGGGAGTTGAGTATGGGATCGACCCGGAATGGGCATGTGACTGCGGCTGTGACTGTGACTGCGAAAAGGAGCCATGGGGATTAAAGTCCATCCCTAGCCCTTCCATTGATGGAAAGGAATGCGCTTGCGAGTCCGAGGACATCTCTGGAGCAGTGGTCGTTGCAATAGCGGTGGGAGTGACAAGGGCATGTTGTTGCTGCAGCTGGGACTGCGTCTGTGCTGGCCCGTGCCCCTCGAGATCGGAGAAGTGCATGTTAAACTCCAGGAAATTGGAGAACTCGTCTTCCCCAGGAGCAATGAGAGAATTCTCATGCAGTTGTTCAGGCCACGACATGGTGGGTTGTTGTTCCATCGCTGATAACCTCTTTTTTTGCTTTTTTTCTCCCTCTATCTCTCCCTCTCTCTTTTTCTCTCGCTCTTAGTCTACCCTCTCAAAAAAACCAATCGGTGGGGGCGGGGCAAGTTGCCTTGGCAGAGAAAGATCGGAGGGTAACAAACCTCGCACGAGGGCAAAGAAGAAAAAGAAAAAGAGAGAGTCACGGCGATGTCAGGGGAGAAGAGGGGGCTGAACCAGAAAAAGCGACGAACTCAACGAGGTGGAGAGACTCTCGGGCGGAGACGGTTGCGATTACCGGCTGCGCTAAAGGCGCTTACACTTTGTATATTGTAGTATATTATATGCTGAATATATATACTATAATATATAATAATATAACTATAGATGAGACACAGTATACTTTACTGTAGATATCTTAATAATGTCTCTACTGTGAATCCCCAGTCACTGTACTCCGTAAATCCACACAATCCACTGTGGAGGCAAATTCGAGTCTTGCCCTTCTTGGCACTCTCTAAACTGCACCCACTCTGTCCACCCCGTCTAAACCGCGTCTATCAGCTTCATCTCAGCTTCCTCTTCCTCCCCTCTCTCTCTCTCTCTCTCTCTCTTTCTCTCTCTGTCTTCTTCCTCTCGCTGACCACTCCCACCACCACAATGCTACTCCTTCTCTTCACACTGCTAGTTAATCTAGCAGCTGCTTCTTTAACAATCAATATTCCCCCATCAGCACACCTCCCGAATCCTAACGTTCTCCCCGCAACAACCCATGCCACCCTCACCACCTCGAACCAGGAACATATCCTATCAGCTTCTCTAACGCGCTCCTCAACTCTGGTCTTCCGAAACATTCCATCCGGTCATCCCGAGTCATATCTGTTAGATATTCGCTCAAGTGAATTCATCTTCGCCCCTTATCGCGTGGACGTTGCGGCCGACGGGTCCATCCTTGGTGTTTGGGAGACTTTCCGTGGGAATCCGTGGGATAATCGTGGAGCAGAGAAATATGTCGTTGACGTTGCGAATAAACGCACTGTCAATGTCATTGTTGAGGCGAAGGTGTTGGGTCGAAAGAATTTCTATCAGGAACGTGCTAAATGTGAGTGACTTTACTACTGCTACGCTACCGGGATTCGAATTACAACTGGCGAAAGAGAACAAATATTAATCATTACATTCACCTTTTAGTCTCCCCTCTCAGCCTTGTCAAGAACCCCATGATCCTGCTTGCTATTGTCGCCCTGGTCTTCACCCTCGGCATGCCGAAACTCATGGAAAATAGTACGTACTTTGCCCACTCTGATTTTTCCACCCATCTTCTCTCTCCCCATACTAATTAAATCAGTGGATCCCGAAATGCGCGCCGAATTCGAGCAGCAGCAACGCGCTTCGCCGATCTCCGGTGCTGGTAGTGCGATGGCTGGTGGTGGGTTTGATTTGGCTGGTTGGATGGCCGGTACTGCGCCTAGTCCTATGGCCAATGCGGAGGGTGCTACAGGTGCTACAGGTCGGGAAGCTGGTGGAAATGCACGAAGACGTGCGTAGGTGTAAGCGGTTTACAGCGAGTTTGATTCACTGCTTGATGTATGTATAGTAGAGTGATTCGATTGGAATTGGTTCGCTCATATCCCATAGATTCATAATACATCAATGACTGTGCGACTGAGAAAAAAAAAGAATGTAACGACGGAAATGCAAGTAATATCAAAAGAACCCAGAATTCCTCCGTTCCGATTTCGAACCATGTTTACGCCGAAGGATAAGACCTGATATCCATGAAACACGGCACAGCTCAACTAGAGCGATTAGAAACGAGTAGTGCGAGTAGCTTGAGCTGCATGTGTAGCGTACCCTGAGCAAAACATAGAAGGAAGGAAGAGAAAAAAAAGTAGACAATGCATCTAGAAATCATCGCCGCCACCGAAATCACCACCACCATCATCATACCCATCAGCATATCCCTCATTATAGTCATCGTGATCATCAAGAGCATTCTCAAGCATCATTCCACCTAACAATCCACCACCAACACCTAGTGCAGCCGCACCAGCCGTCCCCATACCTCCTCCTCCCGTTCTCCGCGGTGGCTGTTGATAGTATCCACCTGGTGGTGGTCCTCCATACCCTCCATATCCCGGTTGAGGATATCCATACCCAGGTTGTTGACCATACCCAGGCTGCTGAGGATACCCACCATAGTAACCACCCGGTGGACCCTGCTGCTGCGGGTACCCATATTGTTGCTGCGGTCGAGAACTCGAGCTCGAGCTCTTCCCCATAAGTTTACTGAGGAAGCCACCCTTACTCCGCTTCTGCTCGGGCATGGGACTTGCGCTTTGCGACGGGTTTGGTCCGGCTGCGTAGGGCGGGGTATTGGATTGGGATTGTCCGGGATTACTGTAGTAATCTGATGCGGCGCCGGGAGGACCGGAGCCGACTCCTCTGCTGTTCGCGCGGGCATCTTCCTCGGCTTGGAGCTTTGCGGCTAGACGGGCGTCTTCATCTATGCTTGGACTTGGGGCTGGGGCTGGATTTGCGTTTGCGGGGTTGTAGGGGTTATTTGAGGACATTTGTTTTTTGTCGTCGGTTGGGAGGGTGGAGGGGTTGGCTGGGCCGGATTGATCGTATGCTGGGAGTTCCGAGGGTGGAGGACCGGGTGGAGGGGCGGTTGGTGGTTGAGGATGTTCCCATTGTGATTTTCCTGTTGCGAGATTTACGTAGAACCTTTGTATTTTTAGTATTGGGGGTTTTATGCTTGGTTCGAGGGCCAGGATATCTCTTACCAGGCATTGTATCGATCATCAAATTGCGCTTTCCAGCCGTCTGGAACTGTAGGCGGGGGAGGTCCCGGGGGCGGGGCAAAGGATGATGACATTGGTGGGATGAGGTGAATGTGTTAAGGAAGTGGAATGTCGAAGGAAGCTTGATAAGACCAAACTAGTTATGTAAATGTTATCTCAAGCCAGGGAAGTGGGAGGGAAGATGAAAGATGGAGAGTGCTTGAAGTGGGAAGAGTTGGAAGTCTTTAAAGTCGGCAGTAGATTGTGGCTTGGCGATGACTCCAGTGTGGCAGTGCGGTTTCCAGAATCTGCCATTTAGTGTATTCAAGTATTAAAAGTAGTAAATGTATTTAAATTATTATAGTTGCCTATTGGATAGTATTATTTTATATTTATTTACTTGCTGTTATTGGCTGGAATACGTAGCCAATGTACTTTTGCCACTGGTGTTGTACAGTCCATTATGTACATGCCCTATCACATAACTAGTATAAGCTCAACTCAATATACAACGGAGATGCCTCCTTGGCCAATTCTACAATATCGTCCCAGGACTGATACTTATTTATTTAAAGTGCTGTAGAAGGATTAAATCTAGAATATAGCGTACACTGTTCGGATTAAGGCTTCGTACAATACTCAAGGTTGATTAGAAGAGCTTCAAAGAATCACAGAGCAGCATTATCATGTATTCATGAACAAGAATGAAAACACTAAGAAGCATAAATCAAGAATCCTAAAAGCAATATGAATAGAACACGTCAAAAGAAACAAATGAAGTATCATGAAGAATCCCATCACACAAGAACGCTGTACATACGCCTACCGTAACAAACAGTAACACATTCCTCATTTGGGGATATTCGCATCAACATTCCCACTATTCGGCCACCAGTAGTCTTCTTCAAATTCAACAGATCTACATACAGTACTAGTAGATGAGGTTTTCCCTTCTAATGCCAGCCCTTCTGTTTCAGAAGTCAAGTCAATAATACCTGACTCAACTGATGTATCCATTGTTAAATCAATGATGTTGAGGCTGGGGTTAGGATCAATGGTTAGGTCAATGGCGTCTTCATCAATCTTGGTGATGATTGATTTCGTCTTTCTTTTCAAGACTGCTCTCGCTCTATTTCCGTGATTCGGTTTCTTGAGACTTGATGAAAGCCGTGCCGTGATGGAGTGTGGGTTATCTGGTTTTTTGATCCTTTGGCTGTGACAACCCTCCTCCTGCCGCTTTGGTCTGATGTACTGTGCACGAGCATGGGCGACCTGGAAATATCTTTCGAGGGCTAGTCTTGCATCGTTATCTAGTCCCCGTCGATTTTTCACCGGTGGCCCATAGAACTGTCGTAGCTTGTATTCCTTCAATAATGGGACATCTCGGAGGTCTTGTCTTTCTCCATCAATAATTGCTCGAGCCCAAGTTGCATATGGCCCAGAGTAGTGTGGCCCTTGAACAGGTCCAAAGACCGGGTGCATAACTAACTGCATTGAGGCAAGAAGTTCGTTTGCAAAAGACGTAGCCTGGAAGGGTTGGCTCTCATCGGAGATCGGGGCATGGAAGAATCCCATCTCTGCTGGCTCGGGATCAGAACAGGGCCCGGATGAGAAGATATGAATTCCTCCACCAGATATACCAAGTAGAAGATGGGATTTATCATCTGAGAAAAGTCCGCTGGTGATCGCATCGCCGAACCTTGCAGTATGCTCTATGAGGACATCCTCGGGGGAGCGTCGAATATCCCACTGACTTAGAACCCCATCTGAACTACCAGTGAAGAACTGGTCAATCGATGTACCCCAAAGTGCAACACTCACACCGTAATCAACACATTCCATAGGGTATTCGTCACTGATTGAGTGAAGGGAAAGATTGTGTGATAGCTTGTGAAGCAGTTTGTCTGAATTCCGTTTATCCCAAACATATGTACTTCCATCCGTACAGCTAGCTGTGACATAAGATCCTCTTGGGCAGAATGTCACCTTATTGATGTCAAGGGCCGGACAAGGAAATCGGCTTGTGACCACTGGGATATCACTCGACATATCGTAAATCTGCACTACAGAGCGAATATCGCGAGGAACAGTCATCCCCAAGCTTGAGCTTGCTGTAGCAAATTGATTCATAAAAGGATGCCACCTGATATCGAATATGTGCTGTGAGTCAGGAATAACTTTGCGGCTGGATATGAATGATTGTTCGATGCTCCAGAGTTGGAGGTGACCACGACGTGAGATCGTGAATGGATCCTCAATTTCCTCTGCCATACCACCAGCTAAAATATGTCCTGTTTTAGCTGTTTGGCCCCATTGGAGGGATGTTGGAATGAGATTGATGTTTTTCTTGTGAGATGCTCTTTGAATAGACAAATCATTATGACTGGGAATGTCTGAAAGATCCCAAATATGGAATGATCTGGTAGCAGTTGCAAGTAATCCCGGTTCATGGTTCGAAATTTCCATCGCCACCACCTTGGAATCATGCCTCAAGGTCTCGATACAGGTCGCACCTTGCTCGATATGGGGATCCCAGATCTTGACTGTCCGGTCATAGCTCGCAGTGAAGAGCCTCTGCTCGGTCCACTGAGAATCAGAGACAGTAGCGAAACGCCGAGATTGACCGGTTTCTGGTGAATTTTGATCAGTTCGAGGTAGATAATGACTAGGAAGTTCCGTCAGAGTATTATGTACAAGATCGCCGAGGATCAGATTGTTTCCTCGATTGAAGTCGTCGTCATAGGTGATTGCACCGGCAGCGAATTTCGTTCCATCGGGTGACCAGGAAAGACTCACGACATCGTCCGAGGCGCCTTTCCACCATCTCCATGATTTGAGATTCGACGGTTTCTTGGAGAATTTCGAATTGGCCGATCCCCCGCCCTGGATCTCTCGGAGCAATCCTCGAGCAATTCGGCGATTGAGTAGATTAGAGGTTCTGATGCAAGGGCTTTTCACAGGTGATAGAGAATTTGACGATCTCAAAGCATATTGTCGACATAGCTGTGGCACCTTTACTCTGGTATTGTCATATACTTCGAGGGTTGAATGATCCATATTGGTGGACTACCTGTCACCACCAGATATAGATATCAGCAATCAGTAATCAGTAGCAGACCAAATTTCGAGTTTGCTCTTACCTTAACTCTGTCAACAATGAGTATTGAATGTGAATCTCAACCATCAACACTGGTAGTACATACAGACGAATGGTTGTCTCGAGAGTGCAGAGTGGAAGAGGCGAAGTTTGAACGAGCCTCCATTGACCAGCAGGCTGACAAGGCCAAATAGGAAGGAACGGCCATTGACATACCTCGATCGCACCTTCCTCATTCACCATTGAATATCAGAACGGTATTTTACAAATATGACAATACACAAATACAGCAATATTTCTAGGAGCTGCAGGCATATCAAAAATATATTCAAAAGTCGGAATTTCAAAGTCGTGGGGGAGAGGGAATATGTAAATAATGAAGAAAAGTATATGTACAATTTGACAAAGTAAATATCATCTGGTGGGGATCATGATTATCACGATCCCTATGCCGGGGCGAGCCCTAATTCGTAGTAAGCTATGCTTCCAGAGTAGCACATTTGATCTCATCTTCTTGAATGAGAAAGTAAGTTGTCTGCATGCTTTTGTATAAGTTGGTGGAGGGAGTGTCAAGTTCGGTGTCCTGGCATTATATAAAGGCCAAGTCCACAAACGATGATCATCCACGGGGCCGATTGTAGAAGATATCTACTTGCGGATAGCACCTCGCTTGCGCATAGTCACCATCGTGTCATAAAGGACATCCTTGAAGGCGAAGAGGAAGGCAGCGGTAATGGCACTTTGGGTGACCTTAGGGCCGATACCTAGTAAACAGCATTAGTAGATGAATTAAGTATTTCAGAGATCCAACTTCACATGGAAACATACCCTTGTAAAGTCCCTTCCAACCCTCTTCATTAATAATCCGCTTCAGACTGCCGTTCAAGCTCTCCTTAGGACCATCCTTGCTAGCCACATGCATGCGGCTCTTGATCGTGATATAAGGATATGTGATGCTAGTCGCGAGGATTTTGCCCAATGCACCAAGATAAAATGCATCCTTGGGCGTCATTCGTCGACGACGCTCAACGATATTCTTCAACTGTTCAAAGATAGTATATTGGAGAATGGGGTTGATGACCAGCACCAATGCCGGAAGGACACCAGCAAATAGAGCCTTAGGACCTTCAGTACGGAGTAACTCCATCAATGTACTGATGGTAGATGCCTTGGGCTTCTTAGGGGCTCCGGGGAGACCCTGTTCCTCGGCATCGGACTTGCGAGCAGTCATGCGCGTGTTAATGACCCAAATCGGGTTGGTGATTAGGACCGTTGCGCTACCGGCGATAGCACCTGCGATCATGGATTCGATGGTTGTGAGTTTCTTCGAGGCACGGCCGGATTGGGTGGCTGCCTTTTCGAAGGTTGATCGAGTCCATTCGTACCAGTAGTAATAGACGAAATTGGTGACGCTGATTCCGAAAAGCGCGGATTCAAGTCCGGAGTATAGGCCGGAAATACCCTCTCGCTGAACAATACGACGGACTGCATCGAGGGTGGTGGAGTGTGCGCGTTTCGACTCGACTTGGGCTCGTGTCGATAGAGTGATCAGAGGGTATCTGTCGGGGAAGAGTGGATCTCAGTATTGGTTTTCCCACGGGGAACAACTCATGAACGTGGGGTAGGGAGCGTACGTTAGAACCATTGACAGAATTCCACCACCGGCGCCGGCCAGAGCGTGCGCGATGTTATCGCTTTGCTGGATGGCCGTGGATGGCGCTGGCTTCTGATCACGTTGTTGAGAAGACATGGTAGTTAAGGTATGTCGATGAGGGGGATGGAGATTGGATGAGTTGCGAGCGTGAAGAACACGAAACGAGGACACTTGAAAGGTTATGGAGATATCAAGCAAGAAGACCAAGGGGTAGTAAAGGAGCGAATAAGTTGAAAGGAGGTAGAAAGTTAGTCTAATCAGGAGAAAAGGGCGCGAGAATGATTCGGCTTGGGGGAGGATGAGGGAAGTTCATGACGTTTTGCCGAGTGGTTGTGCCTCGGCTCCGGTCATCTCCACAAGTTTGCATTCCGAAATACCGTGAAGGTAGTTGAATTTATCGATAATTATTCCCCTTCCACATGGAAAAGGAACTTTTAGCTAAATTCGGAAGCTCCACTGGGTATCTTTTTGTAGTAGTGGGAATATCATGCTAGGAGAAAGCGTTGATTGTCGTATATAGGGACTGGGGCCCCCGAATCGTGCATGTGATCCATGGGATCAACTCCTATAGTCAAGACCTTGCATATACAACCCGTGGTCTTGTGAGGATAGTATACTATGTAGTCTTTTATAGGGATATAAAGGATTTATATCTACAGATTTATGCCAACTGATTCCCGAGGGAAAGTGGATAGTGGGAGATATAAGAGCAATGGGAAATCCCTAAAGAAAGAACAACATTCGTCGCCATTAATTCATTCAGAAGAGATGAATCCAACCTACAAGACAAAAGAAAAAAAAAGGTAAAATAAGAGGATAAGGAAAATAAAATGAAATAAGGGGGAGGAAAGAAACGGGAAGAAAGGGGAGACAACACAGAGAATGGAGGGTCAAAACAGATGCGGCCAGGGAAGAGAAAACACCGGCGGTAATCACGAAGCAAATCGAAGAACGACAGAACGCAGGGCCGTCTAAAGCACAGGAAGAGAGAAGAAAGGAAGAGCTCTCCGGTGGCACTCGCGAAACGAATGGCAAGCCTCGCCTAGTCCTCGGTCGTCTGAGCATACCGACTGTCCAAGGGTATGACAAGTCTGGCTGCCGATGAGATACCACGCCGCTTGGAAAACCCTCATCCATGATGTAACATTGCGCCCAAATGGAAACACCGCACTGCACAGGGTCATATCGTCTTAGCAGCAGCCGCCTGCGGATCCGGACTGGACGCCCTGGCCTTGGCCAACCTGCACAGTAGGCTTGTTGTTAACGGTGGTTGTGCCCATACGCTCCTTAATCTGTCGTGCCATAGTCAAGAAGGCTTGCTCAACATTGGATGCGTTCTTAGCAGAGGTCTCGAGGAAAGGAATTCCAAGGCTGTCGGCAAACTCCTATAAAGGGGAAAAGAAAAACACGTCAGTAAAAGAGGATTCCCGTGGTCCACTTGTGGAAAATCGCGAATCACGCAGGACTGTCTTTGAACGAAATTCAAGCAACATACCTTGGCTACGGTATACTCCACAACCTTCTTGTCCTCCATATCACTCTTGTTTCCAACAAGCAGCTTGTTGACACCCTCGGTGGCGTATCGGTCGATCTCTTGGAGCCACTGCTTCACGTTGTTGAAAGAGTCCATGTCGGTGACATCGTACACGACACAAATACCGTGGGCACCACGGTAGTAAGACGATGTGATGGTACGGAAACGTTCCTGGCCAGCGGTATCCCACTAGAATGCACCTGTTAGCCAACTGATCATCTCTCACTCCGGTGACCTCTCATCTCAAAGTAAAAGGGTAGATATATATCGTACAATCTGAAGCTTCACGGTCTTGCCATCGAGTTCGATAGTGCGGATTTTCTGCGACGTCGGGCGTTAGTATTTCATTTATTGCTCCGCAAAGGAATAGTTGAGAAAGACGGACCCCGCGGGGCCAAGAATTCAACGTACAAAGTCAACACCGATAGTCGAGATATAGCTCTCAGTGTAGGTATCATCGGCGAAACGAAGCAGCAAGCAAGACTTTCCAACACCGGAGTCACCGATGAGGAGGAGCTTGAAGAGGTAATCGTATCTATTTTTGTTAGGTAAGACTGATCGGCGACATGGGGTTGCAAGCGGGATAAGGCTAGCATGACGGAGGAATACTCTGTGAAAGGAAAAGAAAGATATGCGTGTCAGTCCAGTCGGATTTCAAGAAGAATCTGCCATCCTCAACAACTCTGGCACTGGCGATGCCAGAAGTCGGGATATTTGGGTGGCGGAGCCCGGTATGGGACACGGAGGGAGAAGTTCAAAATAGACGAGGGATGGGAGCAAGACGACAACATACCACTCGGGATTCATGATGATTGGGATTTAAAGTATCGGGGGAAAGATCCAAAGCACCAAGATCTCAAGTTTTGAATATAAAAAGGACCGAAAGATGGAGGATGTTAGGGTGGAGGGGACTGAATGATGAACGCCTGAAATGATAGGAGGTGCAGGCGGCCAAGCAGACCGAAAGTGCAGCTTTGTTTCAGCGTCACCGCCTTTGGTCACGTTTGGATATCATTTGTATTTTTAGCATTCGATCATCTTTTATTCTTTTTTATTTATATATAAATTTAATTTAATTATGATTCATTATTCTAGATGACTTGAAGATAATGTCATTCTGATGGACGTTTTGGAATGTGACTAATATGAATCATCCTCAACCCAAGCCTCACTTGTGCGTGGCAGCTGATCTCCCACGGGGTGGGAAACCACATACTAGCATGAGTTGCTTCTCATGGGGCACTTCTCATGTTCATGCGTATCCGTGGGCACGCAACCATTCCAGTGCCAAAGACTCATCGCGTTCCTTGTAAGAAGCATTAGTGCGGATGTTGTCTGACACAATGACAAGAGCTCGGGCATAAGCTCCAGTGTTCTTATCAGAGAAGAAGTTAGCAATGTCATCACCGATCCGGTGATCAGCAAACTTGGACAAGCCCATCCGAATAAACCGCTCGAAGACAACATTGTTAGAGGACAAACGGCCCTCCACAAAGGTCCAATTGGTCTTGATGTACTCCCAAAGCAGATGACGCATCTTGGCATTGGCAGCCAGAGAAACAGCACCGTTATGGATATCTTGAATAGCCACCTTGTCGGAGAAGACAAAGTTCAGGTAATCTTCAACCAAGGCGGGGTCCTTTGTACGTCCCATAGCCGAGAGACAGATCTCCTTACCATCGACCGAATCGGTTCGGAGATACTCTTCCTTCACGGCTTCGTATTCCTTACGGCCACCCTCGGAGACGTTGAGACTGAAGATGGCAGATCGAAGGTTGGTGTGGACGGCAGACTTGTCCTGACCAGTGGCCCACAGGTCGAAACGGCGTTTAGCTTCAGCGACGGTGCTGGAACGGAAGACATTGATTAGTGAAACAGCCAGTGGACATAGCTTCAATAAGAACTTACCCAGCATGTCCGCTGTTACCAGCCATGGCAATCAGAAGCTTGCGAAGTTGAATAACAAGGTAGTCCTCATTAGGCTTGAACTCCCAGCCGATCTGCTCAGCAGCAGGACCAGCCAGCTTCTGGGTGAACTGCTTCAAGCTGGCGGCGACAGGCTCGTTCTGAGCAAAAACAGAGCGGAGGTTACCCAAAGAAGTGGATACCTGAGACCAAACACTATCAAAATAACATATCATCAGCTCTTGCGTAGAGGATAATGGACTGAAGTAAGATCAGTGTCACTCACAGGTAGTTCTTTTCATCCTTGAAGCCCTCCAGCAGAGCCAATAGAGCTGGAGTAGTGCCCTCGCCAGAGACGGCAAGAGCAGCAGCATCACCGAGCAAACCGATCTTATCCTCAGTACTCAACAGTCCAAGGGACTGGCCCAGCTTCTCAAGACGCGCAGGCGGGTAGTTAGTACGGTAGAAGCCAGACAGGTCCTTGTTGATCTTGTAGAATCCATCACTGCCGACACCTCCAATGTTGTCAGACTTCGCGGTAAGAGCACGAGTATCCACACTAGCCAGTTTGTCACCGGATTTGATACCGAGAGGAATCCACCAGGTAGTTTCGTCCTCCTCGGGCTTCGCGTCGCCAGTAGACAGGAATCGGTTCTGGCGAACGCTAATTTGACCAGGTTCTTCGGCGACAGTGACGACGGGGAATCCAATCTTGCGGATCCAAGGGTCCTGAGATAATGCAAATATTAGCCATTTCCCTTCTATGGTGGTAAAAGAGCTTGAGCATGTCAATCAACTCACCATGAATGCGTGGACATCCTGTCCTGAAGCCTTGCTCAGAGCGGACCACAGATCATTTGTAGTGGCATTTCCTTAGGTTGAGAAGATACATTGTTAGCTGACAATACTTGAGTATCCTTATATTGATGGCATACCGTAAGCATGCGACTTGAGATAATCGGCGACACCTCGGAGGAATGTCTCCCGACCAAGATGAACACTCAACATGCGGATCACGGAGCTTCCCTTAAGGTAGCTGATGTGGTCAAAGATCTGATCGACCTCGAGGGCATTTCGAACGGGTACTTCGATGGGGTGAGAAGCTCGCAGCGAGTCGAGATGGAATGCTTGTTGAACACCTTCAGCCTGTGGTACAATGTCAATTATGATCTTGGAAGAAAGGAATGATACCTCGATGATTGCGTACGACAAACTGGGACCAAATATTCCATTCTAGATATTTGTGTTAGAAACCTCCTTGTGGGTCATAATTCAGAAAATTGCTCACCAGGATAGAAATGATCAACTGCCAGCCAGCCAACCCAGGTGGCAAAGCCTTCATTGAGCCAAAGCTCATTCCACCAGTCCATAGTAACCAAGTTACCGAACCATTGATGAGCGAGTTCTGTAAGACCAATGTTAGATACAATGCAGCTGTCTTGAGACGAGACTTGAGTCAATCCTACCATGCGCAACGACATAGGCAATTCGGTTCTTATAGCGATTGTCTGATTTTCCTTCATCGAAGAGAACTGCCGTTGTCCGATATGTCACAAGACCCCAGTTCTCCATGGCACCCATGGCCTGAGAAGGATTTAGCTATGATTGACTTGGGGATGTGATATGATTGAGAGCTGCTACAACTTACAAACTCATGCACGGCCAAAAGATCAGCCTTGGGCAAGGGGTACTCAATTTCGAAGATCTCCGAGAAGTAGTCGACAGTGCGGTGCGCACACTCCAGAGCAAAACGAGCCTGGTCCTTCAAGCCACGGGTGGTGTAAACTCGAACTGGGATACTCTTGCCCTGGTACTTGCGCTCGGTCATAGCCTCGACATATTCGAAGTCACCAACTGCCCAGGCGAGGAGCTATAGCGAGTTGATATCAGCGTTGACATTCAAGATCTCACAGACTTATTGGAACTCACGTAAGTGCTCATCACAGGAGTCTTCTCGAAAGTGACAAACTTCAAATCGGCATTGCTTCCATCCCTCTCTGACTTGATGGGCATGTTGCTAAGAGCAGTCTGACCCTTGGGAATTTCAATTTCGAAATCAAAGGTGGCCTTGAGGTTTGGCTCGTCAAAGCAGGGGAAGGCTCTCCGCGCATCGCATGACTCGAATTGAGTGCTCAGCATATAATGGAAATCGCCTTCTTTGGGCGTACCGGGGCCTGCTTCACCCACGGGGGTATACTTGGAGCGATAGAAACCGGCCATGACATTGTTCATGGTTCCGGTGAAGTTAATAGATAGAACAATCTCCGACGGCGCAAGATCTTGAGAGAATTTCAGTGACACACGTTCTGAGGTCTTGTCGTATGTGATATCGCTTGCTTTTGCCACTGGGTTTCCTAGAATTGTGTAATACGAGGTCAGCCATCGGCGTAGATTCCAGAAGTAGACTGCACAATGTGCTTCACTTGGACCATACCATCTTTGCCGAGAACCTCAGCGCTCTGCACAGTGATATCCTTGGAGTTCAAAACGATCTCCTTGGTTGACCGGGTCACCTTGGCATCAACTTTCACGATACCCTTGTACTCCCAGGATCCACCAAGCTGGAGGTCGAACAGCGATACATGGTAGTTGATAGGCTTGGCCCTGTAGCAGTATTCGCGTTAGCCTGGAACAATAATACTCTTTCTAAGTCCCATATCTGAAGGCTTGGATTCAATCCGCTATCGTGGATCTAGAAAACGAGCTTCATACTTGTTGAAAGCAAGTTCCTCGCCAATGATTCTACCATCCACGACCCATGTATTCTTCCGTAAAAAGAGTAAAAGAGCAGAGCGGGGGATTCTTCCACACTTACACGTCAGGGAGGGTATCTCGATCGGTGGATGCCATCATGCGAGCTTCGGCGGAGCAGTATCGAACTGGAGTAATAGCAAATTGAGGTCTGGACTTAAGAAGTGGGATTCGACGGGGTCGACGAGGGACACTCTGCAGTGAAGAAGAAGAAGAAGCAGAAGCAGAGGAGGATAAAGAAGAAGAAGAAGAGAAGAAAGTGGCAGAGGAAGAAGAAGAAGAAGAAGAAGAAGAAGAGGGGGAGGGGCGGAGAACAATTCGGTGACGAACTCCCCAAGCAGCGCGTCTCGACGCCGCAATGGATCTTCTCCCCCACATCGCGGCGTTTAGCAACACTACGGTTACCTTCGGGGATAATTCGAGAATTTGAATTACTCCGATTGAGCTAGTTGGTTGTGAATTTATTAGTTCGTGTTGGGGCTGGTTCTTAGAAAAGAACGAATTTCTGTTTTCTCCGGAGTTCCGTCGGAGCTTGGACCTTCCGCTAATCTTGGATCTTTCAACTTCTCATCTTTCATTTCCTCCGCGCGCAAGACTGATCCCATTCCGGTATAACTACTTCTTGAGTATGGCTGACTCTGATGAGGAATACGTGGGAGATGTGACTGAGGATGAGGATGATCTTCAGGTTTCTCGGAATGATCGGACGCGATCTGGGAAGAGGAAGCAACGCGGTGGTGCGGAGTGGGAGCTTTCAAGGACATGGGAGACTTTGGTTGAAGGTGCAGATGGTACGATTAGCTCGACGGTGGAAGGATTGTTAGAAGCGGGCAAACGGAAGAGGTGAGGCAGTTCATGGTGGCTTCGATATAGAGCTTCAAGGTCGTGGGATCTCACTGATGCGCTTTTTCGCGATAGGTTGCTGAAAGACACGACGCCTCTACAACGCGGTATTATACGACATATGATCTTAATCTTGGACCTTTCATTGTCAATGTCTGAGAAGGATCTTCGTCCAACACGTTACCTTTTATCCCTACGATATGCGCAAGAGTTTGTGCGGGAGTTCTTTGAACAGAATCCTATCTCTCAACTTGGAGTTCTGGGGTTGAGAGATGGTTTGGCCTTTCGAGTTAGTGATATGAGTGGGAATCCTACAGAGCATATTACATCCATTCAAGCTCTAAGGACACAGGATCCTAAGGGTCTTCCGAGTTTACAGAATGGTCTGGAGATGGCCCGGGGTGCTCTTTTGTATGAGTCTTTCCTTCCTTGTCGACATACTGCTTGGAACCCGAGCTGACAATGAGTAATATAGTCACACACCAAGTCACGGTACTCGAGAAGTCCTCGTTATTTTTGGCTCGCTACTTTCATCGGACCCCGGGGACATCCATCAAACTATCAATACCTTGATCACCGATAAAGTACGAGTTCGAATCGTCGGTCTAGCCGCGCAGGTCGCCATTTGTCGTGAACTTTGCACAAGAACCAATGGGGGAGATGAGACAGCATACGGTGTCGCTCTCAATGAGCAACATTTCCGGGAATTGATGATGGACGTGACGACACCTCCAGCCACGTACTCGGAAAAACGAAGTGCAAGCTCCTTGCTTATGATGGGATTCCCATCACGGACGGTAGAAGCCGATCCTTCACTCTGTGCTTGTCACTCAAAGCCTTCGCGAGGCGGATACCTCTGTTCTCGTTGTGGTAGCAAAGTCTGCAGCTTGCCTGCCGAGTGTCCCTCTTGCGGATTGACTTTGATCCTTTCTACCCATCTTGCCCGCTCTTATCACCATCTCTTCCCATTAATTAACTGGGTAGAAGTCCCCTGGAGTCGTGCTTCGCAAAGTACTGCCTGCTTTGCTTGTGGTTTGCCGTTTCCCGCTGTGCCCCCAGAAGATCAATGGCAAACCACAGAGTCCCACGCCAAGGGAATGAGCGTGAGTAGTCGATATGAGTGCACTGCTTGTCTAAATCATTTCTGCATCGATTGCGATCTCTTTGCTCATGAGGTTGTTCATAATTGCCCCGGGTGTCAGAGTAAAAGCGTGCGGATTTCCGAACCCAATGAATCCGAAGGAATGGATACAACAGCGTAAATGTCAGAAACGAGAGAAAAGGGAAGTGAAAGGGCAAAACAAGTGCATATTTGGCGTCAAGGATTTATTTTATAATTCGGATATTGGGGGGAGTTCAATCTGTATATACCAAAATCGCATTTTAATCTACTCCGAAGAGTATCAGTTCTTATCGTGGACCTCGGCTCCATCTTATCCTCCTCTTTGCCCCACGTACACTTACAACTCCGCATCGCATCGCATCTCATCTCATTCTTACCCCCAACAATCATGGCACAGATCGCGCAAACAGATACATTCGAGCGATTACGCTCATATGATTTCCAAAATGATCCTGAATTCGCTAATGGTCTCGCCATAATCCTGGGTCATCCCGAAACGCCCGCCTCCAACACGGAAATGAATCGCGAAGATGACCTTGTCCTCCAAGCGAAATGCTTTTTCTTCTCACGGTATCTCTCTACACTGCAGCTTTGAGTACGACTTGTTAATACTGACTGTCTTCAGGAAAGAGAGTATCACTCCACCCGTCAATTTTACGGCCTATAAATCTTGGTTAGCTTCGCCTTCAACCGCGCAGGGAGAAGCTTCGGGGTCAAATCCTCCTGTCGGTGATTCGGCTACTTCTTCAGAACCTGCATATCCCTCTTCCTTTGCGCATATCGTTGAGCTCATTACGACCGGGCAACCAATTCCGGGAATACAAGAGATTCCGGATACTGTCTTGGAAGGCCACGATCTTGCTAGTGAAAAGCCTCGGCGACGAAAGCCTTGGGAAAAGGACGATGCACCCCCGAATGCGGATGATACTCCAGCCAGTGCTGTTTGAGATTCAATAATTTCTTTAAGAAGTTCCCGTTCTTGGGTGGTACTGGGATTAGAATGCGAGGATCAGACTTTGGAAAAGATCAAAAGATGAATAGAGCTGTTATTTATAAAAATGGTGGCCTGATGTAACTGATGTAAGACGCCGACCGATATCCATGGCTGGATAAAATATTTATACTAATAGACAACAAGTGTCGAATGATCTGAAATAGGTAGAGGCGACTCCAGCGAGTTCCAATAACTGTAGCACCACTGAAGACAGATAAAGTATAGGAATAACACCTCAACCATCTTAGTCAACCAAAGCTCCGGCAGAACCGATATCGAGTAGTTGCTTCGTATGCAGAGGAGATAGAAGTCACCTTATTTGGCAGATTGTTGTCCCGAAAGAGAGAGAGGGTACTGGTATTTCAGACGATCTCATCACTTGAAATACCCTCTCGTAAGACGGTAGAGTGACCAAGACAGGCGTAGTGAGCACGCCAAATGAATAGATCGGCAGGCAGGATTAGCTATCGAGATTGAATTGGATGAGATAGTCAGGCGAATAACGGAATCAAAAATCTTTGATGGAGCATGTTTTTTGCTGGTGATCCTGTAGGAAGTCGGTTTGCAGAAGGTAAAGCATTCTGGCTGAGAAATAACAAAGCACGATAGTTTGTGGTTTGATACCATTGCTTCCGAGCTGGTGAGTTTTCTTTTTCTTTTTTTTTGGTATTTCTTTTTTGGAAATTTTCGTTTCCTTGCTTTGCTTTTGCTCTTCGATTTGTTTTTGTACTGTATTTCTGTTCTTAGGCCAAGCGCAAAGGCTGCACAGTTATCATCGATGTTTTTGGCGAGTAAATAGTTCACTGGGCAGCTTTGAGGCAGTAATGTCGTCGGTCTAGCGGTATGGCCCATAGCCTGGACTCCACTGGCCTCCGCGACTATATCGGCTTCCACTGTGGCCCGAAGAAGAAAATCGATCCTCGTTGAATTGATTGAAGCGACCAATTTGCATGCCTGTTCCAGGACCGGGCCGAGTGGTATGGGATGGGTTACAACATAGCATTGCAACACGAGATCCGAACTTTGATCCGCGAAGGGAAACCATATGTTTGCTGTTAAGGGGAGTCAGTCATTGCTTGAGCCAGGCGGCTATAGTAGAAAAGCATACCGAATGTGACCGGCTACCAGTTCTCGTTGATGAGGCGCGGAATTCATTAGTATCCATTGGATCAAGTAGTTCCCGTACTGGTCACCGGCAACTTTTTATCAATTAGTTCTGATCATCAGAGAACTGGTCTGACAACTTCAGATGGACAATAGACAAACTCACTATCGATCAAGGGCATACGAGGTCGATCGGTTCGGCCCGTACAAACCCGAGTAAGATAATGGTCCAGAAATTCTGTTCCTCCGATCTTGAGGCATTTCTCGACAATTTTAGATGCAAACTGATCCATGCTGTATTCCACAGCGCAGTGGAGAACATGCTCGGTAGCCCGGCTCTTATCAGGAGGAGCGCCGTGCTCGCAGATATGTTGGATGCACCAATTTCCGAATTGGCCATGGGCGAGTACATCGATTTTGACTAATACCTCTTCAATTGCGGGTCGCTGCTTGTTGTCAGCTTCATTACGGCTTCGTTTTGCAGAAGATGGATATGGGCTAGATGGGGGCTCATTACCTTCTCTTCTTCCACGCAATTCTCAAAGATATTTTGCACCACCAAACTGCCTGTTTCACCTAACGCGACTTCATGCCACATTCCCCGGAGTGCCTCATTGACCTTAGCCATGATCTGAGGGGGATTGCTGGTCCAACGGAGCTCAAAGAGCTTCTGCCAAACGTGGCAAGCATAGCGGTGAATTACCGTTTCTGGGATTCTTCGTAGGAGCTCATGCACCATCATTGCTTTATACTCCTCCGGTACGCAGTCAAAGGCCTTTTGAATGACATGACAGCCGAATGGATCCATACTCAGTGTGAGTGTGTTACCTCGGATTGCATTGGCAATAGACACTACCTGGTCAGGAGTGCCATGCTCGAAGCAACGCTGAATGAGGAAGTTCCCGAATCGATTGATCATTAAGGGATAGGCCTGGCTCACAATCGCCTCGATAATATCGAACTTTTGATCCGTTGTTCCGACTTTAAGCTTCTGCTGTAGGAATATGGACGCTTGTTGGTCATTACTGCAGACAATTTTGTCAACAATATACTTCCAATCGCACGACACATTCTTATCGAGGAGGCGCCTGTAGTTGAGAGGCTCGAGAGGCGATATATATGTTTGATTTGAGCTCCCACTGGTCTAAAAAGAATCTGTTAGTTCCATACAGCTCCTGCAGTTCGCAAGACTAGCAAGATAACACTGACAGTTGGAATCGGCCAAGGATTCATCTCAGAGCTGGTAGTGGTGAATTCCGAAGCTGTTGGGGATAGTGCAGTTCCGGGTTGGCGTGCATGGTAGGCGAACTGTAATAGTCCAACAGATGGAATCACGCTAGATGACCTAGCTGAGGAAGACATTGGGGATTTAGGTGTCTGTTCTCCTATTGACTCGGATGTGAAGCTGGACCAAGAGTTGGCTGGGGGCGGGAATAGAGCCCCAGCCTGGTTTGTCTGAGCAAAATATCGATGGGGTACAGGATTTTGAATATGCATTGATGTCTGAGCATACTGAGGCTGCTCTCCTTGGGGGCGTGAACAAAAACCACGCAGATCGCCTGAGGAGCCTGGCTGTGATGGCATGGTTCCCGGGGTATAAAACGAGACTGCAGTTGAGCCATTCCAGGCCTGGGCAGGAAGCTGTCCTGAGTGATTTGCTGCGTACTGGGCCTCGCCATAAGGCTTTTCGAATGTTAGCTCACTTCCTGGTGCACTCAATACCGGTGCACCTGATTGGGACCAGATTCCACGAGCACGATTGTAAGCACTATTTGAGAGAGGATCAGAAATGTCAGACTGTGAATCATCCTGAGGGCTCCAGGTATCTTGGAACTGTCCGAAAGCAGGGTTTGAAGCATTAAAAGCGCTTTGTAGGTGACTAATGGTCTGATCTGTAACATCACGACCACCAAAATCAACTTCGGATGGAGGGCCGAGAGCTTGATCAAGCGTATGGTTGATAACGCGTGTTTGGGCCAGTTCTTGCTCCTGCGAAGCGATCTTGGAGTTTGCAGCGAGAAGCTCTTGTTTGAGCCTTAGAAGCTCTGTTGACCTTTCGTCTGATATATTGTAGGTCTCGGTAGCGTCCGTTGGGGCCACAGAAGGCAGCGCCTCGTTTCGTGGGCCGAGATGTGAACTACCCGTAGAGCATTCTGCATCTGTAACTGATCCAGATATACCTTGAGGTGCAAGCTTTGCCAGGATCCTTTCTAGTGGAGAGGGTTGGCTAGCCAGAGGTCCGATCTTCAGGTGCCCCAACTTCTGCTTCTAGGGCTGTCAGACCTCTCGGTGCTTCATCACAGGATTTGAAACAAAAACAAACCTTGCTTGAGGGAGTTTCAAGATCCTCTCCACCTGAGACTGGGGTAAATATCAGCTTCGGTCCCTGGGACATCTCGGAGGAGGCGTGATGACTGGTCGAATGCTGATGGCCCTGTGAATTTGGGTCAGAATACGTTATAGAGTAGGTGTATAGTCCCTGTCATGCCACTTACCGAAGACTCGCTTCCAATAGATACGGCTCGCATGTCAACATCACCGGAGATGAACTTCCCTTCCTTGCCAACGAGGCCAAGGTTGGATGGAGCGTTGAGAGTAGAGACCATCATGGCCACTGAGCAGCTCGGACAAAGACAGCTAAATATTGAAAGACGAGCGAGGATTGCACGAATATGAAAAAGGTCGTATTTAGAAGCCAGTCACTTTGCAGTATTGTTCAAGCTTGGTGGAAAGAGAAAATGCTAGGGTGGATGAAGACTAGGAGAGGAGGTGAGGAGGGGAAAAGAAAACAGAACGAACGAACTTGGGAGGAGATGAAGTAGAAGCAACTGCGAAGCGCAGAAAGTGAAAATTGACAGAAGGTGCTTCTACAAATAGGGAAGGCATGACCGGTCCTATTGAATATCCCAGGGTAAGCTTTTATCTAGGCCATTTCTGCAGTAAATAAGTAGATTACGTACCATGGGAGTGTAGATATAGATCTGGTATGTATAGAAGAGCATCGATTACCACAACCCAGTGTATTTCTGAAAGGAGGGTGGTAGTCGATGCTCTTAACTAGAGTAGATCGTGATTTACACATGTTTTAGGTAAAATATGTGTAAATCACGATCTACTCTAGTTTGAGAAAGTAATGATACGCCCCATGGTGAACAAGGGTTCAACTCTTCCCCATTTATATCCCGCTTAGGTTTACAGGCTGGCCATTCCGGATGTAAAATTAGTCGAGCTGTGCTACTATCTCTAGCAAAACTGTATCAATTTAGGTCAGAATCGCCTATATTAATTACGTTGTGAAATATAGCCCTTTAAATATGTGATCACCCATGGATTGGAACAGAAGTTGTCTGATGGATCTCCAGTTGCATCTTATAAACTACGAACCACCCGATAGCATTCATCATTTAGGCCATATATATGACTGACAGAGTATCAACGTTCCTAATAATCAATCTCATCACAGCTCAAAAAGAGACTTGCCCCTTACTTTGAACCACCAGGATGTGGATTGTTGGTGACATTGGATATAGATCGATGGCTATTGCTCGGCCACTTCCGCGGATTACCTAAGGCAGTGGCGGGAGTAGCGCAAATCACCCATGGACCACACGTCTGGGGCCAGTCGTCGTGTTTTCCCCTCCCCCCTTTTCCCTTTGCTGCTTTTTATTCCGATTAAATGTGGACAGGGATCATTATCGCAATTTGCTGTATTTTATGAATGATTTACTCCTGATTCCTGTGCTTCATTCGCTCTTGACGCTCATTTGCAGGTGATTCGTCATCGCCGGACTAGTTGCGCTCACTTCGCTGTTCTGGGCCAACGTCACCTCAAGGGAAAGAACTTTCCCCCCCCCTGCAACACTCCACGCGCCCTTCACTTTTTCTTTCCACCAGAATTGAATTGATCCTGAGTAAGTCGGGAGATTCCATACAGATATACTTGTGAAGTCGGCGAGCTAACTTTTGTCTAAGAATAGAACCCCCGGATTTTAGGCTTGACGGGGCCACAATGGCTACAACGACCGTGACCGGCCATGGACGCCGGTCATCTATGCGACAACCAGAGTTGCAAATACCCAATAATACTACCTCTGCGGGTCCAATAAGCAGCCCGGTCGACAAATTTCCGCCTTACGAAGAATCTCTTGACAGCGTGGGGGAACTCGGCCGGGCTAACACCAGCGCTTCTGTGAAATATGCGCCGAGTGAGAATTGGGAACCTCGGAAATCGTCATTTTACTCGAGGGATCATGCCAATGGGGCGTTGAGGAATTCTAAACATCGACCGCGGAAAAGTATCAGCGAGGCTATCTCAACTATCCGGACACGCAACGGCAGCGTGAGTGCCAATGCGCAAGAGCTGGCCGAGGCACTCCGGGCTCCCGTCTCATATCGACTAGTGGTATGTCTCTTTCCATGGTCTACAAGAAGAGGGTCTTTAGATTTAGAGTGACATGACTGATCCATATTCCAGACCTTGTGTGTTATTTGGTACTTTACCTCCGCTCTCACGAACACGTCCTCGAAATCCATCTTGAACGCCCTGCCAATGCCGATTACCTTAACCATAATCCAATTCGCCTTTGTATCAGTCTGGTGTCTACTGCTGGTATACCTCTCATCATTATTCCCGCGACTAAAGCAAACCATCCCAGTCCTCAAGCATGGTATCCGGTACCCATCGCGCGAAGTCATCTCGACCGCCCTGCCCCTCGCCATTTTCCAACTTGCTGGCCATATCCTGAGTTCGATGGCCACCTCTCAGATCCCCGTTTCTTTGGTTCACACTATCAAGGGTCTTTCACCCTTGTTCACTGTTCTCGCCTACCGGGTACTCTTCCGAATCCGTTATGCCAGGGCTACCTACTTGTCGTTGATACCTCTTACAGCTGGAGTCATGCTTGCGTGCTCTACCGGTGTATCAACCAATTTCTTTGGCATTCTGTACGCCTTCGGTGCTGCTTTGGTTTTTGTCTCACAAAATATCTTCTCCAAAAAATTGTTCAATGAGGCTGAAAGAGCCGAGAACGATACTCAAAATCCGGCTCGACGAAAGTTAGACAAGCTGAACCTGCTTTGCTATTGCTCAGGGCTGGCTTTTTTCCTGACTTTACCCATCTGGTTTGTCAGTGAGGGGTATCCTTTGGTATCCGACTTTGTGAAGGACGGATCAATCGATCTCTCTGGAAAGAAGGGATCGTTGGACCACGGCGCGCTCATGATTGAGTTTGTTTTCAACGGCGTCTCTCATTTTGCGCAGAACATCTTGGCCTTCGTGCTTCTATCGATGGTATCCCCGGTGTCCTACTCTGTTGCGTCACTAGTCAAACGCGTCTTCGTTATCGTTGTAGCGATTGTGTGGTTTGGAAGCTCCACAACCCCGATACAAGCTGTCGGAATTGGTCTCACTTTCGTGGGACTCTATCTGTACGACCGCAACAGCCATGACGACGTGGCAGACCAGCGAGCAAATGCCGATCATTTCCGCGCGCGAGAAGCCATCCTCCCCATGAATGTTCGACACTCGAGCAAACCATGGGATTCCAATGGCTATGCCTTCCCTGCTGGACGCTCTTTCGAGACTTCCGGCAACAACCTCAGCAATTCCAAGAAGGAAGATGGTCCCGGACGTGTACGAGCTCGTGGTGCCAGTGTATCCCGAACTTGGCTTCCTGGCACCAAACAAGAATCGACGTGGCAACCCACCGATACTCCGACCGCGACATAAAATAGAATTTCTCGTTCCCTACGATGACCAAGGCGAAGAAAATGATGGTGTATTATATATCTCTATATATCATGGGCGTTGTGTGAATTTTTTATGCTGATGACTTTCCGGGTTATGTGTTGAACCGCCGTACTGTTTTTATCTTGCCGGCCTCAACATGAACCTGAGGAACTAGGGTATGTAGGATGTATATGATCTCAATCTAAGACTCAAGCGATCAATTGTTACTTGTATTCCTATAGCAACTGTAGAAAGAATGGTGTTCCAAGGTATTCATTTTATTTTATTTTGTTCTATTTTTTTTTTCTTCGTCCGACGCATCACTTGGCGGGAATGAAAGCGATATGTAGCTACCGTCGGTAAAGAACATTGTCATAATAGGGATACCTCATAGATAAACCCTTGACAGCTCCAGTTCGGCGCAAAGTCTGTTCTTGGGACAATGCTGCAGAGGAAACAGGGACGGTGAGACGCCTGCATCCTACAATAAATCATGCCCGTGAAATGAGATGATTTCCAGAAAAGGTTTCTAAGGGGCCGCGAGTTTTTGTCTTCGAGACCGGTGAAATAGTTATTCCGGGTAGCCGAAGACATCAACCAATCAGAGACCGTCCATTTGCGAATCTGGGTTAGTCATCCGGGCAATGGTCAGCAATTAGGTAACCCAAGCAGAATCCGACTCTGAACAACAGCTCCTTCTTCCCCGTTCCCCCTCGTCCACCCCATCTCCCCAAACCCCTCCCCCCCTCCCCTTCTCATATATCTCTTCGCAATCATGCGGCCGCAGTTGTTCCGTGCGGCCGCCCGGTCTCTCCGGGTCCCCCGGACCCGGACCTTCGCGACGACCGCCCCTCGCGCCGCCGAGGTTGAACTCACCATTGGTACGCATCCCGACATCAATTGATGATTGAGATTCAAGATTGGCTGACAATATGATACAGATGGAAAGAAGGTGTCAGTTGAAGGTAAGGGTTCCTCGGATACCGCACATTGGAAAAGTACTCAAACTCCGTCATAGCCGGTTCGGCTCTTATCCAGGCTTGCGAGAAGGCAGGCGCAACAATCCCCAGGTATGAATGCGATCCTATCATCAATTCTCACCGGTGATGTTCTTTCCAGTACTGACATTTGAATTTAGATACTGCTACCACGAGTACGTTTCCGCGAAACCCTTCCCTCCGATGATATAAACCTTTTTTCACTAACATTATTCTGCGTAAAGGAAGTTGTTGATTGCTGGAAACTGTATGTTGCAGTCTATTGCCCTCGGACGAGGGAAAGAATAGACACTAACTGAGAATCCTTAGGTCGTATGTGTCTCGTCGAAGTTGAGAAGGCCCCCAAGCCCGTGGCCTCTTGTGCCTGGCCCGTTCAGCCTGGAATGGTTGTTAAGACCGGCTCACCATTGGTACACAAGGCTCGTGAGGGTGTCATGGAATTCCTTCTCGCCAACCACCCCCTCGACTGCCCCATTTGTGATCAGGGTGGAGAGTGTGATCTTCAGGACCAGTCTATGCGTTACGGTGCTGACCGTGGCCGATTCCACGAGACCGGTGGCAAGCGTGCCGTGGAGGACAAGAACATTGGCCCCTTGGTCAAGACTTCCATGAACCGTTGCATTCACTGCACCCGTTGCGTGCGTTTCATGAACGACGTTGCCGGCGCTCCCGAGCTGGGAACCACCGGCCGTGGAAACGACATGCAGATCGGAACTTATCTGGAGCAGAACCTCAACTCTGAAATGTCCGGCAACGTTATCGATCTCTGCCCCGTCGGTGCCCTGACTTCCAAGCCATATGCCTTCCGTGCTCGTCCCTGGGAACTGAAGCACACCGAGTCAATTGATGTTCTCGACGCCCTTGGCTCCAACATCCGCATCGACAGCCGTGGCATGGAAGTGATGCGTATCACTCCCCGCCTGAACGATGACATCAACGAGGAATGGATCAACGACAAGTCTCGATTTGCTTGTGACGGTCTGAAGACTCAGCGTCTCACCACTCCCCTCATCCGCCGTGAGGGCAAGTTCGTCCCGGCTACCTGGGAGCAGGCTCTCGTCGAGATCTCCTCCACCCAGCAGAAATTGCAACTGCAGCCCAATGAGTTCAAGGCTGTTGCCGGACACCTTGTTGACGCCGAGTCACTCGTTGCCATGAAGGACATGGCTAACAAGCTTGGCTCCGACAACCTTGCCCTTGACCAGCCCGGTGGTAGCGATCCTATTGCTCACGGTATCGACGTTCGCTCCAACTACCTGTTCAACTCCAAGATCTACGGTATTGAGGAGGCTGACGCCATTCTTCTCGTCGCTACCAACCCCCGCCACGAGGCCTCCGTCCTGAACGCCCGCATTCGCAAGCAGTACCTGCGCTCTGACCTGGAGATCGGTCTTGTCGGCGAGGAGTTCGAGAGCACCTTCGACTATGAGAACCTCGGTGCCGATGTCTCCGCCCTCAAGGCTGCTCTGTCTGGTGAGTTCGGTAAGAAGCTTGCCGGTGCTGAGCGCCCCATGATCGTGGTTGGCTCTGCTGCTGCTGAGCACTCCGATGCGAAGGCCATCTTCGAGGCTGTCGGCAGCTTCGTCGAGAAGCACGCTAGCAACTTCAACACACCCGAGTGGCAAGGCTACAACGTCCTGCAGCGTGCCGCCTCCCGAGCTGGTGCCTACGAGGTTGGCTTCACTGCCCCCAGCCCCGAAGTTGCTCAGACCACCCCTAAGATGATGTGGCTGCTGGGTGCCGATGAGATCTCCCAGAGCGAGATCCCCAAGGATGCGTTCGTCGTCTACCAGGGTCACCACGGTGACCGGGGTGCCCAGCTTGCAGATGTTGTGCTTCCTGGTGCCGCATACACCGAGAAGTCCGGCACCTATATCAACACCGAGGGTCGTGTTCAGGTTACCCGTGCCGCCACCTCTTTGCCCGGTGCCGCGCGTGATGACTGGAAGATCCTGCGTGCCGCCAGCGAGTTCCTTGGCGTTCCTCTTCCCTATGACGATATCGAGGCCCTCCGTGACCGCATGGAGGAGATCAGCCCTGTTATGCGCCGCTACGATGTCGTCGAGCCCACTTCGCTCAGCGCCCTGAGCAAGGTGCAGCTTGCTGACCAGAACAAGGGTGCCTCAACAACCAACTCTCCCTTCAAGAAGGTCATTGAGGACTTCTTCTTTACCGATTCTATCTCGAGAAGGTTAGTATCTCGATTGCGCTCTCACTCCATTACCAAGCTCAATGCTAATATCATTCTTCAGCTCCCCCACTATGGCTCGTTGCTCGGCCGCTAAGGCTACTGGCAACCCTGAGACCAACTTCATGGCCGCCGGAGAGATGTCTCCCCAGGCGCTCTACGGCTGAATCCCATGATCTCTCCAGGCGCAAGCTTGACGATTGATTCTGTGTTTTCTCTCTAATGGTTGCAGGCGTTGTCATTTGTATCATCTTATACTTCCCTTTGATGTACCGTTCTCCTTTTTTCCCACTTTTCCATTTTCCCATCTGTTTTCTCTCCATCAACTTGAATACCGTTACATCCGGTTCTTTGGGGGTTGACCTCCTTCGAAAATTCTCCCGTTTCCCCGGTGTTACCAGGGAATAATCGGTCGGGGTTGACTTGTACATAAAAAGATTGAGGCCAACAAAATCTCTATCCGTTACGGAAATCAGCTACTTTTCCTAAATAAGTTGGTGTGTTTCGATATTTATGAAAATGGGCTAGAGGGTGGTGTTATTTTGTTAGATTCGTAGTATGTTGTCTAGTGTATCCAACATAGTACAATTGTACTAACTAATGTTTATATTCATAACTACGTTAATACGAAAGCAATCCACAACGCAATTTACGAAATTCAATTTCTCTATCTTGAACCTATCGACATCCATATCAAAGCTCATCATCATCCGTTTCTCCCCCAGTTTCCTCACCAGTGGGTTGAGGCGTAGGTTTCGATTTCGCTGCTGCAGGGCCCCGTCGCGTAAATGGTAATTCACGTCTAGGAGGTGGTGCCTCTTCCTTCGGAGAAGGACGCTTGAAATCCGTTCTTTGGACTGGTTCTTCTTCGGATTCGTCGTCTGTTGTTGTATTACCTTCATGAGGAGGCGTAGATTGATGATCTTCGATTTCTTCGTCCGAATCATTTGATTCTTTGCTGGGTTTTCTGTTGTCGATTTCCATTGGTTCGAAACCTTCTGAGTCTTCTGTGTCGCTGTTGTGACTACGTTTAATTGGACGTATTGAGTCGTTGTCTTCGGGTTTTATGGTTGAGGCTTGTATTTCTGAGACTTGGGTTGATTTTTAGTTTTGGTTGTGCTTTTGTTTGTCTGAAATGGTGAGCGTGGGAGGTCTTGAGTTCTTACGTTTGGCTGGATCTGCATTGGAAGATGCTAAGAGACGTTGTTGATTGCGAATTTTCAGTTTCTTTTCGTTCAGGAGTTGGGTGAAGTTTGACATCATTTGGTTCTCTTGTTGGGTTTTTGCTTGGACGAGGTCTTCCAGTTGCTGGTTTAGTTTTTGGACTTTATCTTCTGCTTCTTGATATCGATTGGTTAGACTGGTGATCTGTTTTTCTAGGGCTCCAGTTCTTGCGGCTGCCGTGCCTGCCCATTCGAAAAGCTCGATTGTTTCATCGCCTTGTTTCAGGACGATTGCTCCAAGTCTTTGCTGAGGGGATGTTAGACGTGTACGAGCTCATGAATAGATATGAGTAGTCTGTTGCTTTGTAACGTACTGTGATGTCTTGAACTCTTTTACGTATGGTAATGATGATCTCTCCCTCCTCTTCCGATTCTTTCACGGTAGCTGTGGCCTCAAGTCCCGATGACAAGGCTGGTTCGCCTCCAATGATCGATTGACCCAGGATGAAACGGATGATCTGAAACCATTCCTCCTCCGAGCCTTGATAGCTCTTGGATCTTAGATATTTCAAATTTGCTTGTTTGACTGTCTCATGGTTAAAACGCCGAGCTGTATCTCTCTGACTCATGTGTTGATAGGCTTACCTGAGGCAGTATAGGCACCCTCGCCCTCTGTTGCCGTCAAGGTCAAATCGAGCGAGTCATCAGATTCATCAGATCGATTATTGACTAAATTCACCAATACGAAGGAGTCCTTTTCATCGGATCTATCAAAACGAACGACCTGGGCAGATATCATGTTGGGCAGTTCCAGTTGGAGGAGGTTGACGGGAGTACAAAAAGTTCCCCCCGGCAGACCCGTTTTATCCACCGCAGGAAATAAACATCAACATCCCCTATTTATAATTATACCTTTTATTTTATTTTATATATTATCTTTTCTTATAAGTAATATAAAACTGAATGAGATATTACTCTCATGAATAAATAATAAATAATAATACACAAATCTCTTCGTAACCTGGACTACCCCCCTAACTAATAGTCTACTCCACCGTGGACACTAAGCACGTTCCTCCTTCCCACGAGTCAGTCCAGCCACACCTCGATTACTCTTCTCTTCCTCTCTCTCTCTCTCTCTCTCCTCCCCCTTTAAACGCATCCACGCCGAAGGTCAGACTCGTTCTGAAGAGAGTCAGGGAGAGAGTGTGTGTATATGTGAGACACTGTGTCTACTTGGGTTCTGCTCTCCTTATTCACCAACATCCACCAGCAGTCCCACCACCCCCATTCACTCAATCTCAGGGTGTGCCCTCGCCTATAACTTCGATCTGCTTTTCCTCCTACCCTACCGAAAAGAAGCTTCAGCTTGCCAATCGACACGGAATGACGCTCTATTTTTCCTCCTTTCACCTAGTGTTTTCCTCGCAAAATTCCAGATCTGCGACCTGATCGTCGACTTAAGTGACACGCTAAACTGTTTTATGAATATCGTTTCTCCCGCTCCCCCTCCTCTCTCCAAGACCGTGCTCCGAACATGGAGTCACTGGGATCCCAGATACGACCTGAGATGGAGGAAACAATTGAGTGCTGGGATGATGACGGAGATCTCCAATTCAACGAGGGAATTCAGTTCCGCGCCGCATCAAGCACCGGTTCCATAACCAACTCCTCATTTCGGCCCTCCGGACACCGTGATTCGATCTCCTCCCGTCGGTCTGCGCGCTCGGACCTGGATTCTAATGCTGGCGATGAAGACTGGCAGGTCTTTCTACAAGATAATGACGAATTCTCGAAGGAAGAAGCGCTTGCGTCTGCGAAACACGCCGGTATCCCGATCCCAGCAGATATCCCCAGTTCAGCTCTGATAGGGGGTGCGATCAAACGTTTAAATAATCGAAAACCAAAACGAACATTTGTGGATGACTGGTCTGAAGATGTGGAACTGCCAGACCCTGATATGGTTCTCCAACTGAGAACTCCGCAGGATACCTCCTTCCCGGAAAGTCTACGACAAATAAGCTCGGCAGCTACGAGCCCTATCAAGACCACAGCATCGTCGCCTTGGCATGAAGATATCTCCACCCGTCTACAATCGGCTTTTACGGGCTTGGAGCGATATCAAGATGAGAACGACAGTCCTATCAACCAGATCGTACCAACCATCAAACCCCCAGTTCCTCGATCTCCGCCAAAGAAAGCTATGGGTGGTTCGAACACCACAAGCACCTTCAAGGATCAAGATGAGACAGATGAATTCGATCTTGAGATCGAACTTCCCCCAAATAACCAGCCTCTTCAACTATCGCACCGCAAACAGCATACTGGTGTTTCCAGCCCAACTCTTGAGGAATTTGATTTGGAATGGTCCGAGGGTAGTATTGGTGTACGAGTCGGTGGCACCACGAGAGATGGCCGTTCTGCTCCGAGCTCGTCCATATCCATCGCGAGTCCCAGTGTTTCGAGTTGTCTGACGGGAGAGAGCGAGGATGATGGCCTTGATGGCATCCTGTTTCCTGAAGGGCCACTTGACTTTACCGCATCCCTTAAAAGGCGCCAGGAGATGCAGTCTACGGAAGACTTCACTAAGCCAGAGGAGACTCATAGACTATCGCAACAATCCGACGCGGATGACTTTTTCAGCGGGATTGAAGTTGATAGCGGCAAGGCATTCTCCTCGGGCAAATTAGCATTGAATCCTAATGTCAAATGCAAGACGGAGTGGCCGGCAAGCCCAACACGCCGACCCTCAACAACCCTGACCTTCACCAATTCAACTGGGTCTGGATCGGGGTCGGGATCTTCGCCGCGTACGCGAATCCCACGTCTCTCTGGTCATGACAGAACCCATTCTACTCATCTCGAAACGGTTTCTGAGAGTGGCGCACCATTGTCCAAGTTCAAGAGATCCCAGTCTAGACTTGGCCACTCAGCACAATCATCAGTGTCAAGTCTTCCAGCCAATGGTACTCCTTCAACCTCCCCAACGCCAGCCACTTCAAGCAGGAGGTTTATGGCGCAGCGGCCTTCAAGGGAGCCTGCTCCAGCTGCTACCGCGGCCACACCTGGTCGTACTCTCCGAACTAAGAGATCTTTGCCATCAATTCGAGGTCTCAAGAATGCAGAATCAGGGCAGCCTTCGCAACGATCACCTTCTCACTCGGATACGTATATCCGAACATCGTTCGGTAGACCAAAAACACCAGTTGAGCGTGCCACCGCCGATGATGGCCGGCCGTCGAGTCGCAGGCCACAAGCGCCATTTATCCCTGCTGGTGCATCTGACCGGCAATCTCACCATGCCAGCGTAAAGAGCTACAGAGCCTCTCGACGTACAAACTCAGATGGCTCCGGCGATCTACTCAGCCCACAAAGCACCTTTTCTCGGCTATCACGGTCAACCCGCTCAGATGGTCACCGGCTGAGTCTGGGTGAGACTAGTACGGATACCATCTCTCCATCTGGAAAGCGTACACTCACCCGGCCGACAAAACGACGGAATTTTGGAGACGGTACTGAGTTGGAATCCTTTGATGATTTACCAACTTCTCAAACCACGGAAAGCAAATATACCAAGAATCCCGTCGGCCGCGGTGCACCTCGATCTGTGCGAGCCAAACTCAGCCAGAGCCGCAATACACCCCCTGTCGAATCGCCTCGCCAGCTCTCCACACCCCCCTCAACCTCCAAACCCCTGACCTCGATACCCAGATTTGCCCGTGATACAAATGCATCTCGCAATGCGAGGGAACAACGTATAGCTTCCATGAATACGAGAAGCCGGGATGCGGCCCCGCTATCATCCTTTAACTCTAACTGGAAACCTCAACCCATCACCCGACTATCTCCAAATGCGGCGTCTGTTCGAAGCCGAAAGCATAAACCCGAAACTAAAAATACGACTAAACCTCACCTAATCAAACCTATGGGATCCGGTGTCCAAGAATCGAAGTGTAAGTCACAAACCCTTGATGACGGTTACTCAGCAAAACTCACGCCATTTGCATCTAGCCGTGCGAGGTATGCGGTACAACCCAAGCACGTACCGCTGGGAAGGAAATGAAAATCTTGTGCAGGAGTTTGATAATCCTGTGGCGTCAAGATCGCCAAAACCTGCCCCCGCTCTCATTACCAATGTGGGAACCATGCAAAATGTGCAGACTGTTGGGGGCATGGTTTTTGACCCCCATCGTATGTGTTGGCTTCGAGCCAAGTCCAAGGATCCTGTCCCCGATGACGAAGATGATGTCTTTGCAGGGTTGGATGATTTGGAAGATAAGGTCGTTGGACGTACCTCCATGACCGCGAATGAATTGAACCTCACCACCACCGGCGATGAACCAAGTGCGGGTGAATCCTCCGATGAAGGGCCTATCACCGAAGAGTTCGATGTCGGGCCGGAGTTTATTCGACGCCAACGGGCCGAGGAAGAGAAATGGAAGCGTAAAGTTGACAGTTGGGTGGGCACTGACCGCGGGGATCGTGAAACCCACTGGCGATGGGCCATTCGTGACCTAGTAGCAGATGGCACGACTTAGCTGGAAGGATTCCAGCCGCCTGGTGATGCACACTGTTCATCCATGCGCGAGTGTACCTGGATGTGGTAGAGTTTTGAATATGGATGCAACGAACTTAATGACTGGAGACGAGCGACCCTTCAATGATTTCTCTCTGTCTCTCCCTCCCCCTACCCCCTTTTGCTCTAACCTCCCCATTGACCTTAATGAAACTGGTCAAACGAATTTACGGTTGGAAACTTTGTAACTATATCATTGTGTCTGCTTTTAATAATGAGTTTTATTGAATTCTTTTGAGAGAAGCATACCATTTCTGTTTTTATGTTGTCGTGTTCCTTTCTTTTTAGGGCTTCGTTGGGTCATGGGAGTATCACCTTCTCTTCCCTTTTCTTTTCCTATACTTCATCCTTTCGGTCTTTCCCACCCCCTTCCCCAACCTTCGAAGTCAACAGAATTTCTGATGCTTCTCTCTCACCTGTCAAGTTTCATAATATCTCCTCTTTTCTCACCGGGTTCATACCTCGTATGGCCTCGATTGACAGGGTGTATCCATGCTGGTAGGAACTCCTTGGGGGAGTATACCGTCTTTTGTCTTCCATCACCCCCCAGGCAGATCCGAAACATCTCGGACTCGGGGCATCTAACAGAGACCAGGGCTTTGTTTCCTCGTTGCCTTTCTTGAGTCCCAATTCTGGTTTATTTTTGTTTTATTTTTCTCTATTTGATTGTCACTAAGGCCTCTTTCCCCCCGCTTTCCCCATCTCGGTGGTTTGGACGGCTCACGCTGATCGGGAAGTTACAGAGTGACACCGGGTGAATAGATTGTATAACACTCGAAAAAATGAGAGAAAGATGGCCCTTCGAAGCGCCCCCCTTTCGCTTCACGACTGGCTCCGACTGCCAACACTGCGAGGGTCCGCCGCCAAGTGCATCGAACACGGTGTCTCACCTGTCGCGGACGGGCCAAACGCATGCAATCCTGCCATCCCGCATACTGCATTGATTGCCCGTCAACGAGACCCAATCCACTTCGCCCTGGCATTGACGCCACGTCAAGGTCATGTCGACTCTTCTCTTTTTACCCGCCTTCTCTCCATGACAGCACACGACTTGCTTAGTGGGACAGCAGGCCGGACAAGGATGTATCGACTCGGTCCTCCGGCCCCATTCTTGCCCCAGAATCTCTTTTCTTTGCTCAGTTTTCGCCCCCCCTAGATCCCCGCGCATGCGCGCGCAAGATGAAGAAGACTGACGAAATTGTATGCCTTAGATGGCTGGACCGCTTGCTTCTCAACCCCCAATCCATGTTCCTTCCGGTACGGCTACGTGCATGTTTGGACTTTTGCCGGAGAGAGCAAATATCCAGTCCGTTCTTTTTTTTTTCCTTTTTTTTTGCTTTCCTTTGCTCTTGTTTGACGGAAGCAAACCTGCAGAAACAAAGTTCTGCAAGGAATAATTCGCCTCTTTCTGTCCGGCACATATATTGTTCCGGCTCGATTCGGGGAGCATTCGATCATCCCCCCGGTACTCCGTACTAATCGGCGAGACCTTTTGGGAGCCGATCCTTAGGTTATGCACTTCCCCTATAGGTGGCCTCGACTGTTTCAACGTGGCTCTGGTTCTGGATCTGGCTCTTCATGAGGCAAATGGTGGCGCCGGGCATCGAAGCGGGAATCCGTATCACCATTGCTTGGTGTGTGCTGTCGTATCAGCCTGTCTTCATCTTTCTATTTGCCTCGGCGGGTCGGAAATATTTCGACAGCGAACCCTAGCCTTTAGTTCGATACTCGTTTCCTTTTTCCCTTGTTACCTTTTTTTGAACCTATGGAGGGCAAAAAAAAGATTATTTTATTTTTCTTGCTGCTGGTTTGGCATGTCTATCCATGCGATCCTCTTTCCCTGTAAGCTTGAGTGATACCTTTTTTGGCTGTACCTGACAGAGCTCTGCTCGATTAGCCCGGCTTTATCATTTCTTTTTCCTGTGAAATATTGCCTGTTGGACTTTCAGGGATTCCCTCTGTTAATTCTGCCTCTTCTGTCTTAACATGGTCTCGTGCACTTCTGCACTTCCTTGGGCACCGGTATGTCCTGCATTCGCCTGGGGGTCCTTTGCGGGTCCTTTTTTTAATACATTTGCTACCCCATTGATGCTTTCCATGGCTTTTGTTTAAATCACCTCTTGGTACCTCTCGAGGTTTCAATTTTGCAGATCTAAATCCTCGATTCTCTAACTTTTACCCTTTCATCAAAGTTCACAGTTACTGTATACCTTGTTTCTTTTTTTTTTCTTTCTTACTCGGCTTGATACCTCTATATCCTCGCTCGCTTTTCTTTCTTCCCATTGAAATACTCTTCTTTTCCCGAGCCTGAATATCAAAGTTAGTCTCAAGAGCATCAATCCTTCGGACCTTGGACGATGAGCAGCTTTTCAAGACGCAATGATGGTAATGATAGCTATCTCATGAATCAACAAATGACAGTCCCGGGTACTTACAACCATCCCGAGAGTCATGATTTCAATCCTGCTGGATCTGGCTCGTACCACTTCTCTCAACCATCGTTCAACCCGTATGGGTCCCAGTTTGGAGCTTCTCCATATGGACAACAGCCAGGTCTCGGACAAGGAATGCAGAATTTGCAGTATGCCTCGGATCATACCATTCCCTCCATGTCCACACCAGATGATATGAGACTTCATCATCCGTCATCGCAATATATGACTCAATCTCGTTATGTGCAATCTCCTCGATATCTCCCGCTTCGAGAAGCTTTCGAAACAGAGATTGAAAATCAGGAATCTCGTAATGAAGGGAGTATGCTATCAGAACCGGTGATACCTGTTCTAGACGGATTCCCGGATGTTAAGGAATTCGATCAATTGATGCAGAGGTAGAATTTGACAATTTCTTTTACTTGGTTCTCTTGGTTTTGTTGCTGATAATTGTATGTCTAATAGCTATGTCGATGATCTCTCCGTGAAGAAACAGGACAAAGCCCTAATTCATGCCAAACGAGCGCGTAATATTCGCACGGTTTTGAACGATCCAAAGGATACTGCAGTTGAATCTGCCCAATTCCGGTATGTCGTAATTTTTTTATCTTTTATCATTCGCGAGTCTCCTGCTAATTGAGATAGATTCTGGGTCAAGAAGATGTTCAAACTTCAGACTGTGGGTGTGGGTACAACAGAGGTATGTGCCTCTTTTTCTTTGAAGACATGAAACAATTGTTGACCAAATCAATTCCAGTGCCGTAAAATGATTTGTCACGAAGGAAAACCCGTTGCAATTCGTGAAAAGTTATTCAAAATTCTCACCAAAGCTCATCAACAATGCCAACATGGTGGACGTGATAAAACCTCCGCGCAGGTCCGACGTATCTATTCCTGGTACGTTCAAGATATACACCCATAACCTCTAGTAGGGAATCCTCAGCTAACCATTATTGTTTTGATGTATGATCAGGGTCCCAAAAGAACTGATCTCCCGATTCGTGAAGATCTGTCCAACTTGTCAAGTTCGTCGAGGAGGAGCTCGTCTTACGCCTCCGAATTCCCGTCGAGGTTCACCCCGTATGGAAATGATTTCTCGTTCTCCAAAACTTCCCTCGCCACCTATTTCTCGACGAGAATCCAATTTTGGAAGTCAGGCTGCTATGGATCGAGCACAGTCGGACTATTTCACTCACATGCATGGTCATAGTGGGTGGATGGATAGTCATCAGAATCTACAGGGACGTTCGGCGATAGGATCCGGGGTTCGTTCCTATCATAGCCCTATGGGTGGATTATCGCATTCCATTGCAGGGACTTTGGACCCTTTTTCTACCGATCTTTCGGTTCCTCCGTCGCAGTTAACTTATGCTGGAGGATATGTTTCAGGTCACGGCACTCCAACACAGAGGGATTATTGAATGGCCTGGTTACAACCGGAGGATAACCCCAGTCTGATATTGATATCTGGGCTAAATGAATCGACTACAGCGAATATTCAAAAAGTGCAATTTGGTCACATATTTATCAGGGAAGAGAAGAAGATGGTGAAAAGCCATCAAGCAAAA
>Ga0209673_1000909_pt1 | contig 37806 bp, 40 predicted proteins | sample AraplaCol_mMS_r2_2_FD_184274 | JGI IMG/M metagenome (GOLD analysis project Ga0209673, IMG submission 184274) | Arabidopsis root microbial communities from North Carolina, USA - plate scrape MF_Col_mMS_r2 (SPAdes) (version 3) | ecosystem: Host-associated > Plants > Roots > Endosphere | place... | reverse complement strand
AAAAAAAAAAAAGAGAAGAAGAAGAGTGAATTGGGGGACCATCCGAGATGCCCACTTTTATTTTTATTTTTATTCCTCCCTTTTTTTTTCTTGGTTTTTTAATTTTCTTTTTCTGATTATAATTATGATTATAAAATTTTTTTTATTTTATTTTATTTTTCCCATTTCATCTTCAAAAGGGTAAAAGCGTATAGGAAGGACTTTTGTCCCCACTGCTCGCAAGCCCTATACAGTTTAGGCCCAAGTTGCACTCTGACCAGGGCTCGTCTTGACTGCTAATAATAATTTACACTCAATCGTATAATGTACCCTCGTCGCTTTTAACCCTTCTGATTCCTTGCTTCGATCTTGATCTTCTTCCCCCCTCTTCCTTTTCTCCTCCCTTCCTCTATTATTTCCTTCCCCAAGGCTCGCTGTTATTATGACATCTTGAAGAGTCCCACATTCGCTCACAACACCCACGTTCGCTCATACGCTCGCTTTTCGCTGCTACGAGAACCACGTTCGCTACGCTAACACAAATCAAAAAGATACTCTTTCATCTGGATTATCAGTAAAAAAGAGTTTATATATCAAAAGAAGTAAATAAGGTGTTTATCCTTATTTGAATCTTGATCTACCGGAAAAAGGGAAAAAAAGAAAAGAAAAAACGTCTGGTTATATCCCGAATATTCTTAATATTTAATTATCGCAACGCCTTGCGCGCCTATTCGCTGGACGCACCCTTGATTTACAATATTTCCCGCGACAATCGACTTGCAGAGAAAAAGAATATCAAGGTGGAGAAAAAAAAGGACGCAGGAGTCGGAGATTGTAAAGTGACAATCGCCTGTCGTTTGCGCATCTCGACCTCGTCGTGTCTGTAGACATCCGTTTGTCCCGCACCCGCGACAATTTGATCGAATTATCACCAACGTCGATTGTGATCATCGCCATTTTGTTTTTGATTATTTCGAATCTACAAAACTATATGTTCTAGAGTCGTCCATCGCCGCCTTCAAATAACCCAAATCACTCGCTTCTGGGTTTTGTTGTCTCGGCTGAAAGCACCACCTCCCGTGTCTCACTATTCACGAAGAGTATCAAATATCAGCTTAAGGTTGGCACCCCACTTCTACTTCCCTTTCCCCCCCCCCTTCGCCCACGGTCTCAGTCCCTCCCTCGTGCCTTGCATTGCTTCCTGTTTGGTCTTGTCTGTCGCATCTCCTTGCAGACAAAGGTCGTGCCCTTTGATCTACGGGACTTCCGGGAGATGACGAGCGTCGTTCGAGCCGCCGGACCATCTTCCCCGTATCCAATATCTCTCGGGAAGTTGTTGTTTGTTATTGACATTAGTCTCTTTTGTCAGGCATCTTCCAATTTGCAAAACTTGCATAATAGGAGGCTTTCACAGCAAATCGGTTTCAATTCTCTCATCTTTGAAACATCCGGTGAGTCTATCTACTACTACTGGTCTATGCATTGACCCGACTCTCTTTCTCTCCCCTCTCCCTTCTTTCTATTATCGATCCAAGGGCTTGAAGAAAGACCAAAAAAAGAGAGTTCATACTCATTGCTGGAGTAGTTCGCCCCTTCGCTTGAGAAAGAAATCTTTCGGCATCCAATCTGCTTGAACCTCTCCCGAAACCTCTCGAAAAAGGAAAAGAAAGAAAGCAAAACCTCACCAGTCCGCGTGTTTCTCGCCCAGTATTTCCTTGGAAAGCTCATTCGCAAGTCTCCCGTCCAATCTCCGCTTCTCTTTCGTTCCAAATAGCGGTGGCTTTCGCATCTGGCCTTATCCTCTCATACGACAAGTTCACTTCTGTCTCCTTAGGGCTTTATGAACCTTTGGGCACTAGTATTTCGTGATTTGAGTCTCTATCTGCAGCCAGCCTTCATCTAGTTTCAGCCTTAGTGTACTCTCAATCCTGGATGGTGATTTGAGGCACTCCACTGTGAGACCGACAGCAACTTTTCATCTCGTCACTCGTTCTTGTCTCGGAGAGCCCCTTTCTCGTGTACGCGCGTGGCGACGTACTATCGTTTTTGAGAGAATAAATTCTCAGTCATTCGCTTCTTCAGAGTATTCGGTCTCGTTGCAGTCGCTGCAACACCTTCAAGCTGGCTTACTCGAAGACACACGGTGTTTTGGTGAGAAACCTCCCCTAAACTATCTTGTTGTTTCGTCTCTCTTCAGGATGCCCGCATGTTTTGCCTCTTTCTTCCAATCCCCGCTCGGTTTTTCGTTTGAAAAATTTGAATCCTCTGCCCTCCTGACTTTCCGGATTCTGTGAGAACCTCCTCGGCTGACTCTGATTTTTTCTTTCTTGTGTATTCAGTTCGACCCGGATTTCCAAACGCCTCTAATTTTAGGCGAGACGTTGGATCTCTCGGATCCTGAAGAGTCACGGTTCATCGGTGCGTTTTCAGACGGCCTGTGGGCCAAGTCTGAGCCCTTCCTGTCTATGTCTAATTTCCAGAAGCCCGCTGCTGGTGCCGTACTTGGTAAGTGTTTCCATTATCTTCTTCCATTTTGGTTGTAGTGATAGATGATACTAAGACTGCGTTTCGGATATAGACTACGCTTCCACGCGGTCTTTGCATGATGCTGGCTCATACTCGGCCTATGGCCAGTCGCCATACGTGACAGCCTCCCTTGTTCCTTCCCCAATGGCCGATCAGGCTAGCCAGGCTTCCGATTGTGTTCCTTACCTGCAGAGTAACGAATATGCTAGCTCGTACGACGAGGCTCCCTCTCCCATTATGGGTACCGGATCTCGTACTTTGCCTGAGATTGTCAGCTATCGTCCTCAGCGTGGCTCCGAGGGCACAAGGGTAGCAGTTTACATTCAGTCTCCTTTTGATCTGCACAGCTCCAATTACGGCAGTCTGTCTCTGATTTTTGGCTCAAAGCGGTGCGAATGTATTCCCACCTTCTGTGGCTTCCAAGGGTCTGCCTTCCAGTATTGTCTCTCGGTTGAGGCGCCTCAATTCATGTCGACTGGATCACCTTCTTTAGCGGTTACGATTCAGCTTGTCTTGGAGACCCAGGGTGATTGTCCTCCTACGACTCTACAAGTTGGTGTTTATACATATCAGCATGTTCCTCTTGCTTCTCCTTCCGCGGACTCTCGCAAGAGAAAGCTTTCCACTTACTCAGAAAACCCCGTCTCTGCCCCCGCGAAGCGAACAGCTGTTGGACCTGTTATTCCCAAGGTTGAGCCCCAAGACAACTACTCCTACCGTGACAGCCGCTCTGCGTCATATTCGCCTTATTTGCAGACATTGCCAAATATGAGTGGATTCGTTGCTCCATTCCATGCTGCCTCCTCCCCTCGCACAGCGTCTGTTCATTACTCAACCGTCTCCGCTACACCCCAGCCAACGATCCGTGCTCCATCTCCCCTGACCCCTGGTTGGAGTCCTTCTTTCATGTCTGTTCCGTCTGATGGCCGAGCTCCTGGTATGTCCATGGCCCATGGCATGGCACAACACAGGGGACCTTCACCTATGCGCTCCTCCAATCCTACTCTCATCCGTACCTCTACCTTGCAGCAGGCAAATGGCCTTGGTCAAGCACACTCTTTCAACCCATACGCCATGTATCCCACCAAAGCTATCCTCAAGCTGAACGGTGATCTGGACGGCATGGCTGAGGGTTGGACTACGGAAGAAAAGGGAGCCCAGCGTCGACTGGTTGAGTTCACACGGAACCAAACTGGAAGCACCATCCACGCCGATTTCAAGCCTGTGACACCGGAGAAGCGTTCACCCAACAGCATCTGTATTAGCTGCATTAGCTGGGAGGGCAAAGATGAGTGCTTTGTCACTAGCGTTGACACAATCTATCTGCTTGAGTCACTGGTTGGAGTTCGTTTCACTGTCGAGGAGAAGAATCGCATTCGTCGCAACCTGGAAGGCTTCCGTCCCTTGACCGTTTCGAAAGCCAAACAAGATAGCGAGGAGTTCTTCAAGGTTATTATGGGCTTCCCTAACCCTAAGCCCCGCAACATCGAGAAGGATGTCAAAGTCTTCCCCTGGAAGATTCTGAGCCATGCCCTGAAGAAGATCATCGGGAAATACGTGAGTATAATTCGACCCAATAGCATGTCATTTGATTGATATAAAACTAACATTCATTTTTCTCTTTAGTCTGCTAGTTACTCCTCCACCGCAAGTGCTCTGCCTACACCGATCACAAACTATGCTAGCCATGGAACAGGGTCTGACTCTGGAACTGAGCCTCACACTGCTGCTTCCCCTCAATCAGTGTCTGATTCCGGCCCAGCCAACAACTACGCTCACGCTATGGGCGCACCGGTATATACTCAAGCTGAGCACCCGTCTTTGACAGCCGCTCCCGATCTCCGATCGATGATCCCTGCTCATACTCAGCCGTATACTTCCGTTGGCGCATACTCCTACCCGGCAATCTGCCAGCCTCAGCATGCCCACAGTCTGGTTGCTCCGAACCCCCGGTCGGCATGGGATATCCATGGCTTGCCTGCTGCGGGCCCTCCCAGCACTGCAGCTCCAGCTAATGCATGCTACAACTTCATGGATCCTGTGTACCCGATGCATGACTCTGCGCATAGCCAATGATCGGTCAGCTTGGCACTTTTGATCTGATCTGTGTCTTTTGCTTGCTTTTTCTTGTTTGCTTTCTTTTTTACCTTTCTATTTTTATATTTTCCCCTCTTGCTCCGTTGATACACGATTCTCCTTCTTGTCACTCCTTGATACCATGCCCAGAGTCGACGCGGGAGAGGTAGATTGTCAGACAGCAGCTCGTCCTCCTGTCTAATTTCTTCTTTCCTGCCGTCAACCTATTTACGATTTGAACGTCTCTCCTTACCACAACTTCACGCCTGGATGCCCCTCACCCAAACATATCTTGCATTTTTTTTTTCGACACGGTTTGAGACCTGTTACTTCCTGCATATTCTTAGACGGTGTCTTGTTCATTCCTTTTTTACTGGGTTGCATCCTCCATTGCTGGGCATTTTGGGCTTTACTCTCCTTTTACACTACACATCTGGGCTACTGTATGATTATTCGGCATAGCATTGGGCGCTGCTGTCATTCCTTTGAGCATTCGCAGGACGGATTTGGGATAGATATATTGATTTGGGAAATTGGAGGTGAACCGGCCAGCTTGGAGAGCTAGTCTTTGTTCTCTCCTGGCGCATCAGGGGATACTGTGTTCGAGATTAAGTCACGTCTGTGTCTTGCTTTTGAAGACTATTACCTCCCCTGTCTGGAACTTATTGGGAGTTTTTTTTTTCGCTTCTTGTCTTTTTGTTTTTGAGCTGAGGGTTTGTTTCTTGTTATTTACTGCATTGTCCTGGAGTTTGGGGAGAGATGGGCTGCTTCTGCGCCCCTTTGTATCTTGATTTTACTTCATATAGTTCAAACTGGTTAATTTTCCTCCATCATAAATATCTTCCCTTCCAGCAAATATTCGTATGTATAGTCTTCTTGTGGTGAACTATTTCAATCAATGTACATAGATGGACCCACTCAGCACATTCCTCCACGGCAATCATTGTTGAATGTACGACAGTCGGACCTCGTTGTGTAACTCAACGCCAAATATTCGACACGTCCAATAAAACAAGACCAAATGAATTCCACCTTATTACCATTGGATTCAATCGCATCCCTACGACGATTCGAATTAACACTTTGACCCTCCAAAGCCATCCTGTATACTTCGTCGGATACCCTAATTTCACCCACAAAACCCGCTGACTCAGCGCTATCTTATCAAACCAGCTCACGTGACCCTGCGGGGCGAAATCGGCGAAAAAGGCGGATTCCAATTGATTGACTCATTCGGTCTTCGACTTCAATCTCGACTGCATTCTTCTCCAATTTGCATTGGCTTGTTCAAAAGTCTCTGGGTTCCACGGCAAATTCCAGATTGTTTCTATATCTTCCTTTTAGGTCACCATTGACCATTTCCTTCACCTCTTCGCCGTATCCCACTTTCTTGCCCCGCGTTTTTACCGCTACACATCCCCAATATGGAGCATATCAAGCAAACATTTGCCAAGTGCAAAGAGCAAAAGCGTGCCGCCCTGGTAGCCTATATTACCGCTGGTTACCCAACTGTAGAGGAGGCCGTTGATATTTTGCTGGGTCTCGAGAACGGTGGTGCTGGTACGTGCAATGATTCCTCAAGTGGCGGGGCATTGAGCAATGTAGGCTAACGAGTTATTTTAACAATTATAGATATCATCGAACTCGGAATCCCCTTCACTGACCCTATTGCCGATGGACCTACTATCCAAACAGCCAACACCAAGGCCCTCGAGAATGGCGTTACTGTCACAACAGTGCTGCAGATGGTTCGCGATGCTCGTAGCCGCGGCTTGAAGACCCCTATCATGCTCATGGGTTACTACAACCCTGTTCTTCGCTATGGTGATGAGCGTATGCTCAAGGACTGCAAGGAGGCTGGTGTCAATGGTTTCATCATGGTTGACCTTCCTCCCGAGGAGGCCGTTCGCTTCCGTGACCTCTGCGCTAGCAACGGGTATGTTCTAGTCCAACTGAGAAAATCCGATCATATCTAATACTGACACCTTTTCCAGTCTTTCATACGTTCCTCTCATTGCCCCTGCCACCTCAGACTCTCGCATGAAGCTTCTCTGCAAGATCGCCGATTCTTTTATCTACGTCGTCTCGCGTATGGGTGTCACTGGTGCTACCGGAAAGCTGAGCGCCAACGTTCCCGAGCTCCTCGCTCGTGTCCACGAATACTCCGGCAATGTCCCGGCTGCTCTTGGATTCGGTGTCAGCACTCGTGAGCACTTCCTCTCTGTCCAGGAAGCTGCTGAGGGTTGTGTGATTGGTAGTCAGATTATCACTGTTGTTGGCCAAGCCCCCGCTGGCCAGGCTGCTAAGGCTGCTGAGGAGTATTTGTCCAGCGTTACTGGCCGTAAACTTGAGCGTGATGCTCAAGGTACTCTTACTCGCGAGGTCAAGGTCCTCGAGGCTATTGAGAAGGCTCTGCCCACCGGCGAGACTGCCCCTACCAAGGTTATCACTGATGCCGACACTCCCTCCGGCCCTGGCCTGGGTGACCAGTTGGAGGCCCTGAACGTCACTAAGGACCCATCCGCTCAGCCCTCTCGCTTCGGCGAGTTCGGTGGTCAGTACGTTCCCGAGTCACTGATGGACTGCTTGGCCGAACTTGAGCGTGGCTTCGACCAGGCCCGCAACGACCCTGAGTTCTGGAAGGAATTCCGCTCTTACTACCCTTACATGGGTCGTCCCAGCAGCCTCCACCTGGCTCAGCGTTTGACTGACCACGTTGGTGGAGCTAACATCTGGCTTAAGCGTGAGGATCTCAACCACACCGGTAGCCACAAGATCAACAATGCCCTTGGACAGATTCTCATTGCCCGTCGCTTGGGCAAGACTCAAATTATTGCCGAGACTGGTGCTGGTCAGCACGGTGTTGCTACTGCTACCGTCTGTGCTAAGTTCGGCATGAAGTGCACTGTTTACATGGGTGCAGAGGATGTGCGTCGACAGGCTCTCAATGTCTTCCGTATGAAACTTCTTGGTGCTTCGGTCGTTGCTGTCGACGCTGGCAGCCGTACCCTGCGTGATGCTGTGAACGAGGCTCTTCGTGCCTGGGTTGTCGAGCTCGACACCACTCACTACATTATCGGTTCTGCCATTGGTCCCCACCCCTTCCCTACCATTGTCCGTACCTTCCAGTCCGTTATTGGTGACGAGACCAAGGAGCAGATGAAGGCTGAGATTGGCAAGCTTCCTGACGCTGTTGTTGCTTGCGTTGGTGGTGGTAGCAATGCTGTCGGCATGTTCTACCCTTTCTCCAACGATCCTAGCGTTAAGCTTGTTGGTGTCGAGGCTGGTGGTGACGGTGTTGATACCGCTCGCCACTCTGCTACTCTTTCCGGAGGCTCTAAGGGTGTCCTTCACGGTGTTCGCACTTACGTCCTTCAGAACGAGCACGGTCAAATCTCCGAGACTCACTCTATCTCCGCTGGTCTGGACTACCCCGGTGTCGGTCCTGAACTGAGTGCCTGGAAGGACTCTGACCGTGCCACTTTCATCGCTGCCGATGATGCCCAGGCTCTGTCTGGATTCCGCGCTCTTGCTCAGCACGAGGGTATCATTCCTGCCCTCGAGTCTTCCCACGCCGTTTACGGAGTCATGCAACTTGCCAAGTCCATGAAGAAGGGCGAGAACATCGTTCTCAACCTCAGTGGACGTGGTGACAAGGATGTCCAAAGTGTTGCCGATGAGCTTCCCCGTCTGGGCCCTAAGATTGGCTGGGATCTGCGCTTCTAAAAGAAAATACTTTTTTTTGTTTTTCTTTCACCCTATCCTCTCCTTATCCATTATAGATAAGCGATCTTTCAATTCCCCGTCATTGGGATTTGTAATCTGTGTCTAGTTGTCACAGGTACTCTCATATTATCTTCCTTGGCCCACCATTGGTTTTCGGATTCTAGATGTTTATACGCACGGTGCTTACAAAAGCGGGTCATTTCTGGGCTATTCTCGGCTTTTTGCTTGTTTTCAAGATACGATTTCATTTTATACGGAATTATATACTTTGAATTGATATCCTTCTATCCTAAGTGGTATTTGCTCATTAAAGGCTAGTCAGACTTCGACAAGACTTACTGATTGGTGAAAAGAGCCAAGGTGAGTGCACTGTCATACTTAAGTATATACCCTTATATCCTCGCATATCCAAGAGAAGACAAAATATCGTGAAAAACTTGAAAGAATAATATTCACACTAGCTTGGCAAGAAAGGCACTCGCTCAGAAAGATACCTTTTCTAAGCGTATAGTGGTCTATATCTGAAAACAACGTAGTAACGAACATGAATCCAAATCCAACAACAAATTTCAAAATTATATTAACGCCCCAAGACCTACATAGAAAATGACAACAAACCCAGAAAGATTTACAGCTTGAGCCTGCAGTTTCGGAAGTGATTTTCTATTCGGAACTTTCGCAGGTCAAAGCTATTATCACAACCATTTAACGTCGACGAGCAACATTATCATCAGCATGATCCCGGGGTATCTCGCCTTTCCGAGCAAGCGCAAGCCAATCTGACAATCGTACCGGAGGCCCAACTTGATCAGGGTACTCAGCGTGAAATTCAGATAATAGTTGTGGTTGCTCTCGAAGTTCCCTTGCGTCATGCCATCTCTGATCCGCAGGAAGACCCCTCCACTTCACTCGATATTTTAGCTTCTTTCCATAGAGACGCGATCTTAAGATTGCTTCGATGACTGGTCTTCTTTCCTCTTCTTCCTCCGCCTCCTCTTCTGGCTCTTCAACTGCATTCACTTCCTGTTGTTGGAAATAGCTCTGTTCGGGTGAAATGGGTTCTTGCTTTGGGATAGGCCAAGGGTCGGGGTTGTGCCATAGAGGGATAGAGTGAATGGGTACAGAGGGAGGGCTTGTATAGTTAGATGTTGAAGGGACGAACGGAGAGTTCAAGACAGATTCGCCTGAAAGAATAGGAAGACGATTCGTGGTATGTGGAGGACTGGCAACGTGTTGGGGAGGGCTGGTAAGATGTGCAGGATGGAGAGCAGGGGGAGACTGTACAGGAGTAGCTTCTGATATAGCTGGAGAAGTATTGTCTGGGGGAGATGGTGGAAATTTGTGCAAGACAACAGGTGATCCAGAGCGAGACCGGGACGAAGATGAAGATGAAGATGAAGAACGCAAAGAATCAGGCGATGAAGGAGGAGAAGGAGTAGGAGTAGAACGAACAGAAATACTTGGAGAAGAGAAATGTGAAGGAGAAGGCGAAGGCGAGCGAGACAATGAGTCCTCGGGAGAGGAAAACAGCCAGTAAATAGGATAGTAGATCACCCAGATGATTGAAGATATAACGAATTTCAAAGCATTGAAGAGCCACGATATTGTCGGTCTAAGTACAGCCCAAACGATAATTGGAAGCAAGCCGATATAACACAAAAGTATAATCGATAGTCGAAGAAGCAAATATACCATCGTGAGGATAATGCACAAGACAAAGTTAATGACTTTTATCAACTGTCTTCCAAAGAAGTTCGGGACAGCATTAAAACCCCAGTATGCGAAGGAGAAAAAGGTAGATTCAACTCGAAGAAGAGCTACGAACCCATTCCAAATTACAAAGTATAGTGCAGATTGCCAGTGTGCCATACCTGACACAATCATCCTCAGTCCATGCCATGTTCGATACCAACCAGCTGATAGTAATGATGTAGACATTGCCGCTAGGGTAACTTGACGATGAATACCATCCTGCGTCTTGTAGAGACGCATGTATAAAATACCATACGCCCGAATTGAAACAAACGAGGCTAATAGTATGCCACATAATGCCATGAATCGAGTCTTTGGTGAAGTATGATGATATACAAGATACGCGAGCCGCACACCATAATTGGACTTTCTCACGACTCGGTTCCAGATGCGTGTAAGCCACCGAATCGTTTCTTGTGGAGCTTCTTTCGGCGAAAGAACTGAGTACTTAATCCAATCCATGGGATGCATGTATCCTTCTCTCGTGACATAAGCACGATACTCTGTCCAGAGATCTTCTACATCGGCTCCAAAGAGGCTATTCCAAAAGTAAGATCCCCCGTCTGTAATACCGTCTTTTCCCCAATAGTATTGTTTCGAGATATGCTCATTCAGTAATGCAATCGACCCCGTTCCGTTCCTCAGATTCTCAAGCCACATTAAAAAGTATGCTGTGTGCTCTTCGTCGGAGTCCCAGCTCTTGGGCAGATCATATAGCAATTCCGGTGTCTTGACTCCTTTCCAGGCTATACCAGACTGAAGCGTGACAAACCTGGCAATACCTTCGATGAGTTCACGAGGAGGATTAAGATGCTCATTACTCTTTCTTTTCACGAGAAAATAATCTGGCTTCTGATATTGATAAATATGTGCCAACTCATGCGTGACAAGTTCCGTAAGTGCATGTCGTCGGACTTCTAGTGTCTGCCAAGGCAGTGGATTTTCCCAACTCTCTCGAAACCAGCCAAGACTAAGATGCATCGTCCTCTTGAGCGGATCAATCGAATTTGGCGATTCGACCATGCTCACAGCAATATTGATTCGTTCGAAACGATAGTCTGAAACAACAATGGATATAGATTCAACATCCGGGATCGAGAATACTCGATTCTCAACTGCATTCGAGGGAGATGACCAGAGAGAAACTAGACCAGAAGCCAGTGAGCGGAGAATACCTTCATTACGTGAGGAGCTGTCGATGGGTTTGTAGAGTTGTTTGATTGTGGTTTGTAGGGCTATCGGGACGACACTGCCGATTTCGTGCAGGATAGCACTGCTCGCAACGGGGTCTGATTCTGATGAATGAGGTCGGCGTTGTTCAATGCGAATGTTCAGCAGTGAGTCAGAGCTGTCAGTAGTAATAGGTTTGGGGAGATCGAATGCTAAAAGCCAATCTCTGTCGAAGGTCATCGTACTATTGATTTGGGGACTAATGTCGGATATCGTTTCAGGTACCTCTGTCCACTGGTGAAGGTCAACTTTCCATGCGCCTCTAGCTAACGAGCAGCATAGAAGCAACACAGTCAAGTACCATAGTAACATGCTGCTAGTATTAGTCGCGGTCATTCTATAACTTCAAGTGATGATGCTCGTGTATCATGGACAATTTCATTAATGTCGACGAGTGCTGGCTAGGTAGGTTCTATATTGAGAATGCAGCGTGATTCAACTGATGTCGAAGATAATTGAAAAGATCCAGGAAAGAACAAGAATGCGACTGAATGGGCGTTGACACTTATAATGGCAATGGTATTCTTTGTCTTCGTCCCGAATCTAAATGTGACTCCATGAAAGAGATTTGTAAGTATAGAACAGGGAGATGAATGAGCAGACAAAGACTGAGGCCTCGATATTCCATTGAATTCTTCTTTTTGTCTCTATTTCCTTTGATGAAACCCGAAGACAGAAAAGAGGTCTGGGACTCAAGGCTTAGGTTAGAATCCTATCAAAGATGATACTTGACCTGACACCTGAGGTAGGGCTTCCAAATAAGCCAGAATACAAAATATACAAGGCTTCCAAGGTTAAACATTAAGATTACCATATGGTATAGTGTATTCGTGAAGATTATTTATAGAGCAATCTCATTTCGAATATCGTTTGTGCTGCCCATAGTGGTCCGCTCGTATCATACCCCCCAGTAGTGGTAAATTCCATTATTAATGTCTTTGACCTGCCTACTGAATATCACCTAGATACGTGAGCCTTTTCAGTCCCGCATTAGATGATCATGATAGAAGATCTGATGAGACTGTGAAGATCTCTCACCGGCACTGGTTGTATTAGTAGTATCACTAGTATTAGACCCTGCAGATAATCGCTTTTACCCCAGCACTACCGTGGATGTACACGCATTGACACGAGTGTTCTATATTCGTGCCAGGCCATTTTCTTTCGTCGTGATATTCTTTGTGCTTAGACTCCCTGTGAATAGGCCAATGAATGACCTAGCATCGGGTCTTTTTGGCATTGGTAGTCATACTAAGTGACATTATGATCCGAACAAAGAATACCATAAATCAGACTCAGCTGATGTTGAGGCACGAGATAGAACTGAAACATGTTCCTTTTTCAATGGTAGTACTCCATATATCGAACCTCGTTATGGTAACTAAGCAATCTCATTAGCGTGAGGGTCTTTCAATAGCCGATGGGATCTGTATAGATCGACGATACCTCGAGTACATCGTGATAAAAGTAGATCTCCCAATTTATACACACTGTACAAACCCGGACAAGTTCAAGAATCAACGGAATAAATTGCTCTCACACCATTCCCCCTTGACAATCCCACAAATACATTATTTTCCCCTTCGGAGACCCTCGCCGAGATGTCTCCATTTCCCGTCGGGCTTCGTCCGATCGTGTGGAGAAAAGCGGGCAATTTCCAAAATGGCGGGGAAATCCTTCAAATCATCCAATTCTCTCTGAACTTCTTCCTCTTGAACCATCTCTTCCACACTTTATCACCCCCTCAGACCTCAATTTCCAAAACTACGCACTACTCATTTGCGAAATGAAACTCCTCTATCCAACCTCCCTCCCCTTGGACGTCCAAGACCTCAAGGGCTTCGCTACATCCCTCCATCCCTATGATGTCAAGTCCCCGATTCCAGACGAACACATCGACGCCGATATCCTCGTAACATGGTCCAATTCCTCCGACAACCTCAAAGACGCGGCATCACGTCTCAAAAACCTAAAATGGATCCAATCTCTCGCCGCAGGTCCAAATGACGTTCTGAGTGCAGGTTTCGACGCCTCGAAGATCACTATCACTACCGGTGTCGGATTACACGATCACCCCGTAGCCGAACATGCATTGGGTCTCCTCCTATGCGGAGCCCGTCGTTTCTTCGAAATGCGCGATTACCAACTTCAATCGAAATGGCCTGCTCATTTGGGCGGATCGTTTCCACGAAGTGACTTTACTTCCCTGCGCGGTTCGAACGTGTTGATTTGGGGATTTGGTAGTATTGCGAAAACACTTGCTCCACATCTCACTTTACTCGGTGCTAAGGTTAAGGGTATTGCTCGGAGTGCTGGAGTTCGAAATGGAGTTGAAGTCTATGGGGAGGATAAATTGGAAGAATTACTTCCACAGACTGATGCGTTGGTTATGATTTTGCCTGGTTCTGCATCTACGCAGAATGCGTTGAATGCTCAGCGATTGAAGTTATTGCCTAAGCATGCTTGGATTGTGAATGTTGGTCGGGGCGTCTCTGTTGATGAGGATGCTTTGGTTGATGCACTTGAAAAGGGAGAGGTTGCGGGTGCGGCTCTTGATGTTTTCCATACTGAACCTTTGCCTGAATCTAGTCGGTTGTGGAAGGCGCCTAATGTTGTTATTTCTCCTCATGCTGCTGGTGGAAGGCCTGAGGGATCGGCTGAGTTGATTGCGAGTAACTTGCGACGTTTCCTTGCGGAGCAACCACTCAAGAACAAGATCTAAAATGATATACATGACTTGGTGGGTGGTGGAACATTGAATACTGGCATTCTGTATATAAAGGAATACAATTGGATATAGAATTTGGTTATCTCATATCATCTTCGTTGAATGAGCAGTTCATCTTGACCAGACTGCTAGTAATCTGTAGCACAGGCACAATATTACTACACTCTAGGTGTGATGAGACTACTCGTCGCTTTGTAATAATTTCAGGAGCCTCTAGCATACGGAATCAGATTTCATCTACCCTATGTGTCCTTTGAATCAGAGGTGAGGGCTTAAATATGTGCATTAGCATGCATCCTTTGATTTCTATCTGCAATGTAATAATCATCCGTTATTCATGAATTCGGGGTATCGAGATATGAGAGACGAGGGCATAACAGTCTAAGAATACCACATGGTACCCAATAATGCAAAGAGTATAGATAATATCAGTTAAGTCATGACCGAGCCAGTTTCTTCCTCCGAGGACTTCATAAAGGTCACACAAGACCATGAGACTAGACTAATCTAGTCAACCTTTGCCTGTACAAGACTCTTTGGTGCTCGAAGGTTGTTGGAAAGATGGACGGCGTTTCTGCCTTTAGCAGAAATACGCTTAAGCTTGCGACGTGCAACCATAACAGGAACGGACGAATGTTGAAGTAAATAGTTGGAAAAAGAACCCAAAAGCACTCTAGAGTTAATTGTCAGCTCTATCCAGTTGATGTTCTGTTCAGTAAACTAAACACTTACCCCTTCAAAGCACTTTGACCACGAGCACCAACAATCACCATAGTAGGCTCTAGTTCATCAATCTAGTGATAATATTAGCTTGGTTGATAGCAGGGATTTCTTAAGCAGTCACTCACAGCTTCGGTGATCATAAGTTTCGGACTCTTGCAATGGATTACCTCCACAGCAATGCGAACCTGTAGAAGAGTTTTGCGCAAAAGTTTCACACATGTCTGTGAGACTGCTTCAACGGCCCTGACGCGCTCCGTTTCCGCGAGCGAAGAAACCCGAGAATCAACAGATCCAGCTTTACTAGCTGTGCCGGGGCCAAGTCGGCCAAGGATGGTGCGAGAGCCAGAGCCGGAGTTCTGAGAAGCCTCTTTGGTCTGGGAGCCCACAACAACCGACGCATCTTGCATGGCTTTACCACCTTCGCCAACCTGGACAGAGGACGGATTCGCATCCTCGTGTATGGTATAAATGGCGTACATCGTATCTCCCTCTCGAAGAACAGTACCGATAGTCCACTCCAATGCATATACTGATTCTTCACTTAGGTCAGTCGCGACGAGATATTTGCGTTGGCGGCGACGTCCGCCGTCGGCTTCTTCCTGTAAGCTAGCGTAATTTCCTCGAACAATGGTTCGAATGGATCTGTTGGGGACGCGGTTGTCAATGGCGGACATGGAAATGCTCAAACTCTGGGCACGATGAACATCCTCTTTTTCTGCCTCGTCTTCTGAGCCATAAGGCGTGCCGGCGGCCGACTGCGTGTATGGAGTCGGAATATCATAGCTAGTTCGAGGATGTATGACGGTTTTGAGGGCAGACTTCTTGGGCTTCTTATCCATGGATGGTATATTATGTTTGTTAATAGGTTTTGCTGGCACATTGATTAGCACTCATTTGAGCCTCCGCCAAATGGTATCCTTGAACACTCACCTTCTTCTGAGGACTGGGTCTTGTCATCTCTGGCTTTCTCGAAATCACTTGGGGTGATTCTGGTAATATCAGAGCCCTTTTTCTTGCGGCCACGTCTCGCCATCTGTTCATCATCACTAGACGACTCATCCCCTTCATCCTCACTGCTTTCAATAATGTTCTTATCACGATCAAATACATCTTTGGCCAGACGCTCGCCAGTATCCTGATGCTCAGCTGGTTTCACATATTCTGGAAGACCACCTGATTGTTTGTTATTAGGAAGAGCTTCATCCGATTGGTTATGAGCATCCTGCATTCTAATCGCCCTCCCTTTCTCCGTATCTGCTACCGTTGGTTTTGGTGCGGAATCGAGGTGACGCGTTGGTGAAACGGACAGACTGAATTGCGAAGTAGACGATGGCGACCTAGAATCAAGAGATGTGCCACGTCGACTCGATCCTCGACTGGAGTCTCTGCCACGAGAAAAGCTCCGCGGGAACAGTCTGGACTCCAAGCCTGACATCATTGCTGCCATACCCTTTCGACTTTGTGACTTGTCTCGTTTCTTCGATGTCTCTGGCTCTGAAGAGAGCGATAGATCTGACTTCGAGGCATCCTCGACTTTTTCCACGTGTGCTGCCGACGAATCTCGGGTTGTCTCTCTTGAAAACTGGTCTGATGATCTGCGAGGTCGGCCCTCAGTATTATTTGTCGACCGCTCCGGGGAGCTCGGAGCAGACGCCATGGCGAGAGATATGTTTCGTAAAGGTGAGGATTTTAAGGGTCCAACCGAGTTGCGATTTGATCTTCCTCGAGATGACGAAGAAACCCCGCCAACAACAGTGCCCGCACTCCTTGCAGACTGCGGGGTGCTCAGTAGACTCTGGAATGTACGGCCAATACCCTGAGCTATGGTATCTTTAGCAGTCGTCGGCAGCGACGGTTGGACGGTGCTATCTGCTAAAGACTTTAAATATTCCTGTGAAAAAGTTTGAGGAGGATTGGGGGAGATGCGACCAGTGTGGTACGACATCGCGTGCGGTGCCGTCTCCGGCGGGTTTGGTTTGCGGTGGAGAATTGACGGGGATTGAACCAACGAGGAAGCTGGATTGTGCTGGCATGTGGATCTTGATCGACCACCTTATGACGATAGGCCCGCAGTGTAGGAGAAGCTCTAGCTGATTGTAGCTAACTAACAGGGTTGCAGGATTAGCATTAGGAAGGGTTTCCAGAAGTTATGCGCATCTGGGAGGAGAGCTTTGTAGCTAGTTGGAATCAGAATCGAGGGGAGTGAATAGGTCAGTTATGCAAAAATGAAAGAATAACTTACAATGATGAAGAGTTGTATGGGCAAGTCCTGAAGATCCAGAGAGAAAAGAAGAGAGAAATAAGAAAAAGATGGAGGAAACCCCCAAGAGGAGGCTTGGACTTGCCCTAATTTCAAGCAAGGCGTGGAAGGGAGAAGATCGGGTTGACACTTCACAGCACGAGGAAAATGCATTGTTTACTATCATTTGTATGGCATCGGATATCATAAATAGTTCGAGATATGTAGAACTGCGCTTTAGAGAGCAAATAAATAGAGAAAATAAGATAGAATCCTCTCAATGTACTAGTAGATGAAAACTCCCAGCCCTAATCCTATACAACAAAAACGCTCAATGAGAAACGATCGAAAAAAAACCCCATCAACAAATCAAGCAATCAAGCCTTGGACTTCTTATTCTTAGGCTTCGACTTCGCATCTTTCGACTTGCGAGCCCCAACAGCAGCAAACGCCTCCTCAGATGGTTCATCAGGTGGTCCACGCTTCCTACCATTTGGCTGCGCATACTTCTCCTCAAGATGTGCAAGGAATCCTTGACCCCGTTGTTGTTGTCGCTTGGTAATTAAAGCTAATAAATCATCTTCACCCCCAGTCGAGTTCTTAGACGCACTCGCCGCCTTCTTCTTCTTCTTATCATTCTCCAACTTCTTCGACAGTTTCTCCGCCTCCTTAGCTTCCTTCTTCGCCCGCTTGACTCGTCGCTGACGCTTCTCTTCCGTCTCTTCGCTGTACTGATCATATTTCTCAACTTCGCCGGAAGAAATCGCCTCGTCGATGATGGCTCGGAAACGCTCATCATCATCTAACACGTTGGAGAGCATCACCGACTCGTAAATCCCATCCATATCACCTTCATTCGTCTCATATGCCTCTAAGAGATCTTTCTTCTCTTCATCGGAACCTTGGTATTTCTTTTGAAAGTCGGAGACGGCGCGCGTGTCGAGCATGGCAGAGAGTTGCTCGCGGTAAAAGTCCAACCAGTCAAAGTCCCCATCTTCTCCAAGGATCTCTTCTGTGTTGCCGGTACGATCGTACATGTTCCGACGCCGTTGGTCAGAGAGGACGGCGTAGGCAAGGGCGATTTTTTGGAATTTGGCATTTGCTTCTTCGCGCGCATCTTCGCTAACCTTGTCTATACTTCATGGTTAGTATGTCTATGGCATTCGTTAGGTTTAGCAATTCAAATAAGAGGAACTGACCTGGGTGATTTCTCAAGGCATTCTTCTTGTATGCAGTTTTGATTGCTTCTGGTGTTGCCGTGGACTCGACGCCAAGTATCTGGTAGAGATCTTCCTCGACTGCAGGTGGTTTCTCCTCGGTGATCTTTTCAGACTTGGATCCTTTAGCCATTGTGAATATTGTGTGCTCAATCCAGAGCAAATTCGAGTAAAATTGTATAGATTTGTAAGGTTCGTGCAAAAAGGTAGATTTCTCGGCGCGTTCAATCGCGCTTTTCCGACGCGCCGCCAATTCCGTCATTTGCTGCAGACCGCTTTCAAGCCTGACATCACATCCAAGCTTGTTCTCTTTTTTTTTTCTTTTCTTTTCTTTTGTATTCAAATTGACATTATCCAAAGTGAGAAAATCATCTACTCGGTCTTTTCAAGTGGAAATTTGATCTTCTTCAAAACGACTGGCGCATCGATCTGAAACAAATCAATCAATCTACTTTTCAACCCCTCACCATGACGAATACCTCCCCTCACACTGCCTACATGCAGAAATGCATCTCTCTCGCAGAAAAGTCCCCTCCACGACCGACCAATTTCAGAGTTGGTGCAATTCTTCTCTCAAGAAAAGACAATGACCCGACCTACTCCGATGACCGCATCCTTTCAACAGGTTATACCATGGAACTGGCAGGGAACACACACGCCGAGCAGTGCTGCTTCGCAAACTATGCATCTGTACACGGGGTTGCTGAAGACCAAGTGGCCGAGGTACTACCTATCGAGTCAGGTCGAAAACTCATCATGTATGTGACAATGGAGCCTTGTGGAAAGCGATTATCGGGAAATGCACCCTGCGTGCAGCGGATTACGAGGACCAGAGATGGTGGGCGAGACGGGATTCAAAAGGTTTATTTTGGCGTGAAGGAGCCTGGGACTTTTGTTGGTGAGTCTGAAGGCTGTAAGATGCTTTCGGCGGCGGGGATTGAGTGGGAGCATATTTCCGGTCTTGAAAGGGAGATTTTGAGTGTTGCTGTGGCGGGTCATGAGAATGCGGAGGAGGAAATTAAGTCTGCGTTGGCGCCGAAGGAAACTAATGTCGATGATATTAGTGAAGAGGAGAGGCAGAGACAGGCGCAAATACCTCGCAATCCGAAGAAGAGGATGATGGAGGGGAATACTATTATCTATTAAGATCACCAAATATAAAGAAAATGAGTGAATGAATTGTCCGATGATTCACTCCTGGTATTTCAAGGTGGCGTATGCAGTGAGACTCTTAAAAATACAATTAGGTCCATCGAGATCATTTGTGTATCTTCATGTCCGTCTCTATCTCATGTCTGTCTCTATCATTGTTTAGATCCATCCTAAAACCCATCATGTAGTTACTCGAATAGTATAGCGCACAAGTTATGTACTACCAAAGATTCTTAACTTTACATCCGATTCCAATCCTTCAACACATTATGATATAAAATGAAATGACAATCATAACCTCAAAAACGAGCATCTCATCCAAATTCGATAATGCCATCCAAAACAATTCAGTCATTTCTGCAGTACAAAACAATCGCATTGACGGCACTCCACGTGACCCGCTCCACTTCCCTGCAACATCAACTCCTCAACATATCAAACGACAAACAGCTTGCAGCAACATCAATTTCCCCTCCAACGAGAAAATGACCTTATGGAGAACCCCAATGATGCGGGTCTTATCTTTTACCCCGCATACTGCTTCAAGGCATCACCGACACATTTCGCCTGGGTGAAAATGGCCCTGGTAGATGTACACATGCTTCAGAGACGAAAAGGTTTTGAGGGTGAGTTTTATTTCTTTCATCTTGTAGATGCACGATCTCTTTCAAAACAATATATCATTTTGTTTCCATTTCAGATGACTGAATGGACGATACTTCCCATTCATCCTTTCATCACTATTAGATCAGTCTCAAGACGATATCTCCACTCCATCCAATCCATCAAATTGAAAAGAGAAATAGACAAAATTCAAACACGCAGTGAATTGAAACTAACATAATCTCAGGCCAAAAAATCTTCTTCTACAAAAATCATCCCATCACATTCATAAGCGTGGTAGGCGTGATAGTAGCCAGAACAGAAATCACCCGTCGCACAATCCTCACAATAGACGATGGCAGCGGAGCCACGCTAGATGTGATAGTCTTACAAGCTGAACCCAAAGAGAAAAATCCAACAGATACAACCCTTGCTCCACCCTCAAAATCACTATCAACAGGGCCATCATCAAATGTCACCGATATCTCGACCGAGATACCAGAAACACCATCTCTAAACGAGACAATTCACGTATCTGCAACAGATCGGACCATAATCAACATCTCATCTCTTCAACCAGGAACAACGATAAAAGTTAAAGGAACAGTAAATTCCTTTCGATCAACAATGCAAATGAATCTAGAGCGATTCTCCATAATCCACGACACGAACGCAGAAATGCAATTCATCGATGAAAGATTACGATTTCTCGTGGATATTCTTTCTATACCATGGGTCTTGACGGATGCGGAGGTTGATGCGTTGAGGATTAGGGCTTTGAAGGATGATATTGATCTTGATGAGGAGAGGAAACGGGCTGAGAAGAGGGGGAAGAGGAGGATTGAAATGGAGGAGAGGGATCAGAGGTATATTCAAAGGAAATATGAGAAGGAGGAGAGGAAGAGGGCGAAGGTTGCGGGGGTTTGTAAGGAGGATGGGGTTAAGATTATGCGTGATATTCGGAAGAGGAGGGATCTTTCTTCTGGATTTGTTGGTTGATATCATGATTTGGGTCGAGGAAGTATCATTAATGAATATCGATATTGGAATGTATCTATCTGATGCCAATACACTCTATTTTAGAAAGTGAATATTGGCTTTTGTATGAGACTTCTATGATTTTCGCAAAGGGAGAAGTTATATGAGACGGCTTTTGTTGTATTAAGAAATGTAATCGAAAGAAAGTTTTAACATGGGACATCGTCATTCATTTCATCACAAACCCTAGAAAAAGGGTATCTTCATGACATGCGAAACGCCTAGCTAAAGAAACAAAAGAAAATCACCTCATAACCAAGAAAAAGTGTCAATAGAACCAATTACCAGCCAATTCAAGCGCATTAGTGGTAATACTTGTTATAATCATGTACCGGTCCACCACCATGTCCTCCTAACATTCCACGATAATAATCCTCGCCATTGGTACTACCAGCACCGCTGCGACCACTGCGACTCGGTAAATGATCCTTGAACCGACGACTATCGTCACTATCGGGGAGAATAGAAGTTGGTGACTCCATATAAAGATCTGCAGCAGATATACCCTCATATCTAGGCGCAGCTTCCCGACTATGCAAATCACTCTCCGAGTGTCGATAGTCGCTGGGACGTGAATTCATCCCTCGAGATGAACTACGAGATCCACGTGAGAAGCGTCGAGAAGCAGGTCCAGAACCAGTTCGACCATATCGAGAATCGCGGTCGAACTTTTCTGCAGTTCGATGTTGTGAACTTGTACTCGTGCTATCTGCCGGTCTAGACGTTGAAAATGAACCAGTGGAGGTTCGAGAATGGCTAGCTCCAGTTCCATTATATTGCTTTCCACCTCCGGGTTGAGCTGAATATGGCTTTCTCTCACGCTCGATTGAGACTGACGGGGTGGATTGGTCTTTCTCGTCGTCATCGTCGTCAATTATAGCCGATGATACAGAAGCAGGTGGAGGGCGCCCTCTTTCATATGATCTGGCTCGGCCTGAAGATGAAATCCCCGGCTCTGGAGACCTCTTCGCAGTCGTGGGTCGTGATTCGCGTTCATCTGTGATTCGAGGTAAATCCACACCGCAATGCTTCATTATATACTCCTCCGTCTCCTCTCTCAATTGGATATCAGCAGTTTCCGGGAAAAGTCGGCGCGGGATCTCCTTTGGAAAGCGCTCTTTCTTGTCATCCGGATTGCTGATCGGCATATTAAGTACAGCCTTTTGTAAACGCTCGTATTCGCGATCCGGATGGGCCAAAATCATTACAGTAGCCCATTTCTCGAAACCTTTAGGAGTTAATCCTGGGATATCAGGTCGCTCTTGGAGATCTTCTGGCTGGACGAGATGATGCTGCACTTTGAGATCACGAAAGAGTCTTGAGATTGAGGAGGTGCGGTCATCAAAAATATCTGTTAATACCAGTTAGACTTGCGTCCCGGTCTAATTCGATTCGAAAATAAACAAACCTTTCCAAGGATATTGGTCCAAAGAAACATTAGTATCCGCATAGAATTTCTGCATCTTGTCCGGGGTAATGACCAGCGTATTACCGGGTGGGTAATCTTCAATCTATTCGCCAATGTTAGAATCAGACCTATATTTCTACCAGATAAAGACGTATCAAAACATACCAAGTGCATCGCAATTCCGCGCAAGAACTGACTCAATCTCTTCGTGGGCTTGCCATCCTCAAAGAGCTTCCCCCAAATTCTCTCTAGCGTTGTCATCTCCATCGCTGTGGTATCCCGCTCTGGAGGCCTAGGACGAGCCTCCCCACGCTGGCTTCCCTGGCTCGACATCGACTCACGTCGACGAGAAGATGTCTCAGCAGTCTGGCGCGGCGGAAAGTCACTAGAATAAGCAGAGGGGGGCATATATGGCTGTGTATCATAGCTCTTCGACATGGGATCGACAAACGGCACCGATCCGCTTCTCTGTGAAGCAATCGGTGGAGACTCGGAGTGTGGTCGGGGAGCTACATCTGCGGCTGTGTAGGGAGGTTGGAGGGATTGTGATCGAGCAGGAGGTGGACCTGATGATCCTGGGAGATTGCTGGTATTATCCAAGCCATTTGCTTTGAGCTGCTGGATCACGGTTGCTGTGATCTGCTGCAAAACGTCTGGAGACAAGTAGGACGTGGATTCTGAGCTATTCACAGCCGAACTGACTGCATCGTGGAAATGACCGGAGTGAGTGCTTTCTGGACGAGGAGGTGCTGGATATGGCTCCATGTTTGGGGTAGAGGATGTGGACGGAGGCATCTGTGGTTGGGGCATATTCAGATGATCTGTTTCATGGCGGGAGGGATATGGAGGATTCGGTGGACCGTAGGGATCATTCTGATCAGAAGTCATATTGCCCGTCTGGTAAGGATTGGGGGTCGAGCGATACCCATCGTAAGCCATCACGACCAGGATGCGAGACGAGCTGTGGGGTCTGAGTAATTTCTTTCTTTTTTCTCTATATCGGTACTATGGCTTCTAGCCGTAGATACCAGAGAATCGAGCCAAGCAGACGGCAGAGAACCAAGGAGAAAGGAACCAGAAAGACAAATTTGGAGGGGAAAGTCGCAAAAAGGCAGAGAAATTCGGGGGCGATGGAGGGGCTGTGGGGAACAAACAGTGGCGATCTCAAACATCGCTGCGTCACTGGGTGCAACTGTTGAATTTTACTAATCTACTGTACAATATTTAACTACTTTACATAGTACAGAGTATCCAAGTATCCAAGGCTGGGATCTTTCATGGAGAATCAAATTCGACGTCACAAGCCCTTGATGTGGCGCATTTAATATATTCAGTGCCACCCATGCTGAGGTTGTCATATCGTCTAACTGGCGTAGCGTCATGATCGGCAATATTTAATCTAAATACTCGCGGCTTCCATGCGATGCCTGCGTCGATGAGGAAAATCCTCACCTATCAACGCGACCGGAGGCAAGTTTCATCTTTTGGCACAGATCGCTAGAAGCTGCATTCGGCTGCAAATCCGAGAATTGGCGCTGCGTGTCCGGCTAGTGCGACCATCAAAGGCGAATGACCAGAAGGATTGGAAGACTGGAAGACTGCAAGACTGCAGGTGGTGTCATCTGACATGAGATGGGCGAATGGGGATACAGTCGAATGGGCGTATGCAAGAACCTACTAGTCAGTTACTACTGGTAGAACTAGCAAAGACTTTTGGCCCTTCAATTCATCAAATAATTGTTTGATTTATCGTGTGGGACCTGAACTAGTGTCAGTCATTTTCCTAATTATAGTTCATGGGGGGCGAATTTCGTATACTCACCTTAAGACAGGCGGTTTTGTAAAAATTCATGCTAGACTAAGACATGTCACTAGCGCCCACCCGAATGGAAGAAAAACACAGAATTAGCGGCCGAGCCTGACCTGGTAAAGATGAATAGATCATCAACAGTCTCAATTTGAGTGGATTGGATGTTTTGCTGGAACGTGGGGATCGGAGCCACTGATGTCATGTCCATGGTTCCCCTGGTTCTGACCCAGGGATACAATGTCCAACGCAAATCGATAAAAGAAAATACTGGATTGAGGTCATCTTGTGCACGAAGTAATAATAGGGGAGCACAGGGGAACAAGCAAAATACCAGGACTTGATAAGCAAAAAGCAAAAGGCTGAAGAGAAGTTTTATCTCAATCCATTTTTCTTTCTTTCGGCCAGAGCAGACTAATCCTGTCGAGGCCAGGGACGATGACGATTAGGCTGATTTGCGTAGGAAATTATTAGCAAGTTCAACATGAACAGAAATTCAGTAAGTCTAAGACACTGTCACTCACTCGAACTTTCGACCATCCTGTTCGACTTTTCTCCGCCGGGGGAACGATAGTATCATCATCAGAACCATACTCGTTCAACAGAAACCCATCGGTCGAGATAAGAGTAGAGCTTATTCTGGATTCCTGCAAAAGAACGATAGTCCATTAGCATGGTAAGAGCCAGGGAACATCCTATGGGGGACCACATCTTACAGTCTCATCATCACCCGCCGTCTTTGCCGGTTTAGATGCTGTAGCTGTATTTGTAGCTGTAGCCCGATTGAAAGCACTGTCGTCAGGCGGCTTGGCTGAAGACTGGGAGGATTCAGCCTCTTGATTCTTGCTATCATGATACAGGAGGCGACGTCGGGGGAGTCTCGGCGGAGGGAGAGATGCATTGTCATCGTTATCTTCGTCCACAGCGCCGAGGAGTCGGCGTTGAACCGGAACAGGAGCTCCTTCAAGAGCATGACCTGTCCGTAAATGATCGTCCCATCGCTGCAGACTTTTCTGTTTGCTGCGTGTCTCGAATTCGTGGTCGCTGTTCATTATCCAATCCTGACAAGGAATGCAAGTCTGGCAATGATCATCGATACTTGATTAGTTCCTACCATACCGGTCCGAATGTATCACGATATGATGGGGCAACAACTCACGGGCTCCTGATACTTGCGTTGATTCCGTGCAAAGCAATCGAGCGTTTTGGACTCGCTGCAGATCTTGCAGATTCGCTCTGACTGTAGCGGGTTGCTTGAGCATTCGGTGCAACGGATTGATTTCATATGGACTGCATTCAATGCGCTACTTCCATCTCGATAGATTCTCTGTCGGAGACTGGCAAGTGCATTTGTCGAGAACCATGTCTTTGAACGGCGAGTTCCACACTGAGAACAAGTGATCCTGGTAGGGTGAGCGAGAGTCGCAGCGCATGAGTTTCTTGATAGACTGACCATTCTGGGAGTGATATGCTGTCCACACTGCAAGATGTCAGGAGACCCTTCGAAGTGATAACATGAAGTGTGGAGTGCGCTAACGTTCTTCTGATTTTACTGTTGTAGCCGCCTTCGTAGGCACTCGCTTGGAAATCACGCCCCATAGCAGTCGATCAGGATGGTATTTGAAATGATATTGGAGTGATCAGAGGAGTAACATGATTCAGATACCTTGATAAACAGAAGGATGAAGAGGGTAGAGGATCAGCATGTGATGCTGTCGGAAGAACGACGTGAATGGAAGGCTCCTTCCATATTTGTAGGAGGCACACCATTCACTGCCAAATCAGGAAATATCGTGATTGCACAAAGAAGTCCATTGATTATCCTTTTACCACTCTAAAGAGTACTTACTCTAAGGTTACGTGCTCGATGAATAATAGGTATCATTTGCCGAGTACGCTGGCAGTGTATATGTATTCTGGGAGACTTAGAGCAATGGATTGGCTATTCTCGCTCATGTCACAATATAAATCAAAGTGCCTGTCTAACATGTGACCAACCAAGAGTTATTCCATCAATGTAGAGGGCTCCGGCTCCAAATAATGCTAACATACGGATAAATTCATCACTAAGTTGCAATTTTATCTGCTTCGCTATCTTGCTGGGTTGGTAGACACAATATACGTGAACTTGACTATAATGTTATGGAAGGACACAACTTGAACCCGTCAACACCTCCAGGGCTTCAAATTGGAAGCAGCCAAGGGAAACAACAAATGCAGGAGAGTTAACTATCAATTTTGAATTTTTCAATTGTAGGAACATTTAAGAACCAACACTCGTGAAACCTTGGAGATTGCTCTCTAAACCCTAGTAGGAGAATATTGCACAATGGACATACTATGTCCATGACTCAATAACACTAGCTAGTGTTATAGTATATGGCTATATATAGCGCATTACCTTTAGGAAAGGTGATTGGAATCATCTCTAGATACATCCCCTAAAGTAATTGGAAACAAAGTCTATACAAATCACTTTGAAATCAAGAAAAACCAAACGACAAGATTAAAACCCCCTGAATTAACTCTATCACTCCGAAGCAATCCCCCAATGCCGTCTGTGGCTGGCACCAATTCCAACAATAGCAAACTAGTTTACAAACAAAGGATCATCCAGCGGGTAAAATGTCCGAAGGATCCAAAAAGTGGACTGCCTCGCTACAACCTTCAATCTCTCCTGGGAACCTAAGGGTCAAACACAAAGTGCCGAGGAAAGTAAACGAAGCATTGTTTCCTCGGCGACATCTCCACAGTAGGGGTTAATTAGCTTCGACAGACGGGAGGACATGCTTCTGGAATATTCATTTCTCGAACATCAGGGGTAGTCTACCTAATCCGTATGCGCATACACAATTTGGCTCCATCAACATGCAGCATCAGTAGTAAACTCACGGAGTCGAACAAGTAACAGATAAACTAGCCAAGACCCATCTTTCCATCGCAGGGACCTCACCGGAAATAGTTAGGGGCCGCGTTGTCCTTTCCATGCAGATATATCCTGCTCCGTACTGTACGCTACTCCATGTAGAAGAATGGTAAGGACCTTCCAGAAACGCCAAAGCGTCGAATGGAAGCCCACGTTCCCGTAGTGATTGTGGGACCTGACCCGAAGATGGATGGGTTGCCTCGTGCTGGTTTCCGGGGCACTGGGTAAAGCGTCAAGCCATCATTTGAACATCATACTGTAGACACGGTTGGGTCGATCGATCCTGGCAAAAAGGGGGCATATTGCCTTCCCATACGCTCTTTGATGGATGTCTGTGTTCCCGAGGAAAAGGGATATGCCCTTGAGTGCCAGTGCTCATGTGTGTATTGCTGTATGTTCGGCGTCTGATGTGGGGCTGAATGGATTAGTTTATGTCTATCCGTACGGAGTAGTCTGGACTAAGTTAGTAGAGTGAAGAGTGTTTTGAGTTGGTTGTTGAAAATCTTGTTGTGAGCTTCGCCAATGTAGAGGGTACACGGAGTACACAAGGTGCCCCTGAAAAGGTGGAAAGTGGATGGTGGATGGTGTAGGAGGCGAAGCAGTCTGCCTCGTTGAACTGGAACAAGGTGGCAAAGGCAAAGAAGGGGGCGGGCAAGAGGGGAGTGGAAACCCGGACATTTACAGTAACTGTACTATGTACGGAGTCCAGTATTCGATCATGGATTATATGAAGCTAACGATAAACATCATCATACTGTGGACGGATCCCCGGCAGATGGGGGCAACAACCTTCTCGAAGGTCGAAGGAAGATGACGGCGCTTCCCGGGATTATGGGCAACCGTGCAAATAGTCTCCATTCCTGAACTTTCCGCCCCCGTCCAGCGATCATCTTTGCACAGAAAGATGGTCCTTTCGGGGAAGAGAGGGACGGGCCTGGACGAGGCCCACGTAAGTGGAGTTGTCCGTCGTTCCCCGAGTGCACCGCGTCGCACTAGATCCACAGCTTCGAGTGACTTTTTGGAGTGTAGGGCAAATGAGTGGACTGGAAGAGGATTGATTTTGAGTTGTTGTGTGAATCAGAACCCACTGGGGGGGGGGGGATTCTACACTGGGAGGATTCCAACGAAAAGGAACCTGCTTCTTTCTTCCTTCCAATGGCGTGGTGGGCGCGGACGGAGTCGGCTCCATCGAACTATGATCCTCTGATCCTGGCTATTGGTAAACATCTCCCCACTGGTCTGTGTATGCGGTGTGTACGAGTACCGAGTGTTTATGTAGGTGTTCTCTGCACATAACAAATCAAATATCTCTGCTCTGCAATAAGAAGTACTCGAGTTGAAGTTCAAGTTCAAATTGTAAGGAGTCATTCTTAGGATGCACTTGGCCTTGTACTCGAAGTCATGCACAAATGTACATATGTACACAGTATGCTTCAAGGGTGTTGGTGTAGACCCACTTGTAATTAAAAATTCACCAAATGAGCAAAATGAACCAAGCGACAAATTAACTTGTGGATTTCCATGGATTGACCACCTCCCATACACTGGTACATCTGTCGGTACGGCCCTTAAGGGAACCCACCCTCACCCGCGGAACTCGACCGGACCTTGGACCTTCTACAAGAGAAGTCGCAAAGGATTAGAAATAATTATAGAAAAATCAAAAATACTAAATACCAACCCCTATTCTCATCTGCGAATCTTGCATGGTGGAAAGATGCGACGTAACCTAGGCAGTTGAGGAGTCTAAAAGCGCGTGGACGGAGAACATTGGAGATTGTTACCCCAAATACAGAGACGCGAACGGAGAGTACGGAGAATACAGAGGGGAAAAAAAAGACAAAAAGACAGAAAGACAAGACAAGGATAGATGGAGACAGCCCGTCCGGGCCAAACGGCCGCCCCAGGGTTCGTCTGGTCTGACAGGTGCGTTTCATTTCGTCTGCAGGCAATCGATTACTGTAAGTATCATAGCTCGTATTGATCTCCCCCTGCCTCGTCCTCCCGTTCCGTGACTTGACAGGTAATGCGAGGATCGTTTTAGATCGTCTTACCCATGTCTGTGTCCTCGGGTTCCTGGAGTTTGGGAAGTGGATCTCAGAGGCAAATGACCATTTCATTCATTTCATTTTCCAAATATGTACATATGTACACAACTGTATGTGGTTGTGCGCATGTACTGTGTACACGGGAAAGAAGATCACGCCGTCCACCGGGCGACGTATCCGGGCGAAGTAGAGATTTACACCTCTAACGGTCCGCAGCGAACGATGCAATTTTAATATGCTTGACACGGAATAGGTTAGAGACTAAGCCGGGGAAGTGTGATAGCGTATTTTTTGAACAAAGAAAAAAAATAAACACTAACCAATTATTAAAAAAGAAAAGAAAAAGAGATTTCCCCTCTTTACCCACCCACACGATTCGTGTACATCTTGTTGACAGTGCTCTTGTTGCGCGGTCAACGTGAATCAGAACACGCCACCTGTTTTACTAACTTGACCGAGTCGTTGCATTCGTACAATACTGATCACTGATTACTGAAGGCAGCATCGACGATGGATCCAACCGAACGATCAGATGCAAGATGTACACCGATGCGTCCCATTACCATGGCCCGCGGCTTAAGCTTACTCTCTAGAGACTTGCGTATGCGAACGCCTCCGCGTCTCTCCGTCGCGCCCGAACCTAATTTCCATTTGAACCCGATCAAATCCTGTTGAGATGGACCTGATGACAATTTTACCATCTATGTACATAGTACAGTATGTACCCTGGATACTACAGTACACTCATAAACACCTGCTATGTATACACAGCGTAGTTACGCAGCACCTACTCCGTACATCATGATATCATACTCCTATTCTCCCTGCACACCATCAAAATAAAGGAGGATACTCTCTACAGAAGACTGTACATACAGTAATATGAGGATAGGCAGAGACCCAAAAAAGAGCCGACTAAGACTATAGAATCCACCACTTTTCCCCAGGAACGCTCGGATAGGCGAAGATCAGGTGGCGAAAGAGAAAGAATGCCTGGTCAACCGGATCATCCAGCCGGAGTGAGACAGGAGCTGTCGACGGGATTAACCCAAATCCAGTATCTGTAGAGAGTACAATTTATTTTGATTTTACCAGTTCCTGATTTGCCAATTTACTGTGTACAGAGGACTACTGTAGGATTAATTTCTCATTCTTACCAGGTGTAGTGGTGGTCTCGAACTTGTCTAGGTGGGACATGACATAAGAGACATGGTCACAAGAAGGATTCTCCTTGCGGGCCAGACTGCACTGCGTCTGCGGCTGCGCGTTCTCCTACTGTAGTGAAATGACATGTTCAACGACCAGAAAACTCCCCTGAGACTAGCCGAAAGAACCCGAGGAAGAAAGTGATGGATGGCTGGGATTGAATCTGATGCGTCAACGTCAGATGAATATGAGAAGCGCGAACGCGGTTGATGTCGCGGTGTAAAAAAGTACGGAATATTGTGAGTATCGTGAGTGTATTCTGTGTGTAATATGTACAGTTAGTGTATTGTATGTTTACATTTACAAGGCGGCCCAACTGAGGGGCCGCCCCGGGAAGGCTCCAATTTGAGCTGCGTGGGCGACCGCGACAGGCTCACATTGCAAGTTTATGCCCAACCTCCCACATTCTCATGTTTGAATTTCCTCCAATTGTGCGAACTGCATGTTGGGGGAATGTTAGTTGGCGAAAATCGGTGTGTTGTTTATTCTAGTTATCTGTTGTTATTATTCTGTATACACACGCAGACAGTAAATAGATTGAATAATACAATCATATACCGTATAAATACTTTCCATGATCTGTGCTGCTCACACTCATAATTTCTTTTTCAGCAAATAAAAGCACTCCGTATTGTCTCAATATTCGAGTTGACCACTGATCATAGTGGAATACATAGTCATGTTTCTTTTCTTTTTCTCTTCAACTAACCAAAACAAACCATTCATATCCATCTCCATACATAGTGTTGTATTGAGAGTATCCACTTCATACGGTAAATAACCAGGAACCAATCCAATTTATCCCCCACTGCCTCATTCTTAATTGGCTCAATTCCTAGAGAAACCCGTTATTTCGCCAAACAAGAAGGTCTTTGAGGGTCTTTTTTCTTCATGGACTCGTACTAATTACAGACTAACCGTCTTTAGTACAGTCGTGAGTGTAAATGACTCTGTATGTATAAATACATATTTCATACACACAGAGTGTATGTATCGACTCCATCAATAGTCCCCTGCAAAAATGCCCACTTCTTCCCCTCTCGCGCCCTCGTGCGGATATCCTTTTCTATCCCCATCTCCCGGTTTTTTGACCTTTGTCAAGTTATGATCTTTGAACTCTTCCATTTACCCTCCTCCCATTAAACCACCCAGCTCCGTATACATATAATTCGGAGTACATTCAATCCCAAGCCGATCCTCGTCCTCTCCTCCACCACCACCTCCATCATCACCATCCATTTGGATCCCCGAGTGGGTTGATCTGCGCCGGCCTAACGTGGTTAATTTACCGTCCCCACGGCGCCGTCTTGGAGCTTCAAAGCTGTCAGCGCGTCAGGGGCTTCCCACGGTCTCCCGATCGCTCCAGTTCCCACCCTAAACGGGTCTTCTCCTATTCTGGAGTGGAATTTCCTTTTTATTGCTTCGTGCCCGTTCTTTTGGTCTGGTCATAGATACTCCTCCTCTTTCCCCCCCTCCACTCTCCCACTCTTCGACTCCTCCTCGAAACTTACTACTTACATCTCCCCCCTCCTCCTTTCCAACTGTTCCGTCATTCCTTACATTTGTGTCTTTAATGGGAGCCATTTCCCTCCTTACTCGACATCACACTACTACTCCGTCTCTTCGGATCATGATCATTCGTCTCAATTGATCCTCCCTCCCCCCCCTCTATCTAGACAAACATATTTCCCCGTGGGAAGCGCCTAGCTTACCCCCTCTAATGTGAGCATGTCTCTATCATTGAATTAACCATGGTACGCCTAAAGCTAACTGGTCCACCTTCAAGATATATACACTCTTCATCTGCTGGCAGATTGGGAGACACATAAGACAACATGACAGTCACATACGATTCCCCTTCTCGGGCATCTCATACATCAATGGCTACCCTGGAAGATCGCTTCCAGGTGATGAAGGAAGTTGGTGATGGTAGCTTCGGAAGTGTCGCCGTCGCCCGTGTGCGCACTGCGGGATCTCACATTGCGCGAAGAGGAACAATGGTATGAACCGTCCTCTTGGAACATAGCTTCGAATGAAGACAGAGCTTGGAGACAACTTGGAGGATACTAACACAAGTTTTTTGATAGGTTGCGATTAAAACGATGAAGAAAACATTTGATTCATTAGCGCCATGTCTGGAACTTCGTGAAGTGATCTTCCTTCGCACATTACCCGTGCATCCTCACCTCGTCCCCGCCCTCGACATCTTCCTCGACCCGTTATCTCGAAAATTGCACATCTGTATGGAGTATATGGATGGCAACCTTTACCAGCTCATGAAGTCCCGTGACCACAAGTACTTCGAAGGCAAGCATGTCAAGAGTATTTTATATCAGATCTTATCGGGTCTGGATCACATTCATGCCCACCATTTCTTCCATCGTGATATCAAGCCCGAAAACATCCTTGTGTCAACCTCCTCTTCTACCGAATCTCCCTTCAGCCGCTACTCTACCCTCGTTACTCCCCCATCCACTCCCCCGACTTATACCGTGAAGATTGCCGACTTTGGCCTTGCTCGTGAGACCCACTCTAAACAACCATATACGACCTATGTCTCGACTCGTTGGTACCGCGCACCTGAAGTACTCCTGCGCGCTGGAGAGTACTCTGCCCCCGTTGATATGTGGGCAGTTGGTGCGATGGCAGTTGAAATCGCTACACTCAAGCCACTCTTCCCCGGAGGAAACGAAGTGGACCAAGTATGGCGAGTCTGCGAGATTATGGGAAGCCCCGGTAACTGGTACAGTAAGTCCGGTGCGAAGATCGGCGGAGGTGAATGGCGCGATGGTTCGCGATTGGCTCAGAAGCTGGGCTTCCAGTTCCCTAAGATGGCACCACACTCGATGGATAGTGTCTTGAATCCATCAATTTGGCCCGCTGCTCTCAGTGAGTTTGTTACCTGGTGTCTCATGTGGGATCCCAAGGCTCGACCTACTTCCACTCAGGCTATGAACCATGAGTACTTTGCCGATGCAGTGGATCCCATGCGTCCCAAGTCCTCAACATCGTCGCGCCTGCTTGGTCGTAAGCAATCTGAGAAGAGCTTCAAATCTCCAACCCTCACCCCTAACGATTCCCCCACCCTCTCAACCAAGCCTTCCTGGTTCCGTCGATCACTCATTGGACGTTCTGACAGCCCGGTTCCCGGCGCTGAAGGTGAGAGTCCTGCGAGACCAGCACCTGTTACATACAATACGAATCCGGAGGTGCCAGCCGCGAAGACGCGGCCTGCCAACACTAAGCGAGCTACCTGGACAAATGGTGCCCCTATGCCCATTCTCCCTTCTATTCGCCCGGTGTCTCCTCTTTCGAACTCTGTCACTGCTCAAGCCAATACGACTCACAGCGATGCTCACAAGTCTTCTGAGACCGATGCTACTCAAAGCAAGAAGATTGGCCGCCAATTGTCTGTCAACTCAAACGGCAATCACTACTCCGACGCCCACCGCCAGGAGGCAGAGCGTATGTTGAATGGCTCGGGAAGCACTACGCCAACTACCAAGGAAAGCTTCTTCTCGCACCTCCGTAAACGTGCGCGACGACTTTCTGGTCGCAACCAAGCCAATGCTGGATCCGATGATATCGAAGCTAATGCGGGTTGCATTCCATGGTCCAATCGTTCATCTATGGCTCTCGATGGAGCCAATCCTGGAGAGCCCAAGCCTCACTCTGATCTGAGTGAACTTGACAAGGCCCTGCAGAGTGTCAAATACTCACTGGACTCTTCTACATTAAGCAATATCCCCGTGCATCTCTCTGGTGCCGAGCACAATGTCACTAAGCGGCAATCAATGCCTACCAGCAACCCAAATCCTATCTCCAGCAGGACACGGCGCGCCATGCAAATGACCAGCCACCCGGTTCACCGCTACGAGACACCCGAGGAAGAAGATGAGCTTCTGGATGAAGTGCTCCACTCTGCCAGCAAGGCGGCCCGACGCCTCGCGCAGACGCAGTCGATGGCTGCTCAGTCTCCTAGCTTGATACACCGCCAAACGGATAACTCGCGTGCATTGCCGAGTCCTTATCCCACTCCTTCGCCCACGTCCAAGGCCGATGGATACTTCGATTCCACCCCTGTGAAGCAACATGCTTCAAAGGCGGATCCGAATTCGAACCGTCAATGGCCAACTCCTCCCTACGAGGAAAGTGAGTGGAACCAAAAGACTTCTGCCAATTACTTCTCATCGGGAACAAACTACATTTGAATCAAGGATTGGCTTCGATCTTGATCACCTGAAACAGTCATGCATTCATTCTCAAAATACACAATGAAGAAGCCACCAACACCAAAAAATTGCAAACAGATCGGTATAGGCGTATCATACGGGTTTCGGGATTCTCTTCAGGTCTGGCAGTTTTGATCCTCTTTTCTGTTTTGGATTGATTTTTTTGCTTTCCATCTTTTCTTTTCTTTTCTTTCTTTCATACCCCCATAGGCCCTTTGTTTGGTATAGATGGTTACTGGCCTCGCACATTTGAACCCCCTCGGTTTTATTTCCCTGGTGTACTCTCACTTATCTTTTTGGCGTTGCACATCATTTTCCACCCATCCCATTTTTACCCCCATCTTCATTTGATACCACACGCGCAAGGTCGCATTATATACCATTCCATATCTTTGCATATCTCTCTTTTGCATTCCCCATCTTTGATGAATATGGTGCTCCGTTCCGTTCCGTTCCTTTCCTTTTGTCTACATACTTCATTCCATCCTTCTCTGTACATTTGTCTGGCAATCAGCCAATCCTGTCCATCATTTTCCTTCCTTACTCAGCTCCTGCATCTTTGGAACTTTCCTGTTCACTCTTTCTTGTATTATCTTGATCCGCATCCCCAGACCCGACTGGCTGGCCTCCAGTCTTGCATATTGTAATATATCACATCAGGCAATACTGCCAATCACATACGCATATACATAAACTTGTCATAATATTATCGATTCGAACATACTTCTCTCTATCTATTTGTCAAATTAAAGTTTAGTCCATGCAATGTACCTGAGCTAAAGCACAGTTTACACATCACTTGAGCCTTTTGTACACGCCAACTTTGGGCTTTGTAGGGTTGATCGGGCGGCCACTCGCCGATCTCTCGGAAAAATGATAATCCGCGCATATTCAACTTTCCAAATCGAGCAGCTCCTCACCTTGGAACTTTTTTTTGGTCTTGCGCAATTGATCTCCGCAGCTTCATTAGCGGAATTCACTTGGAATCATATTTCATATAATCGAGTAGTAAGCATCTTCGACTTACATACCTCGGCTTACCGCAGGCCACGACACAAAACTCTGCGATCAGAAATTCGTTATCGAATTATCGACGAGAAAACCTACAGCTTCTGCAGCTGCTTGAACGCCAGCACTCTGCCAGAGACTCGCAATTGAATTCGAAGGCACCCGAGAAAGGGAACCCTCCGACAAGGCGAAAAAGAAGAAGAAGAAAAATCCCACCAAAATGTCTAATCAAAGACAAGCATCTTCAGCATCTCAAACCCCACACCTCTCCCCCGCCGAATTATCCTACCTCTACACCTCGCTCTCACTCCCCAAAGCCCCCATCCGCCCCGATGGCCGCTCACCAACTCAATTCCGCCCCTTGTCCGCAGAAACCAATATTCTCCCTGGTACAAATGGGAGTGCGCGCATCGGATTTGGAGACGGAACACAGGCTATCGTCGGTGTGAAGGCGGAGGTTGAGAAAACTATTCTCTCAACTGATACGCTTGCTTCGGGTATTTCTGAAGCTGATGCTGAGGGGGATGAAAGTTCTTCTGCGGCAGCGACGGGTCATGGATCTTGGGTGCAGATGTCGATTGAGATCCCGGGGTTTAGGGATGATGATGCGTTGCCGGTTTTTTTGTCAGAGATGATGCGTGAGTCGTTGGTTGGTTCTGTTGCGGATGGGGAGGGGGGTGTTGGTGAGATGGTAGGCGGATTGAAGGGGAGATTGGTTATTAATAAACGGTGGCATTGGCGGTTGTATATTGATGTGAGTATTCCTCTTTTCCCCCCTCGCCTTGAAGTGAGGAAGATGAATGGCCTGGTGGAGGGTTCCGACGAAGACTATGGTGAAGAAAATACTAACAATAACAGGTCCTGCTCCTCTCTCAACCATTGTCATATCCGCTTCCATTGCTCTCTCTAACAACACACCTCGCCCTTCTCTCCACAAAGTTACCCAAACTAAAATCCCAAGGCGAAGAAGACCCTTTCTTCGACGACGACTGGGCTGTGGCCGAGTACCTGTATCCACGCACCTCAAGCCCGAAAACAGGCACTCAATCACCCGTCCGTCCACCAGTAACTCTCCTCGTCGTTAGTGTCGGCGAGAATGTGATTTTCGATCCTAGCAGAGAAGAGATTGCCGTTGCAGACGCCGTTCTCGCAATTTCAGTTACCCGTGATACTGAAGCTGGTAATTTGAAATTACTATCTATTCGAACCATCGATCCACCCTCCCGTCTTACTCAACCTGCTGTGCCTAATTCCGAGAATGTCAATATGCTTGGTGCTACGCCTTCGACGGAGGATGTGGCTGTTTTGAATCCTGCTACGGGTGAAGAGGAGGTTCCGGGTGTATGGAGGCCTAGACGGGGTGGTCTTAAGCGCAGTGTTATTGCTCATATGATTAAGACGGTGCTTAAGAAGGGAGGTGTCGGTGAAGAGGTTTTGGAGGGGTTGGAGGGGGTTGAGGTGGAATGATTATTTTTGTATAGAGCTGTTTTAATGGTTGGCGTTTGGATTTGACTTTTATACCATATTTCGCAAATGAGAGGCGATTCATGACCATGGCTATAAGTATAAGCATAGGCTATGTGATGCATATTTCCACAAAATTCTAATATACAAATGGTGTACCACTACCCACTTCTCATGGGACTGAGTTAGTAGTATCCCCATCTACTAATCCACCAAGATCTCCGATCTCCAAGTTCGATTTAGACATCGCATGCAGAACTCTCATCCCCATCCACTGGAAGAAAAAAATTACCAAATACCAAGCCACTTCTTAACAGGCTTCTTTTTCCCCTCCCAATCAACAAATTCCCCCTCACCCTGATCAACCGCAACAGGCGATTGATCGTCAACCTTCGCTTTGTCCTGCTCAGAAGGTTCCTCCAAACCATGCGCAACACGATACTGTCTCCTCTTCTCAGCATCCTCAATACGACGATGACGCTGTTCACGCACACGCATCGAGTTATGCTGTACATCCATACGGTAAACGTGCAGAGCTTGGGAAATCGTATCAAAGGGCGCGGTGAAGAGACCGGACCAGGACGGGAGAAGGTGCGCGTATGGTGAACTTGCTTTGAAGTTTGTCGTGAAGGTGAATGTTGCTAGGGAGGTGAGGATGCCCTGTTATTCAATCCATTAGTACTTGTGTATTGGGATATTAGGCTCAGCCCCGGTGAGA
>Ga0209673_1000907_pt1 | contig 37816 bp, 26 predicted proteins | sample AraplaCol_mMS_r2_2_FD_184274 | JGI IMG/M metagenome (GOLD analysis project Ga0209673, IMG submission 184274) | Arabidopsis root microbial communities from North Carolina, USA - plate scrape MF_Col_mMS_r2 (SPAdes) (version 3) | ecosystem: Host-associated > Plants > Roots > Endosphere | place... | reverse complement strand
TTATTGATAGTTTTATATTTCTAGTCGGAAAAAAATACAGTAATAGTATAGATAAAAAAAATACAATAGAACTGTATATTTTTATCTATTTGTATTTTTTTTGTTATAATTTTTTTTTTATCTATCTCAACTATTTATATACTGTTTTTTCTATTAGTTTTATTTTTTTTATTATTATTATTTATTTTCTATTTTATCAGTTCCGGTTTATCCAAATATATCAATTATAGATAAATTTTTTTTCTGTTTTTTTTTTAGAATAACTGATTGATTTTCTGTATTAGAATCCAAATCTAAAATTTCTGTTTCTGTTCAATACAGTTATCTATATAAATATATTTTCAACTGTAAATTTATCGATACCGGTTTATAATTTTATACTAATCAACTATTTCTATATAGTCGAAAACAGTAACAACAATATATTTTTTTTTTCTCCAAATATCTCTATATCTCTATTCAGTTTACAGCTATTTTTTCTATCAGAAAATATTGTCTATTTAATCTACTGTTTTTATCTGTATCCAAAAATATTTTTCGCAAAATTTTTTCGGTTCTATATATTTCTGTATATAAAAAATATCTGAATTTATAGAGAATAACAGTAAAAAAAAATAATATAAATTTTTTTCTATTCTGTTCTAATATATTCGACTAATTTTTACAATCCAATTTTAGTTGATCTGGATATCAATAATAATTCTATTCTGTTTTTGGTAGATACCAAAATAGATCAGAATATATATATTTAGCCGGTTTTCCGCGATATCGACTAATATATCGGTCCGAAATTTTATTCTGGTTCTATTCAGTTTTATTCAGTTTATATTCAATATACTGATATTGCAGTTCTATCTGACTATATTTATTGTAAATATAGTTTCTACTAGAGAATTTTCTGTTTCTACTGTTTTATAGTATTGCTGTCTAGATTTGTTTTCGAAAAATTATATACCAATTGTAATTTTCAGAACAATAGTTGTAGTTATTTATTTTGTAAATTCTGTTTAGTTTTCTATCGGTTCCGGTACTAACTGTTTATAGATTTTAAAAATAGTAATTATTTCGATTTTGTTTTGGATATTTTTTGTCGGATAAATTCCGAATATTCTATTTTATATAGTTTCGGTTATTCTGATATTTCTAAAAAAATATTTTAATAGAAATTGTTTTCTGTTACTGTTTATTACTGTTCTGTAACTGTTTTTTCTGTTTGTTCTGTTCCAGCCGGTTCTAGTTTTCAGAAACTAATTTTTTTTTTGAATCTGTATCTACAGTTGTTTTTTATAGATATTTATTTCAGTATCTATTTTTCCGATTGTAGAAACAATTTTTGGAAATTCTGTCAGAATATTTAAAATTATATCTCTAAAATAATTCAGTAACTAAAATTTAAAAATAACCGACTGTACCAGTTTTTGAAATAGTATAGTTAATTTAATCTGTTTACAAAAAAATCGATTTCTGGCAATCTGTTCTTCAATTTTTTTATATAAAATTGGAATTTTTATTTTTTTTCCGGAATTTTCGGTATTTCCAGAAATATTTTTTTATTATTGGATTTTTGTATTTTTTTATTTCAATAGTATTTTTTCTATAATCGATCGGTTGTAATCTATAGTTTGTTTTTAGTTATAGTTTTTTGTTTTATAACTAGAAAAACTATAATAACAATTAATTTTTCAAACAATATATATTTGTAGATATTAGTATTCCGACTATTTTGAATATTTTTCGAGAAAATATTTTTTCTATTCAATATATTTTTATATTCGAATTTATATTCAGTATTATTTCCGGAAATTTCAGATAGTAATTTATTTCAGTCTATTTCTGTTCGATTTTTTTCAATAATATATTTTACAATTATTTTTTTCTCTATCTGTTTATAATATATATTGTTATATCTAAATTTATTCTATTCTATCTGGATAAATATAGATAAATTCGAATATCGAAATAGTAAATTATCTATATCAAAAATTTTTCTAATTTTCTCGGAATATTTTAAACTAATTTCCGATTGTTTCAATATATTCTATATTGTAGAGAATATCTATAACTGTTCTGGATTTTTTATTTTTGTTTCTAGAAATCTAGATCTATTAATAAAATTTTGTAATATACAGCTATTTGATTTTTCTAAAATATATATTCTAAATAGATAGAATTCCAGAATCCGATACAGTCCAAACTATTTATATTTAAATTTTTTTCTATTTTTATTCTGTATTAATATCCAGATATTTTTCTGGAAACTAATTTTTGTAACTAGACTGTTATATATATAATTTGTTCTGATTGTATAGTTAAATAATAGTTTATTGATTTTGGTTTGTATATTCAACAGAATTTCCAGTTTTTCGATCTGGTCTACAGTCGGACTAAATACTATCGAATTGTTATTATCTGATATACAAAAATATATTCTATATATCAGATAGTAAAAACTATATTCTGTATTTATATACTGTCAGATCTGTATAACAAATATTACTATATCTAAATATAAATTCTACAATTTGATAGATTTATTTATCAATAGTTTTATAAAAATATTATCGATTAGACTATTAAAATTCTCGATTTTTCTATTGGTTTATAGATAGAAAAATATTGTTATACAATATTTTGTATCCAAATATTTGAGATAGTAATCGACAGTTTCCGATATAAAACTGATATTTCGATCTAAGATTAATTCAATTGATATACTATAATTTATAAACAAATATTTATATAGAAAACAGTCAACAATTTTTTTATCTGTTTTTTCTACAGTTTTGATAACAGATCAATTAATAGTATAGTCGATAACTGTAAAAATCTATCTGTTGCTATTCGATATAGTTGGTAACTATTCGATAAAATCTATATTCTATTACTGAAAAAATTATATATCTGTAGTAATTATATATTGTATTGTTTTTTTTTTCGAATAATTTCCGGAAATTCTACAATATTTAATAAACTGAATATAAATATACTGTTTGTTCTATATTTTGTCTCAACTGTAATTACTATATATATAATCGGATAATATTCAATAAATCTGGAAAATCCAGATATCTATATTCTCTGTATAAATAATACAAAAAATCTCTACAGAAAACAGTTTTTAAAAACAGAACAGAGATTCTATTATTGTAGATAAAAATTAGTTGATAATTTTCTGTCTCAGTATCCGGTTTTATCTGGAAATTTAAATTTATAATAAATTGAAATACTATCCGAATAGTAAATTTATCAACTGATATTTTTTTTTCAAAAAAAAAGAATTCAATAGCTGTCAATCAATTTTTTTCGAAAATTTTTATTACAGTTTGTAAAAAATCAGAAACTGTCTATATAGTAGTAAAAATAATATTCTATACCGGTTAGAATTTCGATATATCTATAGAACTGTTTTCGACAAAATCAGATCTGCAATTTAATATATCAAAGATTACTATATCCGATTTTTTATAGTACTGAATAATCAGATTATATTTTTGAAATTTATAGATCTATTGTACTAATTATTTACTATAAATTTTTGTTGTTTATAAATATTTTAGTTTTTTGTAATCGATTACAATAGTAGTTTGGATATTGTTTTCGATATACTAATTCTATTTATACAATATTTTTTTAATAGTCAAAAATTTTTTTTTATATATAGAATAATTCAGTTCAATATTCTGAAATTTCTTTTTATTGAATATAACTGGATATAGTTATCTGTTTTTTTTTTGTAACAATACTATTTCAACAGTCTATTCGAATATATCTATTTTGATAATAAACAGTTTAGAATAATCTATCTGGATAAAAACCGAAATTTCGATAAAATTTTTTTTTAAAATACAGAAAATATTTTTATATATAACTGTTCAATTAATTGGATAAAATTTTTGGTATTATAATATTCTATTGGATTTTTTGAATAAATTATATAACAGTATATAAATATATACAAAATTGTAAATAAAATATCGATAGTAAATTATAAAATCTATAAACTAACAAATTTTGTATATATTAGTCGATTTTAGCTACAATTTTACAATATCGATTTTGGCGGAAACAGAATATATTTTTCTGTTGCCAATAATATAATTACAGAATTTCAATTTATATATAGCAATTGAATATTTATATAATTAAACAATCAGTTGATTTTTCTGTAATATATCTAATACTATTTGTAAATATTTTCGGTATTTATTAAAATTCCGGAAATAGATAAATATATTGTTTAGATATACTATTACAAATTGATTTAAATAGAATCGAAATATTTTATTTATAGTTATCTGAAAAATTGTAGAAATATTATACAATCCGAATAATATTATAAACTATTTATATTTGTTTCAAATAGTATTGAATACAGTTTTGGAGATTGAATTCTGATCTATATAGATCTACTAGTATTCTGATACAAAATCGATTTTTGATAATATTTTGGATATATCTATATAATCCAATAATTTCTGAATTTTCGGTAGAAAATATCTGTTTTTTTCAGATAATTGATTTAATATTCGATAGTCGATATATATATACTATAATTTATTAGATTTACGAATAAAAATAATCGGAAAATTCTAAATATTTGAGAACAACTGAATTAGATTTTTACAGAATAGATTTTCAATCTGATATTTCTGTTTACAGAATTTTTTATTTGATAAAAAATATATATTGATATTGACTGAAGAAATATTTTCTGTATTGATTTTGTAAAAAATAGATCGATTCGGAAAAAAATTAGATAGTAACAATTCTCGAAATATATCCGGATAAAAATATATAATTTTCTGGATATTCGGATCTATATATTGAGATAGTTTGTTATTTATAACTGATTTATTTTTTCTATTGATTATTTGTATAATAAAAAATATAGATTTATATAGTTTTTTCGATAAAATTTTTATAGTTTATTTGATATTTATAAAATTGAAAACAAAATTATCCGGAAAAATAGAATTGTAATTAGAAATAGTATCGATTATATAAATTCGACAATAATTTTATAATTTTATTTTGGAGATTATTCAATCGATCTACAGATTCTGATATTTAAAAAATTTTTTTTCAGTATAAACTGATAATCCGGAAAATCTAGAATCTATATTTTCAGATAATTTTACTATATTTCCAGAACTATAGATATATATACTATAGTTATAGTATATAGAATTCGGTTGTCTGATATATAAATTTGGAAAACTGTTCCGAAATATTCGAATATATTATACAATATCTGTTTCAGTATTTTCGAAAAAATAAAAATATATAAAATTCTACTGTCCAATAGTATATAAACAATTATAGTATTTTTCGGCGATTTAATTGTAGTACAATAGAACAACAATAAATTTTCTATAGCTAACAGTAAAATCTGGATTCGAGATCCGGAATTATACAGATTCAGAGAATCCAGAAATTCCGGAACAGTAGAAATTTTTTTTAGACAGTTAGTAAATATTTCAATATTGCTAGATTTTTTTAGTTTTCCGATTTTTCTCCGACTGTATTCAACTGATTAAACTATATTTTTTGTATTCGGTATTTACAATATATATATTTATATTGTTTACAGCAAAAATATACAATATTTATACAAAATTGTTTCGATTGGAGATTTTCTGAAACTGCGGATATAGTATTTAGATCTATAGAATTGTTATTATCTGTAGTTGATTTACAACTAATATATTTAATAACTATTGTACTGTATTTATAGATAATAAACTGTTCAATAATTCTATTCAATATAGTTGATTATTTATATTTTTTTTTTTATTTCTGTTGTAAATTTATTTTTATATTTATAAAAAAAAATTAAATAAAAATATTCTCTGTAATTATAATATTTTTACAATCGGTAGTAGTATTCTGTTTGTTAGTAATATATTCTACAAACAATTAATTATTTCTCTATAATATCCGGATAAATTTTTTCTATTTTTTAGTTTTTTTCAAATATTTATCAAATTTTTGTATTAATTAGTATTTGAAATTTTTCTAAATTACAATTGGATTTTCAAAAACTAGATTTTATTATTTTTTGTATACAATCTATATATTATTGATATATTTAACAAATATTCTACAGATATATATAATTTTATTTTTGTTTTCCAATATAGCTGTCGCAAAATATTCGATTTCGGTAAAAAACTGTTTATAATTATATAAAAACTAATATACAGTATTATAAAAAACTGTACTACTATAATTATAAATAGATTTAATTTTTTTCAACAAAAATTTTTTGATTTTATTCTATATCGATCAATTTAATAGATACAAAATCGAAGATTTCTATTCTGATATAGTTATTTTTATAGTAATTAGATTTGTATTTTCGATAAACTGTATAGACTGTTTTATTATCTAAATATATCCAACTGTATAATTTCTAGAATTATTAAAGAATATTTAGTAATTTTGAATTATATCGAAAAAAAAAATAATAGAATCTGTTCAGTATCAAAATTGAAAAAACAGAGAATTTAGATATTTTATTGAAATATTACAAACAGTTGAAAATATCTGGTATAAATAATTTTTTAGATTTGAACTACAATATTGATCGGAAATATTTGGATTCGGTCGGCTATATTTTTTTTTTTTATTTATTTCCAGACCGATATTATTTGTTTTATTTCCGGATATCGATAGTAGAGAATTCCGATTTTTTCTCTATTTTTAGTCGAAAAAATATATTTATATTATATTATTCCAAATATTTCGACCAATTATATCTGTTGATATTGTTGTTAATTGTTATATTACTGATATAAACTGATACAATTGTACAATTTATTTGAAATTCGGAATATTAATTCGATCCGGTTTTGTATTTATATCTATTGTACTCCGATAGTATTGTCTCTGGTACAATCTGGATATTAACAAAAAAAATAACAGCAATATCTGTTTATAGATTTTTTCAATCAGAATCTCGCTGTTCTGGTAAAAGACAGAGCAGATCTTTTTGTTTGTAGTTGCGGCAATAAAATTTTTCTCGGATCAACCGTAAAAGATTGATCTCAGTAGAATATACTACTATATAAGATCTGAGGAGTAAAGTTGTATATTTTGATATTGTATTCGGCTAGCAGTATTATATACGAATAGATAAGTATATATCCGTTCGGTTATATACAGATATTCTGGTACTCAGAATATCTATACGGTGGTCGTAATCTACCAAGATAGTAGTTCCGGGATCTTACTTTATTTATATATATAATTATAAATCTCAAAAGATATTCAGTTTTGTTGTCTTTTGTTTTTCTTTCAGTCAATTTATTTCTGGAAAAGTTGTTCTCCAAAATATTTCAATTTATTGTTTTTTACTGGAAATTTCTATAATTCTCTGTATATTGTAATATATTGGATTTGATTGGTTTCCTTCGTCAAACAGTATTGAAATTCAGAAGAAAATGATTTTCAGATATCGCAAGAAGTCTTGTAAGAGATATTCAGGATTCCAATTCCTTATCAAACAATGCTCCATCAAACAATGCTCCATCAAACAATACTCCATCAAATTTTGCAGATATATTTCTTATACATCAATATTAAACGGGTCTAAAGATTCTAGGTGTTAGAGCGACAGGTCAAGTGTATATTGTCAATAACTATACTGTTTTGAAGATATGTAGAATCTACCAATTTCCTTCAGAAAATACTAGCCCAAGAGTCTAGTGGAACAATACTTCAGAGACTGTTTTTCACTTTGTTATTCTGAAAGATAAGAGAGTCGTACTGTATCTACTTGCAGAATATCTCTATCCAAATATTGTAGAGGTAATTGATATAGATCAGTCCGAGAGTTTGTATCTTCAATAATACCGACAAATTTCGAAATTGATATCAGTGTCTCAATCTGATCGGATTCTCTGGTATCAGAATATCTTGTGAATATTTATCCATTTTTATATACTGGATATTATCCATTCAGATATACTCAAGAACAATATATGATTTGACTCCGATAACTACGAATTACTCAGTGACTTTGGTGCTAGTTGTTTATTCGAATACCCAGCTCCTTCGATATCCAAATCCTTCTCTGTCTATTCTCACAAATAGATCTTCTGAGACAGTTTCTGATACAACGAATCGATTTGCAATAGTTCCAATAATATATGAGTTAAGAAATAGAATTTCGTCCCGAAATATCGATCGATGGTGCTCAAGAAAAAATCGCAGGCCGGCTATATATATCTTGTTTGAAAACAGAACTGCATAAACAGATCTTTTCGTGGCGAAATGACCGAGTTAACCAATATAGTACTGTACCCTTGTTGTGAGGCATTTTTCCCATAGAATCTACTAAATTTTATATTAGGATATGTACTTTTCTCTCTGCCAACCGAGTATCAGATCTATATACTGGCAGAACTCTATATCCGATTCCGATGACGAGAGGCGCTTTTCAGGCTGATCGCTCAATGGAATGTTCATCGTCGTCTTTCAATACCATTATTAATGAGAAACCCTCGATAGGTTTGCTCGATAGAAAAAGAGTGTTGCTTCGGCCTTATCCCAAGTATACTTGGTCAATATCGATATATGTCTTCTGCTTGGGTAAGAAGTAAAGAGACTAATGGGTGGATATCTCCAACCACAAATAGATTCGACCAATATCCAAGCAGAATGAATGAAATAGACGATGATCCCAAACTTATGATACAAAACTTCAATGTATGAATACATTCATTGTTCTGTTCTCTTGAAATTCTCCTGGCTGTAGCAATATCCCTTATTAGTTGCTATCCTCTAGTATAGTGCATTTCCTATAGATAGTCCAGATTTGTTACTGCTTGGTACAATATAGATACTTCAGTATCTGCTTATTCTTAACTATTTACTCTTTAAAAGAACAAAACATACAAATCAATTCAAACAATCATTAATTAACCCCCAAAATGAACAAATATAAAATTGACTAGCGTAGATTGACTTGAAAAGGAGGAAATTCCCAATTTGGATTTGCTTACAACGTGGCCTCTCCGCCTTTTTAATTCCGGCTGATCTGCGGGTTAACTTCAACTTCATTTCTCCTCTCTTCTCTCCAACATCACTTATTCACCCACTTACTTTTACAATGGTCAGTTAATTTAAAATAACCATTGAGAATTACATCGCTAACACAACTTCAGGTCCAAACACCTCAACAACGTCGCGCGAACGAGCGCTTCGCAAAGAACGAAGCTGCTAAACGCGGTAAAGGACCCATCACAAAGCCTAAACAGGCTTCTAAATCACCAATTTCTGCAGGTTGGGTTGGTACGTTAGCTTCATTCTATTCAGCTTCAGCTATTTCCTATTCTCCTATCCCTTGAAGCTTCACTTCTGGAAATATCATGGTTCATGGCTAACAAGTACCAGTTCTTCTCGCCTTCGTCGTCTGCGGTGGTCTACTCCTGGAACTTCTCAGAGTTGTTCCTGAGCTTTGGTCAACTGTTGCCTCTATGTTCTCGCGTATCACCGGATAAATTATACCTCGTCCGTACCCTCGACTTTACAAGATACCCCCCCAAACCCAACCCCTCGAACGGAACGAGCTCTACTTCCTCCCCCCCTTGCCCCTGCGGCGACTACGACTACAATTGCTTCGCTGTTATTTCTGCCCTGGACTCGAACTCGGACTCGGACTTCGCAGATACCGAGTTGAATGATGGAGATAGTGTGTGATACAGGGAAATAAATTGACGGAATGAGAAATTGTCCCCTGGAAGTAGAGATATTTGTATATTATACTGTCTAAACTATTGAGGTTCATGTTCAGACGTCTTCTTCTTCTTTCGTTTTTTCTTATCCTGAACTTCATCCCCGGTAGAAGTAACAGTCTTCTTCTTGGTCTTCTTCTTCTTTTTAACCAATTCCCCTTCGTCGGGCGTCCCCTCTAATTCAATTCGTTCCGAGGCTCTCTGCATACGTAACCGCACTCGCTCCACGTTCTGCATTGCTTGCCTCATTTCTAGATCTCCATCGTCCACTGGATTAGACTGAGACTCATTCCCGCTGAGACTCGGCTGGCCGAGACTGCTGGAATCAACCTGTAGCAAACCACGTCTGCCACTAGACCCGCCAGCCATACCCGCTGGAAGGCTCGGGGAGGAATCGTCGTCAATGCCAATTGTTTCATCCCCAGCAACTTCCATCCGTCGAGGTTGTCGACGAGTTTCGGAGTTTCCATGACGGCCTTGACTCTTTGGTCCATCTTCCAGTTTCAGGTCAATGATGGGGATATTGTCAATATCAAACCCGTCGTCATGGGAGGCTCCGAGCATATCACGCGAGGGTGTAGATCTACCAGATGATAACCCTGCGGATGCGATATAAAACGGGTCATCTCGATATCGCTCCCGTCGTTCAGCTCTGTGTTTGTCCATGGCAGACTGAGAGAGTGTACCACCTAGGGCATTCTGATATGAATTGTCGAGATAGCTTGCCGCGGTGGTGATTTCATGAACAGGCTTATTAATTGGCGGAGATGATTCTTGAACGTAGTAGAAATCTTGCAAGCCGCCTTGATTATTGAAATCGTCTGATAGTGAGCCATTCACACGATTGAATAGACTGGGCAAGTCGTCATTGAAAGGCTCATCTAACCTTAGACTTGAGGATAGGACCACCTTTTTCTGAGCATTAAGAGCGACCGGTTTCAGCTCTAAGCCCATAAACAGACTCGGAATAACAGAGGTAATCAGGAATGGAACCTCCTGCGTCTCAGAGCGTAATGCATCGGCACCCAAGCGAAGCACTTCCAGGAACTCAATGGCTCTTTCTTGTACATCCAGGTCCGGATGAGCAGCCAGGGATTCGAGGAATTCGACCACGCGGGCTAGGAGAAGAGAAATCTCACTCTTCCACGAATCGCGAGACTCACAGTCTCTATTAGCCTGTATGAAAACCTTGGGTATGGCCTGCAAGAATAATTGAAGGGTAGTGGGAGGCAAAGACAGGTTGCCCGGATCAATCAAAGACTGCAAAGTCCGGCTTGGAGACCGGATTTCTTCCGCATATTCACCCACCACCCAGGCAACGGGACCCAGGACATCATCGCCCACGCTTGAGCCGACAGGGAAGAGAAGAGGTCTGTTGTCCACAAGAAGAAGAGATTCAGCAGCCCTGCACGCTTCCATACGTACACCCTTGACTCGCACGGCGATATTGCGGATCTCAGTACCAATTCGATATGCCACGGTCGTTTTCTGACTTGCCGGGGATTCCTGACCGGAGTAGGACTGAAGTAGGTAGTCATCTGCCTCTGATAATGGGAGGAGACCCACGAGTTGGACGAGAACATTGACATACCATTCAAAGTCCTCGATCTCGGAATAATTGTTTTGTGAGCAGATGTCAAGGATGCGGTGCAAAACTTCGGCTCTATAGTCATTTGGCAGGGTATTTATAGTTTCTACCTCGACGGTTTCTTCGGGGTTCTCGCCAGATGCATCGATTTGGGATGGAACCGGGACAAAGCGAAGTTGCTGGACGAGACGATTGACGACTTCCTGGAGAGTGTCACTTGTGACCATTCCAGCAGCAAGCTCAAGAGCCTGTAATCGTATTGAGATATCGGGATCATCTAGACATTCCATAATGACATCCTGCTGCACTGATACCAACATAGGGTGTGTCGTGACAATCCGGTTAAGAGCAAGAAGAGCAACATATTTGACTATATTGTACAAGTCAGAAATGAAAATGAAATATATGGCAGAGTGGAAAAGGGACATACGGTTAGGATCCGAGTCTATGACGATCATGCCACGGAGTTTACCAACACAAAGACTGGCTACCTCATCTCTTTCCTGCAGATTATCCTCGCCATCGAGAATACCACCTTGAATAATACCATTGATACATTCATATAGCAAAGACATGGCTGTCGTGGTTTGTATAATGTTGGTCAGCGGCCTGAGGAGCTTCCGTGTGAGACGTGGTTCCAGCGGTGTCAAAGTCGCAAACTAAACAGGTCAGAGATATTTCAATAGGGCGAGCAAATCGATAGACGTACAAGTTTGATAATTTTGATAGCCATCCAATTATTGCCGCTATCCACAAGAAGCTCGAAAAGCCGAGGTGCCAGAGGAAGGAAATCATGCGGACGTCGCCAACCAAGTTCACAAACAACATTGATTGCCGCTGTAGTGACACTACTATCTTCTTGATCATCCATCAGATGATCCTTTATTCTCGGCCAAGCCAGCTTCAATGCTTCGGGGTATACTAGCGAGATTCTGTAGAGAGTCACGATTGTCTTCTTGCGGACCACGGGGCTGGAGTGTGAGAGGCGGGAGAGGATATCAGGCAGTAGTGACATGGACAGCGATGGGGTGATGATATGTGGTAGAGTTGCTAGAGGTAATGACAGTGCGGGGATGTTGGGCGAAACAATGTCCTATGATTGAGTTAGAAAGGAGCTGGAGAATATGCAATAGATTAAGGTACATTTGAAGCGAATGAGAAGTTGCAGAACATACCTTTTTCAACATATTCGTTGCCAACATCAAAACCTCTGTATCAGGTCGGAAACTCTGTACAGCTCCTAGATAGCCCACTCGTTTCTGGAGATATTTCGCCGAAGACATGACTTCGAGGACATTGAAAGCTGCCCATGACATATCATAACCGAACATCTCGAGATAGATCAATTTTAATAAGGCCGTAGCCTTCTTATCTACCCAGATCTTTAGTATTTCCCGGTCTTAATCTCGGCGATGGTGGGACACGCCTTACCCATATCCTGTGATTTGACCTCGGCCTTGCATTCTCGAAGACAATTTTGAATATATTCATCTTCCGCTCCTTTATTATTTCGAAGACCTTTGATCAGGTCATAGAGGGATTTCTCGAACCTAGTTAACCTTATGTTAGAAGTGAACGGCCACTGATATAGTGTTTGGTACTCACATGGTGTCTGTGTATCCGCACGGCGGATGTCAGGTACACTCTTCATTCACTTGCATCAGTTCTGAATAGCGTGAGCTTGTAAATCAATACAGCCCAGTTCCAGCCAGTTCAGCTAGACTGAATAGCTCTGAATGTAATAGTCAAAGAGTCAAGAATCAAAGAGGAAGTGGGCAAGTGGAAGCTCTGCGATTGCGGGACGATAAGAGAATCACGGGACCAGCAGGTGTCCACTTCACGTCTTTCTATTCTACTATTATTCTATCACTTCAATTACTTCAATTACTTCGATTATTCTATTACATTCACCCAGTCACTCAATAACAATCCATAACAGAATGGGATCTCCCAATGTTCGCGAAATTAACGGGTCAGATCTGATCTCCGCCCTTAATCTGGCCCAACAAGCCCCAGTCATCCTCGGTCCCAATCCTAAGAGCGCAACTTCATCCAGCGGTACAGCAGAGGAATATGGTCGAATTGAACAACTATTCTTAGCATGCCTACGAACAGGAGATGATCAATCAGCACAAGTATGCCTGGATCGTCTCAGTCATCGATTCGGTCCTGCCAATGAGAGGGTTATGGGACTTCATGGGTTATACCAGGAGGCCACGGCCAAGGATCGCGCGGCTTTAGAGAAGATTCGTGAGGAATACGAAAAGATTTTGAATGAAAACCCTGTCAATGTGGTTCGTTTTTCCTTTACTATTCAGCCGGGGTGTCCTCGTCTAATAAAAATCCCCCCGCCTAACAATCTCCAGCCCATTATGAAGCGACGAGTCGCCCTACTTCGTTCCCTTGACCGACCTACCGATGCGATCACGGCCTTAATCCAACTACTCGATGCCCTCCCAACCGATGCCGAAGCGTGGTGTGAATTGGCAGATTTATATCAAGGACAAGGATTAGGGTCTCAAGCAATCTTCAGCCTCGAGGAGGCGCTACTGATTGCGCCTAACGCTTGGAATGTATGTCTGAGACAGATATAGTACCCTATACTACCCAAGTATAGTATGGTATCCCTGTCTAGTCTGTATAGATAGATTAACGAGGTATAGATTCATGCCCGGCTTGGTGAACTGCTGTATGTCAGCTCTTCATCTCCCGATAGCGATGCGCCGCGTCTTATGAGCAAATCGGTACAGCATTTTAGCCGAAGTATTGAACTTTGCGACGATTATTTGCGAGGATTTTATGGGTTGATCCTGGTACGTTGAAGTAATCTCATGATCTCACACTTCACTTCAATGTCATAATCTAATTCATGACTGGAATATCGCTGATACCCTCTTAGGCCACCAGTCGAATGATCGAAGACGGACACGCAGATGCACGGCCATCGAATACCAATTCCAGCGCGGCTGGAGCCTCTCGGAAGACACTGGAACAACTCAAACGATTTGCTCTTCAACGACTGGGAGAGATCGTCCAGTCTCGATCGGTCGATGATCAGCATTGGGCATCGAGCCGCAGTGAGCTGATTGCGGCCAAAGAGTTGCTGAATCGGTCATAACAGACAGTCCAGACATTTCTTTCTGTTGTGCTCTGTCCTCCTTTAGTATTGTTCCTCCTTTCGCTTGTTTGGTCATCGTGGGATACCCTGCCAGTTGTCAATGATGGGCCTAGACTACCAGTCTATCTGCACTGCACTGCACTCACTTTTCTGCATGTACATCTACTACAATATGTACATTTACATACTCTAGATGAGTCAATCTAGAATATGAGTCTAATTGGGCATCATCATTTATAATAATACCAATTTAATCCATCCATCCTGGACTTCCCACTGTAGACTGTAAACTATTTTATATCCTCGTTACACTGCCCAATGCAGCCCGAACCGTCGGGCATGACTCCCACATTCTTTTATTCCTTTTTTTTCTTCTATTCTTCTATTCTCTCTAATTTTTCTCTTCACTACTTTTCTCTTTTAATATTCAATTATTTACTATACTCAGTATATCCTCAACTATACTCATCTATACTGATCTATACCATCTATACTTATTGACTACTCGCTTACACATCGGCGGGGCTCAACTTTTCCCCCTCAAAACAATTCTTCAACTTTGACCAACTTCGCCCTCTGCGAGGAGGGTTCTTCTTCTTCTTCGACCACTTCAACTTTTCTTTCTTTTTCTTTTTCTTCAGCTTCATCTTTTATTATTCTACTATTATTCTACTATTATAGAGTCGCGGCTCTATCTCTATGACGTATGGCCCCTCTCTCTCTTATTTTTCCCCTCTTTATTAAATCCATTCGATCCTTCACGGCTTAAACTTCCTCCCTTACTTTTTCTCCCCCTTTCTCTCCCTTTTAATATTCTCGTCTCTTCCTCTCTTCTCTTCTCTTTATATTATTCTATTCTTACTTCTGTCGGGTCTATTTCTTATCATACTGACTTATCAGGTACAACATCTCTATTGGACGCCTAGATCCGGACGACGAGGATCAATTCCTGTCTGACGAGGAGGATTCTTCGGGGGTACATGTCGTTGCGCCATCAATTCCAGGAAGCCATGATCCGGATTATGACGATTGGGATGATGTACAATATCCCGAGGAAATAAAACCGTCCGATTCTGCCTCTCGTCCAAGAACTTCCCACCACAATCGTTCTATCCACGGTTCGCGCTCCGCTTCGGCCCGTCGCCCACATTCACGCCGCATGGAGCCTTCATATCCTTCTTCTCGAGCCCGACGGCCGACTTCCCCTGATTCCGCCGGTAGTGCTGATTCGGAGGATTATGCGCCTCAGTATCAACGACGCGATCATCATCGATGGCCTAACGTTCCCCCCGTCGCACCCGCGCCTAACTATGCGCCGAGCGCTTCATCCGGTCAAACATTCGGTGGATATCCTCCAGGCGCCGCTGCTCCTCCTCCTCCTCCACCACCACCTCCTCCTCATCCGGCTTATCCTCATCCCAATGGTGCTGTCCCGTCAGATACCTTGGTTCGACATGCCAATCCCGGCGCCCAACCATTCGGATACCCATATGGTCCTCAATACCAAGGTCACCCAGGTGCGGGGATGCACCCATTCTATCCACAAGATCCAGCGCATTCACGACACCCTCGCCAACCTCATCACCCTGCACAACAACCAATGCCGCATCCCATGGGAATGCATGGCTCAGCATCTCCATTCGGGGCTTCGCCGTTCCAACATGAAATGGTCCCCTATGGAGCCAATGGATACTACAACTACCCTCGAGACCCATATGCCATGATGGCCGCCATGCAACCACAATCCTATTTCCCACATTATCCACAAATTCCTTCCCCGACCCAACAGCCCGAGCCCGCTCCTCCTGCGCCCACACGAGCACCAGCGCCAGCCGCGACATCTCCTGCTCCGGCTCCAGCTCCAGCCCCGACCCCAGCTCCACCACCCGCCGATACAGCCAAGGACGAAGCAATTGCCCGATTAGAGAAACTTATCCTGGACGAGCGTACTGAACGGGAAGCTAAGGAGGCCGCAAAGATAGCCGAGGCCGAGCGCAAGGCTGCTGAAGCGGCCGCCTTGGAAGCCCAACTTGCCCATGATAGGAAAATCGCAGGCGAGGCTGCAGCTCTTGCTCGAGCCGATGCTGAAAAACGAGCAGCCGAAGAGGCAGCGAAAGCCAAGGAAGAAGCCGAGAAAGCCGCCGCCGCTGCTGCTTCAGAAGCCGCGGCGGCCGCAACAGCAGCCGCGACAGCCGCAGCCGCCGAGGCAGCTAATGCGAAAGCAGCGGAAGCTGAGAAGGCAGCAGCTCCTCCACCACCACCAGAGAAGAAGAAACCGATCAAATTTAAAGATGCGGTGGGAAGAAAGTTCAGCTTTCCTTTTGAGTTGTGCGCAACATGGCAGGTAAGCGTCAATGTCTAGCAATGTCTAGCAATGCCTTTCCTGAAGCAAAGATACTGACTTTGATTCTAAGGGTATGGAGGATTTAATCAAACAAGCATTCCTTCATATCGAAGTGATTGGGCCACATGTCGCCGATGGACATTACGATCTCGTTGGTCCTAATGGCGATATCATTCTACCTCAAGTATGGGAGACTGTAATCGAACCAGACTGGAGTATCACCATGCACATGTGGCCAATTCCCGAAAAGCCCAAAGATCCTGATCCTCCACCCGCTGAAGCTGCTCCCCCGGCTGAACCTCCCAAACCAGGAGCTTCACCACCCGCGGAGCCGCCCAAGAAACCAGGTTAGTTTTTGATCGATCACAGATCTTTCTCGAAACCCGCTGACAACAACCTTCTTTTAGCTCCTAAAAAACCCCGTCCTAATGGTCAACCTAGTGGTTTTGCTAGTTGGATGATGGGTGGACGTAAACCACCACGACCAAAAGCAGCTCCTAAAAAGGCAGAGGCAGCTCCGGCTCCAGCACCAGCACCAGCACCATAATGATATAACTCATAGCTTAACTGGGAAATTTCCTGTCGAGCTATATTTCACCTTTTTTTTCCCCCTAGATACGGTCATTGGCGCATGGAGTCTGTCCACCTTTTAAGGTATAAAATGGACGGATATAAAAAATGGATGAGGATCTTTTGGTTTATGGATATTGATTAATGGGTTGGTCTTTGATTTCCCCCTGCATTTGCTTGAGGGTAGTGTATATGCAATGCAGATTATGGGGATGAGGAGGGTATTTGGATTGAATCGAACTTGTTTGTCTACGAATTTTTTGAAGTGATGAGCGATGAATTGCTGATATACTATTATGAATTGATACACCTTTACTCTTTAATTCGTATTCTCAAGTTACTAGTAAAGTAGTAAACTAGTAATATTCATTCTAGGATAGATTTAGATTTAGATATACTATATATAATCACTGAGGAAGAAGAGGTTTCCAACCAAGATCCCTTTCATCCACATTATCACCAAGAAGATCTATTGAACTCTTCTTCTGATCCTCGCGTCCAGAAGAAAGTGAGATTGGTTTTCGGGGAATGGCGGGTGGTACTTTGGGTTTTTCGATGGGTGATTCCGATGCGGATACGTATCCAGATCCTTGACTACTAGTCGTACCCACACTGCTGGTCGTACTTTGTCGTGGGGGTGGTGGGGGTGGTTTCCTTTCAATTTGATGGTTGAGCTTGGGGCTTGGGGGTGTAGGAATAGATACCCAATCTGGTTCTGCGTCTGGAGTGAATGGATTTGAGTGGCGTTGGGAATTAGGGATTGTGTTGGATGGTGGTTTTAGGGTTGCTTTGACTGGGGTTCCTGTTTTTGTTAGATTTATATAACAAGAGCGAAGAGGAAAAGAAAGCAGGAAATAAAGGGGAAGTATTAAACTCACCATTATCTAACCACCATTTACTTCGGTCCGAACTCGCAGGTGGTAAACCCGGTGCAATGGAGACAGAATCCTGAGATATAGTATCGTCATCATCTAGATCGAGGAGATGAATTGAGTCGGAGAGAGCGTCGCGTTGTTTCTGTTCGTAGAGGGTGCGACGAAGAGAATCTTTTAAAGTGTGGTCTATTACATCGACTAGACAGTCGAAGAGAGCGAAAACGGGTCTGTGATCTGAGACTCGGAGGTCGGCCACGTTATATTGGGATTGACGCATATTCGAACCACGCCAGAGGATTCGATCACACCATGCTGGGATACGAGATTTTTCACTACAGAAGGTTAGACCAGGTCATCAATGAACTGGGTTTGTTTTGGAGACTCACGATGTATCGTATATATCGGTGCCAATGTCGTATTTGTAAGTTGGGGCGAATGAGATAGGGCCCTCAGAGAAGAATTGGAATGCTCTGCCAGCAATCATTTGTAGATTTAACTGTTCTTGTTAGTTACCTCATGATGGACAGATAGTAGAGGGGGAAAAGAGCATGCGTACCTGGTCATTGTCGTATAATTTCTGTAATTGACGTTGTGCTACCAGATCTCTCACAATTTGATTACCCAGTCCAATTCGATAGTTGAAATCTCCGAGCCAAACGACCGTGTCGTGATCCGCGATGGATCGATTTTTCTGGAATCGAAGTCCTCGATCAATAGTTTCGTAGTCTCGATTTCTTTCATCATAATTTGCAAATCCAGCTGCCAAATGGGCTGTCACGAAACAAATGCTTGTATTAGAGAAATCAAAGCGAATGGCGCATCCACCTTTATTTCCAGCAATTCCAGATAGGCCAGTCTACTAGTTGTTAGCGAATACTCGTTAGAGGAGTCTTTGGGGAGTTCTCACCTTTTTTACGGTACCCTCGACGTTTTTGATATCTTTCAAGGCATCTGCCTTGACATAGATCATCAAGGCCGCACCAACCAATTGTCCACTTCTCAGCAAGACATACTTGCTAGTCCCATTCATTTGGGACCGTTTGTTCAAACATTCTTGAACCGCTTGTTCCCAAACCTTGCGTGTGCCCGGATCAGTCGACATGATCTGCTGTGGACTCAAATCCACGATTTCTTGAAATCCAACCGCAAAAATAGCAGGCTCTTCATGAGGTTCAGGTTCGTCTGGGAAAAGCCACGGTGAAAGATCAGAGCCCGGTCCTGCATCTCGCCCATTCACATTGAATGTACCAACCCAAATCCGCGTGTGTTTGGTTGATGAATACTCCGAAGCTCGCCGGTTCAATTCCTCAGTTACCAACTCATTCATTGGATCATAAAGGTGGACCGCGACTTGATTTGCCAAGCGACCCAGAAGAATATCGATTGTCTTCTGTTTGGCTTTGTCGGTGAAATTATTGACATACAAACGCGTTGCGCTTTTCCGAGCATCGGCTAGAGCGCCTGCGAGTGACATCTTTCCAGTGCGGGTAAAAGAAGATTTGAGCGCCCCAGTTCCCGCATAGATTTTCGAAAGTGCGTCGCCATTGTCGGCCCAGAGGGTTGAGTGTCGCATCTGAAGTTCTGAGCTAAGTCTGCCACCCTGGTGGTGTAGGAAAGACTCCAGTGCCATTGAACTGATGATGGTTTGTACAAGATTTGTTCGATCCAAACAATCCAAGCAATTAGTTCGAAAAACGCCATCCTGCTGTAAGATCACAGATGAAGGAGGCGCAGTGCTTTGACCGTTATTATGAATGGCCGCAGCAGGGCGAGAAGTATCCTCGGAGAGAAAATAGGCAAACCCATCCAGTGAGTCCGCCAATTCATATTTGATTTGACTACTAGCCTCATAGCCAGAGGGGCCTCGCGTTTCTGCAAGGAAATCATAGTCCGTCATTCGTAGAAGACTGTGTTCAGGACCTAGAGAACCCTCTTTCTGGCGGAGAGAGCTGCGGGCAATATGCTGTCGGAATTTGGCCGATAGCTCTGCTTCCCCTGATCTAAGCTCGCTAAGTAAATTCACCACGTGGACAGCACCGTAATCCAGTTCAAGAGTTTCAAAGTGCTTGTTAAAGGCATGCTGTGTTGCCTCACTTGATCGTGTGATTTCAATCTTTTGTTGTCCGGGAATAAGTCCTGGAGTCTGTTCCCAGAAGATGGGGAGCGATCCACGGATCTGTACATATGAGAACGCAATTCCCGGAGGCACCCAAAGAGTGACTTCGGTTTCGACAAAATTGGCCACGTTACCGTCGTCATCGATTCCTCGTGAGTTGAATCTAGTACCGGCACGCCTTGACGATTGCCGAGAAATGATCGAGAGGAAAGAAGGGAATTTGCTTCGTATTTGTGGAAGAATCGGAACAGTTGCGGGGATCTTCAAGGTACTGGCATGGCCTCGAATGACAGATGTCAACAGTTGGGACGCATCCAACTGGGCTTTCTCTGAAGGTGGCAAGTGACTGCGAAACAAAAGAAGAGGGTGGATCATGTATGAATTCCACAGCATATCTTCGTCCAGGGAGTCAATATCGAACGCCGCAGATTTATCCGAGCTGGAATCTTTTTGTTAACAATTCAAGTTCTTCAATATATATATGGTAAATAAACAATACCGGTCTTGTAAACGATCAGTTAGATTAAAATCCAAACTGTAATAAAAGCTGCCATCTCCGAGAAGCTTCTTCATAGCGAGAAATGGATGTTCAGTAACCACGTCCTTGCCCTCTGATCCATATCTATCATCAGCCATGAATTGAGCACTTGGCTCGTATTCCAGGCCATAATCATAATCCGAACGATTTAGACAATCTGCACTCGTTAGTCACGAGGAAGTGGACCAAGCAAAACAGCAACGAATCGACGGCACATACAGAAATCTACATTATCAATTCTCGAGACGGATTCTCCTGGTCTCACAGTAGCTGCCTCTGAAGAATCGGTGACCACACAGACAAAGACATCTTCACCTAGGGTAATCATCCCAAGGGTTCCATGGCCAGCCCCAAGTGGGCGATATCCATCGAGATTCGCGGACGACACATTTGAGAATTCAACTTGACACCGCGGCGTAGTCTTGGCTCCAGCACCAACAGTGTTGTAATGGAAGATCAAGACATGGTCGGAGGTTACCAATGCAATTGCTCGCTGGGGATGATCTCGACAGAGCACTCGAAGATTAAACATGGCGTGGACAAGATTCAATCGGAAGTCTGCCCCGCGTAATGCACCACACGGAGACTAAGCCCCAGTTTGCCCAACGAAGCCCAATGGTTGGTATTCCATGCGTAGCTGCTCAGCTACTCCGAGAAACACACAAACACAATTAAACCAACAAAATCAATGTTTCAATAAAGTGAATGAATTGATGGATTTTGATAATGGGATATGGCGGGGGGAAGATATGTACTTCCCAAATATCTCAAAGTGAACTGCGGGTGAGGTTTACCTAATCCAGTCATGGGCCGTGGACGCTGGACTGAAGACGTGGCAATTGATGCGCCACTGGAGAAAGCGGTGGATGTTACGTGGTAGTATTATTTCCACCGTAATCACCTGACATTCATAGTTCTGTACTATGGAATGGATTGGACAAGGCTAGGAGATACTTATTATCTTGGAAATATACATTACTATTAGCAGACGTACCATCTTTGCTATATCCAGGATATGTGAGAATTTGTACTTAAGTATGTGAAGTGTAGAATCTAGACAACTCTAACACTATTATGGCCTTGTGCACTAACAACAGTTCCTCTTTTGGAAGTCTACAAAGATATCATATCACAACGTCTTTCTTTGTTGCGAATGAACGGCCGATTACTCTGTCAATGGAAAGATTATCAGCTTCACTCCCTCAACCTAATTATAATGTATTCTATTCTATTACGATGCACGAATGTCAACACTAACTTACAGACTGTACGCTCGATAGTCACGTGATAGTAGAAGCGGTGAGGCTTATCTTTAGATGACTCAGCTATCTCCGCATCAAAAAAAAAGTTAGACTTTTGAGGGCCGAGAAAATATCCCCTTCAAACAGTCTCCGCCCACCATGGGATTAGCCGGTCCTAAGAAGTATGCAAACACCAAAATCAACTCTCTGAGAAACACTAAACTGATACGTTATCCACTAGGAGAACCAAGATCTCTAATGATCCCAACAATACACAATGGGCGCGAGCCACATCAGGCTTCGGCCACCGCATCATGAGTGCTCAGGGCTGGGCCCCCGGCAATCGACTCGGAGCCAAAGACGCTGCACACGCCGACCTATTGACTAATGCCAGTACAAGTCATATTAAAGTGACGATCAAAGACGACACGTTAGGCCTGGGCGCACGTGGAGGTCGAGAGGCTTTGGAACCAACCGGTCTCGATGCATTTAAGGGACTTTTGGGCCGACTGAACGGGAAATCCGACACTGAATTGAAAAAGGAGGAACGGAAAAGAGATGATGTTAAACTTGCCCGATATGTCGCTTTGAAATTTCCCGAAGTGAGATTCGTTCGTGGGGGGTTATTAGCGCAAGAGAAGGAGGAGGCGAAGGAGGAGCAGCAGCAGCAGGAGCAGCAAAAACCAAGCGAGGCTGAATCCAGTGATGCTGAGTCCTCGGAGGCGAAATCCAAGTCGAAATCCAAGTCCAAGTCCAAGTCCAAGTCGAAATCGAAATCAAAGTCCTCGAAGAAAGACCGATCTACAGACGTCGACGATTCCTCATCAGTCTCCGAATCCAAGAAAAAGAAGAAATCGAAGAAGAGAAAGGCCGATTCCGATGATGAGTCTGCGAGCGAGGCTTCCGAATCCAAATCCAAGAAGGAGACTGAGAAACCTGTCGCTGTCTCATCTACTACAGCACGAGAGCGACTTCCCATTGGAAGACAAGTTTTCCGTGGTCGACATATTGCGCAGAAGAAGAGGGCTCTTATGGATGATAAGTCATTGAATGAGGTAAGTCTTGAGATATATTATTATCGAACGAGACTAACAATGAGTAGATTTTCATGGTAAAAGCGTAGAGATTAGTTGCATTATATAGACACCCACTAGCGGGATGGCGTTGGGGATTACAACAATTGAATTACATATTATTGTATACTCTGTCCTTCATTTATTGTATTGTCTACAATATATTTCTTGTATATTCTGCACTATATTTACTACATTTACATAGTACACTCCTGTACACTGTGTACCCACATGACTAAGCCCACGACGTCATCTTCGGACTGCAATTAACTCGAACGACTTCACTTCACCACATCAACTCTCCTCAAGCAGACAAGAAGATGAATGGGGACGTTTCTTCAGGTCAAGGACCTAAACAGTCCCAGTCCAACCGAGCCACAAGCAAAGATAGAAAACGGTATACCAACCACCCCCCTCCCTCCTCCACATCCCCTCTAGCATTCCTCCACCAGGAAACTAACGATTGACAGTATTCACTGGGCACCACTGAACATCGGCCTAGAAAGACGATTACAAACCTTCATCGTACTCTGTCACACCCTCACAATCGCTCTATTCCTATGCAGTTTCTTCTTCACCTGCGCAATCCCTTTATTCTGGCCCCTCCTCCTCCCATATCTAGTCTACATCTCCCTATTCTCAACAGCACCAACATCAGGCGATTTAAAGGGAAGAAGTTCCTTTCTCCGTTCTCTCCCAATCTGGTCAATCTACGCCTCATATTTCCCCGCCTCTCTCCACCGTGAAGCAGAACTACCCCCAACAAAGAAATATATTTTCGGATACCATCCTCACGGCATAATATCTCATGGAGCCTTCGCAGCCTTCGGTACTGAAGCACTAGGATTCTCAAAATTATTCCCCGGAATCACGAACACGTTACTTACGCTAGACTCGAACTTTCGCATTCCGTTTTATCGCGAGTATGCGCTTGCCATGGGGTTAGCGAGTGTTTCGAGAGAATCCTGCGAGAACCTTTTATCTAAGGGTGGGGAGAATGGAGAAGGAATGGGTCGGGCAATTACAATTGTTATCGGTGGAGCGAGAGAATCACTTAATGCCCAACCACATTCGTTACGACTTGTATTGAAGAGACGGAAGGGATTTATTAAATTGGCCATTCGGACTGGTGCGGATTTAGTTCCTGTATTGGCTTTTGGAGAGAATGATCTTTATGAACAGGTTCATTCGGATGAACATCCTATCATTCATAAGATTCAAATGCTTGTGAAACAGACTATGGGATTTACTATTCCTCTTTTTCATGCGCGGGGAGTATTCAATTATGATGTTGGATTGATGCCTTATCGACGACCGTTGAATATTGTGGTTGGAAGGCCGATTCCTGTTATGCAGCAGAGGAATAGGGATAAGATCGGTGATGAGTACATAGATGAATTGCATTCTCGATATGTGGAGGAGCTTCAGCGATTATGGGATCAGTGGAAGGATGTTTATGCTAAGGATAGGAAGGGTGAACTGGAGATCATCTCCTAATTCTCTGCGCTCTGCACAATTATGGACGCAGAGTATTATCTCTGTTGTTAGCACTGTCGAATACTTCATTTCTATACATTCAACTTTATAAATGACATTATTTCATACGCAATGAAGATTCTGAGTGTACATAAGTATCTATTCCAGCATGATTTTGCTATCAAATATAAAATAACAATAAGTTCCAATGATACATTGCCTCGCTGGGCCGCAAATTCCAATAAGATTCAGCAAATCTCCATATAAAAAAAGAGTACAAGCATATAAAACATTAGGCCAAAAAAAGGGGGTATCAGATCAACGATAAACACAAAGAGGCATGGTCATAGCCTCATTATTTTGGAAGATTTGGAAGCGGTTCTGTCGGGACCGGCGTGCTTGGCTTTAAGCCTGGCACTTCAGCTGATGTCGATACACGTCGACTATCAGCAGAGATCCGTTTAGCTGCTCCAAAAGAGCCTCTCTCCATGTGACCGCTATCAACGCGGCCCTGTATCATTTCATCCAACATTTTGGATACCTCATCCATGTTCTTCTTTCGATCGCCTTCGCCATCCACTGGAGATTTGGCGGGCATATGAACCACTGGGCTGACACTCTTGTCAACCACGCCACCGCTTGGCGGGCTGTTCGGTGCAGTGCTCAAGAATTCCGCTTTGTTTGTAAGGTCTGGCGTTTGTGGGTCACCAGTCACTACTGCCAGATCGCGGTGTCGAGCTGCAGATCGAAGAGCAGCCAACATTCGATCCTTATCGTCCAATTGAATGCGGAGCTCATTGATTTCCATATCTTTCTCACGAAGAAGGGCCGTTGCATCTGGATGCTCGGCGATGGTCGAAGCGGTCGACTTGACACCTATCGACATGCGGGAGTGACTAGAACGTCGAGCCTGAAGCAGTCGTCGTTCAAGCGTCGAGATGTATCGATTTTTATCGCCGAGGTCAGCCTGCAAGGCTGTGATTTGTCTTTGTAGGCTAGCTTTGCCATCGCCGAATTCGCCCAACTCATCATCTTCCTCATTGCCAAAGGAGCCACCTGCGAAGGGCATTCCTGATGGCTCATTGCTATTGACCGACATGAAGGAAATTGGCCGGATAGATGAGTGACCAGCACCCAATGTAGAATGACTTGCCGAAGACCGTAAAGAGCGGGTTCCATTGTCGACACTAGACATTCTTGAAAGTCGACCAAGAGCAGACATAGTGCCATGGTTGTTAACGCCTGTGGATTTTGAGCTCAAAATAAGACGGTTCAGATGCTCGATCCTTTCCTTGAGTGCTGTTCGGGCCAATTGCATCTCTAAAACCTGTTCCTCATGTCGAGCCTGGGCCTCCTTCTCGTATTGTTGCTCATCCCATTTCATTTCCTTCTCAGCTTGGGCCTTGGCTTGCGTGTCAAGCTGCCCGCGAAGAGCTTGAATCTCCATGCGATAGCGTTCGAGCAGCACGCGACTCCCAGAATCACCACCCCCAGCCCCATATGCTTCTTCGGCTCGTTTTGCGTGACTAACAATATTGTTCTTTGCACGCGCAGCAAATTTGAGCGTGTTCAGCGTCTCGCCGGTGTTCGCATTTACCCCAGAGATCAACTGGACCGTGCAAAGAATGCTGACCAATGAATTTCCAGACAAAGCTGGCTGTAGGAGACGAGTGAGTTTACTATCACGATAGGGAAGATGCCTAGCATCTCCCGCACTACCTTGTTTACCATCCTTGCTATCCGAGAGACCGCTAATGATATTTCCGAGGGTAAGTAAACTCTTGTTGATATGAGCACCCTCCGTCCGACGTTCTTTATCATCTGCAGCTCGTTCAGAACCAGCAAGATCGATCAAACTCAGGGTAGAAACCCGCACGCCACCAGGTGCGATTCCGGCTCGTTTGTCTTGCGAATTATTTGACGGCACACGCTCTCGACTCTCAACCACAATCTGGACCACGGCGTGACTTCGAGAACTGCGCGCGTTGAATTGAGTGCTGCTCGTCCGGCGGGCATGATCTCCTCTCGCGATCACTCGAAGAAGCTGTGTAGGACTTTGCACGATCTCTTCCTTCAGGGGTGTGGCATATACACCTCGTTTACTATCTTCACGCAGTTTGATCTCCTCTTGCTGCGGTGCCCCGGGCCCGCTGGAGACTGAAGCAGAAAGTAGATCATGAATCTTCTCGTTATAAATTTCGAGATAGCTGACTCGAAGCAGGAACTCTCGGTGCGGAGTTTCTCTAATGAAGGAAAAGATATCCGTGATCGCCAGAGGAATCACACCCGGGGAGGTAGCGGTTCCTTGCATCGAAAAGGTCTTTCCAGTTCCTGTCATACCATAAGCAAAGACAGTACCGTGATAACCTTCCATAACACGTCGCACCAGGCGTTTGGCGGCCGAATCATAAACCTTGGCATTGTTTTCATGAGTAGTGAATACATTATCTGCCATACCGTCAGTAAAAACCACGCTAAGAACAATACGAAGAATATCATCTGAATGCTAGGACTCACCATAATAGTAATCTCCTCCTTCTTTACCCCGGTAGGAAACGAGACTTTGACGGCCTTCAACTGACCACTCGCCATGACTTCGAGAAGTGTCACCCATTGAAGTATCAGGCCGGACACGCACACTGACAATCACATTGCCTTTTGTTTCTTTACCCTTCGAGCTCCCCTTGGCGGTACTCGTATCATCTGCATCTTCGAAAGTGGTCGCGCTGGTCGAACAAGATCCTTGGGCGGAGGAACTTCTGCTGTGTCCGGGCGAAGCATCTGGATCGCGCGCTTCGGATAGAATGGATTTTCCATCTCCACTTCCATTTAATAACGAAGGTGTTTTCGAGCTGCGGTAGCTACTTGTTGTTCCTGTACTCAGACGTGACCCTCGTTTCGGCTTCGTGCTACCCATGGAACCGGAGGCGGGAACTCCAGTCACCGAAGATGTCGAGGAACGACTTCCTCCAGGCTTTGGTGGCTGTGGAAACGAGGCGATGCTGATTGTTCGGCGCAGGGACTTATCGGGGCTGCTCGGCGCACGTCCACTTGATGCCGAACGAACCGTACTCAGATTTGACGTGGAGTTGGAATTCGAAAGAGGAGATCGTAGGGAGGGTTTGGGACTTGACGGAGTTCGCAATTTAGATGGCTGATATGGGGACACAGCCCTTGGAGTGTCGGCAGCGGGGAGACTCCTCCTGGGTTTAGGATTCGGAAGTTGTGGCAATGAACCAGACGGAGGGTTGGTGACCGGCCGTGATGGTTGAGGGAGAGTTGTTGTTGAGGCCATCTTCTTGACCGAATATGACCAGGCGCAAAATTTGCCTTTCCCACCGGAAACTCAATTCAAATTCTTAATCGCAGCGTGAAGGCGCAGCGGCCATACGGATACAATCCAACTCAACACACGGCAGGATTTGGTCGGGTGGCTTAGAATCACCAACTCGGCGGGGGAATACGACTCGGTTGACGTTCTTGAACCAGGTTAGCCAGATGTTTTCAGAATATAGGCTCAGAAATGGCGAATAAGAGAAGCCATATATTCGATTGATGTCGTCGATGGAGCGGAATTTCCGTGGGCGAACATAAACAGAGTCTCGGATACGTACCGTGCCTCCTCAGAGATTATGCGTTGCGATCGCGACGAGTCAACGCCACTGCCGAGTGACCGTTGGAGTTGCCGTGAAAAGAGAAGAGAAGAGAAGAGAAGAGAAGAGAAGAGAAGAAATGAAGAAGAGAAAGACGAGATGAGAAAGGGAAGAGAAGAAGTTAAGCGGAGAAGGTCAGAAGATGAGGAAGTCGCGAAATCAACAGAGGCAAGAGCGGAATTGTGAAGGTCGCACTTTCCCCCCCCTCAAAAAAAAAAGATAAAAACGGCAAGTGCAAATTAAAGCCGGCAACTGCGCAACTATAAACTGCAGGAACTACCCAACTAACTACAATACAGAAGTACATCTTGCTGGTAGTTAACTTCTATGATTATGCAAGTACTCTCTCCCTCTGCTTATCCCCGGGGCTAGACCCCCCTCTACTCCTCTACTCCTCTACTCCTCTTCTCCCCATCAACTCTCCTTCTCCCCCTCTCACGTTGGCCCTTTCAAAGTACCCTACATTATACTAAAAGTGTACACTATGCACAACTGCACGGGGAAAAGGGGCTGTTTTGGGAGGATATGGCGTTGTACTAAAATGGGGTCATCACAGTCTAACTCTCGAAGGAGTCAAGGTCCGTCGTAGGTCTAGCTGGAGCTGGACTGATCCAATGATGGTCAATGTGGTGGAGGAAGAAGGATGGGGAGAACCAAGGGCCGCTGAAAAAGGGGGACGAATGACCTTCGTTTATCGACTTTTGACCACCCCTCCCCCTGTGGATCCTTGTCGATTATTTGGATCTCTGGAGGAACCCCTCGAGTCCCATGTGTGAACATTGAACGTTGATCCTCCTTGAACAGAGAGTTGTCTCCACTGTGATTGTGAAGCTGTGCTCATTTCACTGTATCCCCGGACTTACCCTCTGGGATCAAGTGGTCATTCATCCTGAAGATGGTTATCCCCCTCTACGACAAGGGAAGCCCAAGGTAACTATTACTACTACATACAATGCATACACGGCACACTTCTATGAAGGAGTGACCAATAGATATTCGCAAATGCAAGGGGATACAGATACGGGAGACGTCCGGATGGAGTACTCCGTACTATGTACTATGTACTGCGTACACTGGGACATCATGAAACTTCCCCCACTGGGTGATATCGGGCAGTGTCAGAATGGCTTACAGTGATCTGGGCCTCTAGTGGACAGTGCTACATGACAGGTAGCGGAGCATGCGGCTAAATGGTTGACATCTCTTTAAGATATTTTTTATTTGCCCCATTCCGTCGTTGTGGTTCCCCTGAGCTGTCACTCGGGAAAAGATTGGGCAGCGATTCAATCATGCATCTGCATGCAGATGGAGAATGATCCATATGTACATACATACGCTATGTACGATAGCTCGGACATTGTAAAGGGGAAAAAGCAAATAGAACGGAGACAAATTACGACATTGTTCAAAGCGGCTCGAAAGATCATACAATTAGTTATTGATGCTAATCAATTTGTGATAATGGTTGATGCTTCTGGTATTATTTCCCACCAAAATCTAATTGTCGTGCCGCATTTTTAAATGGATCATCATTAAGCTCACCACCACGTCGACTCAAATCCTCCCCCATTTTCTTTTCAGCAGACTGGCGTTTCCGCGGGAGATCTCCATTCTTGGTTGGTTGGGGATCAATCGTCCACCAGTCGTGTCGAAGGGTCTGAACTGCAGTGATTCGTTTTCGAGGGTCTAATGTGCACATTGACATCAACAGATCAGCACCCACGGGACCAGCCGTAGGGAATTGTCGAAGGAAAAAATCCCGTCCGGACGTTGGGATGATTTGACTCTTATCCGTCTCAATATATAATGGTAATTGTTCGACACCGGGCCAATTATCTTTAGTCGGAGTTCCAAAGGCCTCTGAAATTTTGGCAATTTGATCCAGGTCTGAATTACCTGCAACAAATGGAACTCGTAATAGTAATTCAGCAAAGACCATTCCCATAGACCAGACATCAACGGCGCCGGAATACTGTCTGGCTCCGTAGAGTAACTCGGGAGGTCGATACCAACGAGTTATCACTTGGTGGGTCATGTTTAGATAAGGATCTGCAAATGACCGGGCTAGACCGAAATCAGCCAGTTTAACCTCACCATCTGCTGCAATCAACAAATTGTTCGGTTTGATATCACGATGTAAGACGAAATTCTCATGACAAAACCAGACTCCACGCGCTAGCATTCCCATCCAAGCCTTAATATCTGCAGCACCATACTGGATATTTTGATCCCGAATCAACATCTCCAAATCGCCTCCGGGCAGAAATTCAAGGACCAGATGAAGATTCTCATGTTTGGAGAAAACGTCATGAAGCGCGATCACGTTCGGGTGTGATAATTCTTGGAGGTATTTCACTTCGCGGATTGCGTCCATGGCCAGTCCATCCTTATAATCGGCATTGACCTTGATCTTTTTGATTGCGACGGTTGTGGCGGTATCTCGACGATGTCCTTGGTAAACTACGGCGTATGTACCTTCACCTAATTTCTTGCCTGAATAGAAATAGAAAGAGTAAACTTTAGTATCAAATTCATAATCGTTGGAGAGGGGCGACGGGGGTAGCTCGAACCTCTTTCATAGTTCTGTGCTACAGAGTTATTCAACTGCTCCGTAAGTTCACCATGAGATTGAGATGAAGTCTTGATATCTGTAGATTCAGATCCTGCTTGAGCAGCAGCTGCTTTCAATCTAATTGCTGTATTAGGTGACGCCACCGTCACCGACGGAGAGCGAGAAGCAAACGGTGAGGCTGCCATGACTGCTCGCAACACTGCTCACAGATTGGGGTAAACGCCCCTGGCAGAAATAAAAAACCACCAAATAAATAGACTGACTCGAATCACGAGGTCATTGAAGAGAAAGATGTTTTTGACGAGAACTTGATGTATCAAGAATGCATCTTGTGAATAAAGCTGGGCCTTCAAAGGGCGGGTAGCTCCCGGATTATTAATAATCCGAGGCAGTCCCGAAATTTCTCTATCACCCCAGACTCTCTCCTTCTCTCGTCTTCAATCTACACTTCAGGGATCGTTGTGGATTCGTCCTGGTTTCATTTTGAGAAGGGGGAAATAAACAGTGTCTACTTCAAAACAGACACGCTTGTCCATTGAAGGACAAATAAACAATGGCATTCCACAACTCCCTCCTACGAGGCCTACCATCTCGAATCATCCAAACAAGCCTCCCAAACCAAACCATCCGCCAATTCTCTCGAAATGCCCTTCCAGCCATTCCCTCCCCAACCCCATTCGTCCCAGACGTCCCGACATTCCTAACTTTAATCGGCCGCGAAATGTCCAAACACTCCAGCAAAATCACATCCTGGGACCAACTCTTCACCTCAACCTCCGATCAACTCCGCGATCTAGGCATCGAACCCGCCAGACAGCGCAGATACTTAATTCGGAAACGCGAAAAGTTCCGCAACGGTATTCACGGTCCTGGAGGAGATTTAGAGAATGTCGTCGACGGCGTCGCTCAATTGCGTGTTGTTGAGATTCCTGCTACCGAGAAGGAAGGTCGATCTACTACGCCCACTGCACCAAGTGCTACACTTACACCGGGGATGAGGAAGGCGATTGTTAACCTTGCGCCTGACGCGGTTTCATTTCCGGGTGTGAATTCGGTGAAGAAATTTGGATTTGCGAAGATGAAGGTTCATCGTGGTAGTAAGATTCGAGGACCCTTTTTGAAACCACTTAAGGGGAGTCATGGGTCTGCCGCGACTATTTCTGTTCAGGAGGGGATGTGGGAGGATAAGCGTGGAACGAAGGTTGATGGTGGTGAACGACGACGAGTGGAGGTTCGGGCGAAGAAGAGACTTGAAGAGCGAAGGAAGGCGTAGATAGAGGCTTGATGGGCGTTTTTCTTTCTTTGCATATCTGAGTCTCATCTTGCGGTTTGCCTCTATCTTTGACAAATGTACTGTACTATATACTATACTTATATCATTTTCTTGAATATCATGATCTGAACTCATCTAATATCGTAGATTAATTTGATAAAATGACTATATCAACACAACCCTTCTATATAATATGAATAGGAAGAAGCGCACGGCACGAGCAGAACAATAATCATGAAATAGAAATGGATAATGTACAACGGGTACAATCATTCAAAGACATCGGACCAAGATGCTGGTTGGAACTCATGTCTATTGAAAGTCATTAAAAATGTATTGAGGGCAATGCCAAAAGTCTTTTGTCCTTGCTGGTTTTCTTTTTTTTTTTTGCTCTGTGCAATTGAAATTGTTTAAGCCTTAACTCCGCGCTTCTCGTATTGCACGAAAGATTTGCCAAGAGGCTTGGAGAACAGAGACTATTTATCATGTTAGTATCATCCGGATGTAAATTGCGGTGGGGGGGTTGAGGGGTTCTTACTGAGTAGTCAGTCTCGGGGATACCGGTGCTGCCAGGGGTGGAGGTGAACTTGAATTGCTTCACCAAGGCAACGAGAATCGTGCCAAGTTGCACATAGGCAAACTGCTCTCCGATACAGCGATGGCGACCCGCACCAAATGGAAGGTAAGGGCTGTTGGTACCCTTGGTGACAAGACCATAACCGTAATCGATCTTCTCCTCGTCTTCATCTTCCTGATTGACAGGAGCCTCGTCCCAACGGTGGGGGTTCCAGTGCAGCGGCTTGGGGAAGAACTCCTCTGAACGAGCAGAGACACCAGGGGAAGACAAGACATTGTGGGTGGTGGGGATCACGTAGGGTGTTCCCTCCACGGGCATGGGGTTCTTGACAGCGCGAATGATCGAGTGGATAGGGGCGTGGATACGAAGAGTCTCCTTAATGACCTTGGAGTGAAGATCCAGTTTCTGAAGGCTTTCATAGGTAAGAGGCTCATCACCCAGAACACGGCGTTGCTCCTGGTAAAGTTCCTCGGTGATCTCGGGGCAGGTCGCCAGGCGCAGAACAATCCAAGCCGCAGTCGAGGAAGAAGAGTGCTGTCCAGCCATCAGGAGAGCAATCATCATATGGGCAATTTCCTTGTCGGGGATGGGAGTACCATTCTTGTAAGTGCACGACATCAGGTTCCAGACCATATCCTCCGAGTCCTTCTTACCACCCTCCTCACGACGCTTGCGAATGATATCAATATAAGTCTCGGTCAACTTGCGTTGCGCGGCATCACGCTTGCGGTTGTGAGGCAGTGGGGCCCAAGGCAACATGAAGTTAATAGGGGCAAAACCCATATCCAGATCGTGATACATTTCCGCAAAGGTCGAGTTGAATCGGTCCCGAACTTCTTTGCCCTGCAGCGAGCGGGAGGCAGTATAGATGGTAATTTCCGCAATGATCTTCGAGACATCGAATGTTCCTTTAGGCTCCTGGAAAGCGGGGGAGGTCTTGACAAAATCGTTGACTTCGTTGGTGATCAGGGTAACGTAAGAGCGCAGCGCCTCGGAGGTGAGACCGAATTTGACGAACTATTGCGAATGAGTTAGCGGGGGCTCTTACGAGCACGATTGACGGCTGTTTGATTTCTCACCTTCTTCTGCTCCATCAATTTCGAGTTCGGGCAGTCATAGACAACATCGTGGCCAAAGACGGGGGTGGTCAGTGGCGAGTAAACCTCCTCGGCGCAAACATCGCGCAACTTTCCATTCAGAATGAAATCGTTACCCTTGGTACCTAGATAGACCGTAGTCTTCTTTCCCAGGAGAACAAAGGTAAAGATATCGCCGTACTAAGTAGAACAACAAATTAGAAAAATATTCTCTGCCAGGGGAAATTCGCGAAGGAGAGAGAATTCGCGGAGGAAAAAAAAGAGAGAGAGAGAGAGAGAGAGAGAGAGGAATTGCGGAGTACACACCTTTGCGCGAGCAGTATTGAAGAAAGTATACGGATCCATACCATAACTAATGGTACTTCCCACAAAGGGGAACCAGTGGAAGACCAGAGGGGGTTCATGGGGATTCTTGAAGAGTAACTGGCGTAGAACATTGACGAGGACGGAGAGGGCAATAAAGGAGAAGAAGCCGACCGTAACGAGAGTATAAATTGACTGGGACGAGCAATGCTCGCAGAAAGAGTCAAGGAAACTAGCGAAGAGACCCATTGCGACGTGAATCCTTGGGGAATTTCAAGGAGTGGAAGAAGTTGAGGGGGGAAAGAAGAGGAAGAAGAAGTTGAAAGTGGAAGTGGAAGGGGGGAGGAGAATAATCTTTGCTGTCATTCGGTGAGACCCGCAAGGCAGCATACAAACATTTTATGCAGTATATATGTATAGTATGTATAGTATATAGGGGGATTATTATTTCAGCAATTTATATTTTAATTACATGATTTAATTATTAAATTGAATTATTTATATTATATTATATTATTTTGTTTAATGAATATACTCATTTAATGAAAATTGCTGATTTATGAATGAATTGTTTTGTTGTTCACGCCACTTCGGGTCCATCGCAGATCGTACGATGCGCCTAGACTGACTATATACTCATGTATACACATTATGTTGTATGTAGACCATAACCCTAATTAACCCTAAGAATAACAGAACAGAGTAAAGTAGGAAACCAGATGACAAAAAAAAAAACGAAAGAAGAAGAGAATCAACGTATGTAGATGCACATCTACTATACTCAATAGCATGTCGAGCACTAATTGTACAATGCAGGATCCCCTCGTTCACCAAGATTGGCAAAGTCACGAGGTCCACTATCACCAGGAGATGCTTCACGGCGAGAGACCTTGGCTGGACGATTGTGAACTCGTTTGCCTGCCTCATTCTTATGGAACACTTTAACAGGGGCAGCGCCATCTTCAGCTCGTTCACTGAAGTCAGCCGCATTAACGCTGCTCAAGAGCGTACGTTCACGCTCGACCTTGCGCTTGGAGAAGTCCAGTTTGCCGAGTGCACCCGTCAGTCCTTCGGTACTATCGTTGACACTGGGGTACTTTTCAGTGAGCCACGGGTGCTCGAGACATTCGTCCACCGTGATTCGCTTCTCGACATCAACTGTGAGCATTCGGTCGATCAGATCCAAGGCTGGATCTCCCACGGAGTCCCAATATGGTGATGGGTAGTCAAATTTGCCCATTTTGATCTGTTGGGCGAGAGTGTATGGGTTCTCGGCAGTGCATAATTCATCGGAGAAAGGAGGGAATCCACAGAGGCAGATATAGAGAACCACGCCCAACGACCAGACATCCACAGCCTTGGTATAACGTCGTCGTTTGGTCTCTTGCAGAATCTCCGGTGCCACGTCTACACAATCAGTGACTGCACGAACCATTATGGAAGGGTGCAAACTTACAACTTGGTGTACCACATCTATCGTTCGTATTAGCATAAAAAGATAGGATCAAACAGATCAGATAGGAGTTCACTGCACTTACAGGGTGGTCGTGAATGAATCCTCGCCGATGATCTTTGCAAGGCCAAAGTCTCCCAATTTCACCGTCATTTTCGTATCAGCAAGAAGGATATTCTCTGGTTTGATGTCTCGGTGGACAATCCCTCGGTCATGCTAGAACATGATTAGTCCTGTTATCACTTCATATGAGAGACTCAGATAATACCAGATACTTCAAGCCGTCAAAGAGCTGACGGAACAAATGCCGGGTTTCAGCCTCACTCAGTTTCTGTTTATTGACAATCAAATTGAACAGCTCGCCCTCAGGAGCAAGTTCTAAAACAAGATAAGCACCATCATTCTCATCAAAGGTATCCTTCAGGCAGAGTAGATTGGGGTGGTTCACTCCCATCAAAAGAGCAATCTCCTGTTGTAGTGCCTCCCCTTGGGTCTTTTGAGAATCTCCCGGACGTTTTTCGAACACTTTCACTGCATATTGCTTTCCAGTCGCTCGCTCGACACAAAGATAAACGGTGGCAAAATGACCTTTGCCCAGTTGCTGCAGAATCCGATATTGCTGGCGGAATCCATGCGTATCTCGTGTGCGAGGATAACGGAAGACAAACCGTGCTTCGCCTAGAATGGACACCTCATCACCATCTTCAAGCTCGCGATTCTTGTTTCGTCCCACTATAGCATCATTAACAAATGTCCCATTGCTCGAAAGGTCTTCCAGCATCGCAACAACGTCTCCCTTCCGCTTTTCCGAGAAGAGGAGGAAATGTCGGTTTGAAATAGTGGGTATATTGATCACCAGATCTGTTGAATGATCAGTTTGTCGCACATCACACATTGGACATAGGCTCTCAGATATATGTTGAGACATCGACCTACCGCACTCAGGATGACGACCAATTAAGTAACCACCAGGAGCTTGGCCATTCTTAGAAGCCTTACTACGTCCGGCACAGCTATCCCGTTTTTTCAACACAAACGGACCGCTCACATTATCATCCAGCGGGAGGAGATATCCCCAGACTCCCTCCGCACTCTCATCTTCGACATCATCCGCGAATGCCCTCGGAGGGTAGACAAATTGCGACAGAGCCTGGGTGTCTCCTGGTGGGGATGACACGGCTTGTGAGAAGTTTTGCGCATGACTCGGACTGTCTGGGGGTGTGGCGGTCACTTCTTTGCGGATATCTGTCGCTGTCGAGTTGTTTTTATGTGTCAGTGGCGTAGGCAGATAGTCATAATCCACGGGTGTCTCTAATTGTTGCTGGCTTGAGAGTCGTTGGGACCGTCGGGGTTTCTTTTGATCTTGCGAGTCTGATTCAGTGCCCTAGCGAGCGCAATCGCGTCAGTACGCGCATTATCACAATAGAAAGAGAAAGAGATAACGCCATTAACTCACTCTTCCCCGTTTGAGCGAGCTCTTCTCACGAGGCGCCATGACTCTCGCTCACAACCAGACCTTGAGGGGATGAATCACAGGCAATGAGCGAGATCAAATGACCAAAAGGGATATCTAGATATTATCTCGACAGAGTAGAATATTCCCAGGCTAATAGTTGTCCAATCAGACAACGCGATGGGCTTTTTGGAGTGGACGGACTTGGGGAAAAAAGAAGGAGAAGTCGCAGAAGCGCGGAGCCTCATCGGATATGCGCCTCCCACAGTGCATTTCCAGTTGCGCAGCAATATCATTAATCAATCAATACTTATGTTAATTATGATTTTATAATAACTGAATAATTTATAAACAAGTTATAGTCTAATTAATTATAGTGATATATCTAATTTCTATACAAAAATGAATATAAAAACAAACAACATTCCACCCGAATTGCACGTGCCCGCCCCCTTCTTCCCCAGAAACTCCTCGGACGATCCAACTTCCTCTTCACTTCGGCTTCAAATCAGCTTGAATCAGTTGGAACTACTCGATTGAGATGGATGGGTATGCTTCTATATGATGATTATTCCTTTTATTTCCAAAGTCCCTTGCTAATGGATACTCCCTATAGTCTCTCAGTCGGCATCAGGCGCTCGGCGTTTGAGAAGTTGGCCGCTTTAGCCGTGAAGCAACCCCAAGGCAATGAATCGGACCTCTCGCGTCTTTCACAACAGACTCGACCAGCCCGTCAAGCAGATGGAACTCTCAATGGAG
>Ga0209673_1000901_pt1 | contig 37999 bp, 50 predicted proteins | sample AraplaCol_mMS_r2_2_FD_184274 | JGI IMG/M metagenome (GOLD analysis project Ga0209673, IMG submission 184274) | Arabidopsis root microbial communities from North Carolina, USA - plate scrape MF_Col_mMS_r2 (SPAdes) (version 3) | ecosystem: Host-associated > Plants > Roots > Endosphere | place... | reverse complement strand
TTTTTTTTTTTTTTTTTTTTTTTTTTTCTCTGTTTGTTCTCAGAACAAAGAGCAGGCTGCTTTTGGTTCTCGACTGTGGACGGTGGACTCTCTCAACCTGGTCTGGCAGTGATCGCTGGTCTAGAACTTGAACGTGAAGGGTAAGCGCCTTCGCTTGCATGAACATCATTAATAAGTCGGGTACCTACACTACACCGAGCAAGTCGAGTTGTTGTGTACATACAGATGTACAGAGACATTTTTCAACAGTTGAATTTGCTGAATACATGGAATTAAAAGAGATTTCCCGGGGATACTCTGCAACTAACAAATTGACAGCTCGAACTCACTCCACTCGCTGAAGTTAGCCAAGTCATCAATCTTTGAAGAATGGCTCGCTAGTGTCTCAAATTTCTGCCTAATGTAACGTCGGCCTTTGCCTGGACAATTTGAGCATATAGATGTAGACTACTCCGTACATATGTACGATAGTACACCTATGTTGATAGTGATCACTGGCAATAGTTGGCTAGTAGTACGCAACAACTTCGAGGCTAGATTTGTAAGCCGATCGTAACAAGGTCTTTGTGCTTTTTAGTTAGATATTCCTAGAATGTGATGACGAACAGTTATTATATCAACTCGACTTGCAACATTACTGACTGGTGACTAATTAAAAGTGCATAATGGCACGCCTAGAAAGAAACTTGAAAGTAGCAGAGTCCACGTTTGTTGGAATTAACTACTACTTAAGTAGAACTACTAGCTAGATTGCTAAATAGTACTCCGTAGCACTCACTACAATATACCGGGAGCTTTGTCTTTGATCACGATATACTATATCGTAGTTCCTTCAACTCCACAAATGTCAACATTTCCAAGCTGCCTAGGTGAATGCTTCTTGCATGAGTGCCAACACTATTATACTAGATAATAACCTTACCTATAGTTATTGAAATAAGCATCTAGATATAGGTATACCTCACCGGTTGATTGGGTCGTTCCGCCGGTGTGTTCTCTCTTCAAAGGTCCAAGTCATGACCCTGGTAGACCTCGGGAGTTACTAGCTAGTAGTAACAGCTGCTAGCATTACGCGCGCATATAACTTCATGTCCGATCCCTTGAGTTGTAATAAGAATATTCACATTATTTCTGGCTCTACTATCTCCGGCATTTTTCACATTGTTGAAGGTGAAGACATTTACTCTATTTTGAGCAATTGAGCAGAGAATCGACAACCCTCTGGTCAACGTGGGCTTGTCTGATCTATTCAACTAAACCCGAAATCGTCCACAATTAAGTATATTGAGATCGTGTCAAGGCTTGCTTATAAACAACGGCGTTGCTCTCGTTTATTTTCATGCCCAATTGTCCAAAAGAGGAGACATTGTTCAGGCAATTTCTCCCAAATGAATCACTTGATCAGACATTCTTCCCTTTCAATTTAAGCTTAAGGCTTAGGAATGTGTATCGTCTTGCTGACCATCAAGCAGCCGTGAAGAACGAACATCAGAGCGACCGGGTGGAATTCGAAAATGGTGCCCTCAGCAACTAGACCGAACGGAATGTTCTCGTGAGTCCAACTCTGGTTGACCCAGTAGGCCATGAGACCGACAATACCGAGCGTAGTCGGAATAGGGGTACCCTCGAAGTATTTGGATTTTCCGCTCTTATCCTTCGGGAGAACAGCAACAGTTACGTTGAAACGGGCCAAACGGGTCAAACCACAGAGGACAAAGAAAGTCAGGAGAACGTGATCGAGAGGTGTGCGAATACCTAGCGCGAACGCGGCGGCAGCGGGGGCGAGACCGAAGGAGACCTGATCAGGGTGAGCAATGATCAGTCAACGAATAATGTAGCCAGGAAAAAAGAAGAGAATTTGGCCTACCAGGTCAGCGAGTGAGTCAAGCTCCTGGCCCATCAACGAAGACTTCTTGCGCCAACGGGCAATCTTTCCGTCCATGAAGTCGAAGAACAAACCAAATGGCATGAAAGCGAGAGCAGCCCACAAGGCACCATAGTCCGAGGCATCACCGAGACAGTAGCGCATAGAAGAGAAGACGGACATGACTATTCCCAACGGTTAGTAGACGATTGTGGAGTTTGTAAAATATCAGAACTTGCCTCCGCAGAATCCTGGAGAAAATAAACATTAGCATATAAATCCTTTCAAATATCGTATCAAGCTTGAGGAAGAACCTACCATTGAGTTCAGTCACCAAATCGGCGAGATGGAGAGCCCTGGTAGGAAGATTAGCGGCAGCCTAGAATGCCAAACGTCGGGAATGAACTCCGGGGACTTACTTCACCAAGCTAAAATGACCATGGTCTGAGGAAAGAAGCATTTTCTGTTTCTCTTGGCCTGCGCGATATCAGTTTCACATGTCTCCGTGGGGTCGAAAGGTGGTTGGAAACTGACCTCCGTCGTTGGACTGCGGGACACTGTTGGAGCTATTCGACGCCATGGTCGAAGTTCTGCGGGACATACTCAAGTAAAGAGGTCGGAGGGCGACTATATGAGCCAAAGGGGGTAGAAGAGGGGGACTGCGGGAAGAAGAATGGGCAATTAATCCTGCTGGCGAGTGTTGACGGACAAGCAGTTTCGCAGAGCGGTCAACGTCATTCCCGATGTGCGACGGTGTGGCGGTGTCCGCACACTGCCCAGCCACAGATATAGCTTGGCATTGAGAGAGTCTTCTACTCAATACAGAAATTAGAACTACAATCGCAAACACATTCATGGTGGATACTAGCAAATTTATAACCATCAAATAAAATTGTAACAAGAGCAATCAGATCGTCTTTTTGTGACTGGATATATTCTACAGTCCCTGCAGCAAAGAAACCACAGTTGTGTCAGGATGCACAAGAAGTAAAGGAAATGTTCCTGCAAAAGCTCCCAGATCCCCCAAACGCCGTAAGAAGACAATACACTCGGTCAAGAGTATCTTCACCGACCACGGAAGCCACCACCACCGCGAGGACCACCGCGACCACCACCGCGGGAGAAACCACCGCGACCACCAGCGCCGCCGCGGCCACCGAAGCCACCACCGCGGCCACCACCACGGGAGAAACCACCAGCGCCGCCACGGCCACCGCGACCACCGAAACCACCACGAGCACCACCACGGCCACGGGCGGCACCGCCACGACCGGCACCACCGGCGCGCTTGGGCTTAGCAGCACCGGGAGGGGGCTTGGGCTTGGGGAGGAACCTAGTTTGAATGGTTAGCTTTCTGGCTGCCAACTATCATATGAAGAAAAAGAAGACGAGAGATGAAACGTACTTCTCCAGAGGAAGGAGCTTGTCACCGCCGATGAAGACCTTGTCACCAGGCTTGAAGGAGGTTGCGACAATGCCCTCCTGGGGCTTGATGGTGAAGTACACCTGGTTGATGGGACCGAGGACCTCGTCAACCTTACCGATCTGGGTCTATTGTGGGAACTTGTTAGCTCCAGTTCCGTGCGATAAAAAGTAAGAGATAGTTATATCCGGGGAATGCGTCGGCGTACCTTGTTCTCGAGGTAGATCGGGGCATTGAAGTAGGGGATCTTCGGGTTGATCGACTCGCAGACCATCTCACCCTCACAGGAGTGCATGACAGTTCCCATCTCTAACATAAAATCAGTATAATGGTCGTGCAATTCGTATAGATCGGATCAAAATTACCGAGAACTTGCGCGGGGGGACCAAAGGACTGTTGGAAGCCTCCGCGACCTGGACCAAAAAAAATTTCATTAGCTACTCCGTCCGACCATTTCGCCAGCGACATGGAAGAATTGCTCACCACCACGGTTACCAAAGCCACCCCGGTTCGCACCGGTGGCCGAGCCACGCCCACGGAAAGACATATTGAGCTGTTGCGGGTTTGGGGGTTGGACGAAGAAGTTTTTCGGGTGGTGGAAACTTCGTATGCATACGAAGGTCCCGGGTACATCGCTTGTAAGGGCAGTTTCAAGTCACGTGCCTCACCGCCCGCCCCTCACAAGTGAGTCAGATTATTTTGCGAGTTGGGCGTACCTGATACAGAAGTTAAGTCTGGGTTTCCCCCTCTCCTTTTCAACGGTCAATTTCTCTGGTACAGCGTACGGAGGATTCAAATATGGCCACCGAAGCCTCCAAGGACCTCCCCGTGCGCCCTGCCGCCGAGGCTGAGGCCAATGCTGCCAACGCTGCCCCGCCGCAAGACGCCAAAAAGCAAGCCCCTCCTAGCGAACCCCTCCCCGACTGGTTGATCGAGCGTAACAAGCTCTTCGAAGAGCTCTGGCAACAACACCTTGAAGAGACCAAGAACCGTCCTCACCCCGAGATCAAGGTCACCCTCGATATTGGCGACGGCAACCCCACCTCCGTCCCTGCCAAAGCCTTCGAGACTACTCCCGGTTCTTTCTTGCGCGATGTCGACAAAGCTGTGGCTGCCAACGTTGTTATTTCCAAGGTCAATGGAGAGCTGTGGGATCTGAACCGTCCTCTTGAGGCCGATTCCGCCGTTGTTCTGGTGCCTTTCTCTGACCCCGAAGGCCGAGAAGTGTCAGTATACACAATCACCCTCGCTGGGCCTATGTTCTTTGACTTATTCTCAACAGTTACTGGCACTCGAGTGCCCACGTGCTAGGAACCTCTTGCGAGTGTGAATATGGATGTCTGCTGTCTCACGGTCCTCCGACGGCACAAGGTTTCTTTTACGACATGGCTATCCCTGGCGGGTATGTGTAAAGATGCCATCTGTCATATGATTCCTCAATGGCTAACTGATTGCAATCATTAGACGTGTTGTTCGCGAAACCGACTACAAGCCGCTCGACAAGAAGATCTCTGGTATCATCAAGGAGAAGCAGAGCTTCGACCGCCTGGAGGTCTCAAAGGAGAACTTGAAGAAGATGTTCTGGTACAGCAAGTACAAATTGCACTACATCGACAAGCTGGTTACTGGCGAGAAGAGCACTGTGTACCGTAACGGTACCCTGGTCGATCTTTGCCGTGGTCCTCACATCCAAAACACCGGTATGAATTGACATTTGCTGAAAATTTGCGTACCCTGAATCAACTATACTAAACGATAGACCAGGAAAAATAAAGGCGTTTAAGATTATGCAGAACTCTTCTGCATACTTCCTCGGTGACCAGTCAAACGACTCTTTACAAAGAATTCGCGGCGTTGCCTTCCCCGACAAGGCGCTGATGAAGCAACACCTCGACTTCCTGTTCGTCCCCCACCGTGATCGGTATACTGATTAGACACTGACAATCATGATTAGTGCCGAAGCAGAGAAGCGCAACCATCTGAAATTGGGTAAGGAGCAGGAGCTTTTCTTCTTTGACGAGGTCGCACCTGGATGTCCCTTCCTCCTCCCCGCCGGTGTCCGAATTTTCAATGCTCTCCAGACACTTCTGCGCTCGGAGTACCGCAAGCGCGGGTACCAGGAGGTCCAGACCCCTAACATGTATGATGTCAGCTTGTGGAAGCAATCTGGTCACTGGAACCACTATTCGGACGACATGTTCAAGCTGAACGTTGAAAAGCGGGAGTGGGGTCTCAAGCCCATGAACTGCCCCGGTCACTTCATCTTGTTCGGTCATCGTGAGCGTAGTTACCGCGAGTTGCCCATGCGTATTGCCGACTTTGGTGTTTTGCACCGTAACGAGGCCTCTGGTGCCTTGAGCGGACTGACTCGTGTTCGCAAATTCCAGCAAGACGACACTCACATCTTCTGTACTTCCGACCAAATCATGTCTGAAGTTGAGGGTCTCTTCGATTTCTTGCAATCTATCTATGGTCTGTTCGGTTTTAGCTTCAAGCTGAAGCTGTCTACCCGGCCCGAGAAGTACATGGGTCAAATCAGCACCTGGGATTTCGCCGAGGAGCAGCTGAAGAAGGCTCTGACCAAGTTTATGGGTGATAACTGGTCCATCAACGAGGGTGATGGTGCCTTCTACGGTCCCAAGATCGATATCACTATTGCCGATGCCCTTCAACGAGAGTTCCAGTGTGCAACCATCCAGTTGGACTACCAAGCACCAATCAACTTCAAGCTCGAGTATATGACCAACGAGAAGACCCATGCCGCTGAAGAGAAGAAGGCCGAGGGCGAGGCTAACCCTGATGAGCTTCCTGCTGGCCGTGCCCGCCCTGTTGTCATTCACCGCGCTATCATTGGTAGCTTCGAGCGATTCCTGGGTATCCTGACCGAGCACTTTGGCGGCAAGTGGCCATTCTGGCTCAGCCCCCGTCAAATCCTCATCGTCCCTATCGTCCCCGCACTTAACGACTACGTGTATGAGCTCCAAAAGCTCTTCCAGGGTGACAAGTTGAACGTTGATATTGACGTTAGCGGCAACACCTTGCAGAAGAAGATCCGAACTGGTCAACTCAGCCAATACAACTTCATCTTCGTTGTGGGTGCCCAAGAGAGGGACAGCCGTAGCGTGAACCTTCGTGACAGAGACGACCCTACTACACAAAATAAGGGTGTTATGATTCCCGTGGATGAGATCCGCCAGAAACTGCGCGCTCTTCGCAAGGAGCGTCGGTTGAAGAACGCCCTCTAAGGGACCGAACTATGTCAATTTTAAAGGTTTACGAAAAGTGAAATGAAGTATATGCGGATGATCCAAAGCCTTTCTTTCTTTTCTAATTTGAGTTGTAAGTCTATAAGTAATCGTGTAAGTGTACGATATCAGAAGTATTACCCGGATTGGGAGTATATTTGCACTGCCCACCTGCAGATGGAACGGCTTCTGAGACCTGAAACTACCTTGAACATTGTCATCATACTCCTCTGACAGTTCACAGCCCTTTCTGACTGTTCTTTGAATATCTGAAACGCATCTGGGCAATACATAAGACGATCCATGGATATCGTAGGGCTGGATCGAGGATCATAAAAGGCGTCAAAACAACCCGCGGATCCACTCGCGGATCGAATGATTCTCGACAATCACCCAACATTGTCTTTGTTCTTGAAATAGTCATCCCATCACTTTAGCGGGAATATTCTCAATAAAGACATACCCCTTTTATAATAGTATATAACTCTGTCTGAGTTGACTTTGACCAGCTGAAAGAAAAAGAAGAAAAAGACGTGGCGCGGGGGACTGCGGGGCTCTTCCACCTTTCGATCTTTCGAGTCCCTTTTCTCTCTTTCTTCTTCTTCTTCTTCATCTTCTCCTCCCCCTTTTCCAATTCATTTTAATTTCTCCAACAAATCATTTCTTTTCATCTTCATCTTCTCTCGCTTTATTTCGCAATCTTTCTTTTCTTCTCTTTTTCCTTCTCTCCTCCCCCCTCCCCCCTTCCTCCCCACCACCTGTTGACAAACCCCCGCCGCCATGGCTGAGCTACAAGGTCGCAAGGTCTTCAAGGTCTTCAACCAGGACTTCATCGTCAACGAGAATTACAATGTCACCAAGGAGCTAGGTCAAGGTGCCTACGGTATCGTTTGGTAGGTTCTCCATTTTCTTTCGTGTTGTTATGCTCCCCGCTCGCGTGCCTTGCTAATCTCTCTGTTTCTCATTAGCGCTGCGACCAACACTCAAACAGGCGAGGGCGTCGCCGTCAAGAAAGTCACCAATGTTTTCAGCAAGAAGATTCTCGCAAAGCGTGCTCTGAGAGAAATTAAACTACTCCAGCACTTCCGCGGCCATCGCAACGTACTTCCACCCACCTTGCCCCCCCCCCTCCAGCTTCCCCGTTGCGCCCCGCTGACCCGGCCCTTTTCTATTTTAGATCACATGTCTGTATGATATGGACATCCCCCGACCGGATAACTTCAATGAAACATATCTATATGAGGGTAATGATCCCCATGATAAGACTTGGTCTCGATATCGAATGGAGAAGAATAATCTCTGACGAATCTATATAGAATTGATGGAGTGTGATCTTGCGGCTATCATTCGCTCCGGTCAACCTTTGACCGATGCGCACTTCCAATCTTTCATTTACCAAATCCTTTGTGGTCTCAAATATATTCATTCCGCCAATGTGCTGCATCGTGATTTGAAACCTGGAAACTTGCTCGTCAATGCCGACTGCGAGCTGAAGATTTGTGACTTCGGTCTGGCCCGTGGCTTCTCGATCGACCCCGAGGAGAACGCCGGTTACATGACCGAGTACGTCGCAACAAGATGGTACCGTGCACCGGAGATCATGTTGAGTTTCCAGAGCTATACCAAGGCCAGTACGTATTTTCTTAGCGCGAGGAGTGGAGAAAGGAAGACCCGTAATGGCTAACTTAATTACCTTGTATTTTTATCTAGTTGATGTCTGGTCTGTTGGTTGTATTCTTGCCGAGCTTTTAGGAGGTCGTCCATTCTTCAAAGGCCGTGACTATGTTGACCAGTTGAACCAGATCCTGCACTACCTGGGTACCCCCAACGAGGAAACGTTGTCTCGCATTGGATCGCCTCGCGCCCAAGAATATGTGAGGAACCTGCCATTTATGCCTAAGATTCCTTTCAACCGCCTCTTCCCCAATGCCAACCCTGATGCTTTGGATCTGCTCGACCGCATGCTCGCTTTCGACCCGTCATCTCGTATCTCTGTCGAAGAGGCGCTGGAGCACCCATACCTGCACATCTGGCACGATGCCTCCGATGAGCCAAGCTGCCCATCCACCTTTGACTTCCATTTCGAGATTGTCGATGACGTCCAGGAGATGCGCAAGATGATCCTCGATGAGGTTGTCCGCTTCCGTGCCGTCGTCCGCCAGCAATCCCAGGCCCACGCTGCTCAGCAACAACAGATGGCTCAGCAAACTAATGTTCCCATCCCTGACAACCAGCAGGGTGGTTGGAAGACCGAGGAGCCCAAGCCTCAGGAGGCAGCCGCTGGCGGTGGGCAATTGAATGATCTGGAATCTTCGCTGCAGCGCGGCATGGATGTTCACCATCGTTGAATCATGTGATTTGTGACCATTTGTCTTTATTTGGGGCAACCTTTTGTGATGGATGAATACTCCGGCTTCTATAAATTAGCCGATCATCCTACGTCTTCCCCTGCATGTTGATATGATGAGTTAGCAAAGAGATACCTTAAGAGAAGAATGGCCGGGCTATTTGCACCGCGCTATTTGCATTGTTTCTACTCCTTTGTTTTCTTTCTTCACTTTGGGGCCTCCTGCACTTGTCAGATTACTTTGAATGCTGCCCATGCCTACTTTTTTCTGCTTTTGTTCTGTTTATTGGCCTATTCTATGCAATTTTATAACCCAGTCGAGGTCTTGGGCCTGTCATTTGTTACGAGTGTGCTTTTGGATCGGATAGATAGATTATGCAGATCCTTTCAAAAAGTCGAGTCGATATAAGAGCAAACCTATGCAAGAGTAATCCTGGCCAATTCCCTTTCTCATCTTCGTAGCAGGTACTAGCATTAAGGTCGTCATGAGTAGGGATGCGTAATGGCCGAAGTAAGTACTTTGACCGTTCGACTGCCCATGGAACGCATTGCCAAAGCAGAAGAAACAAATTCGGACATGAAGATGTTGGGGTCTGCATCTAGACACTTGGACGCAACGCATAAGACATGACAGGCAACAAATTCATCTCCTCGGGGTATCCAGTCTGGATCTCTGACTTGATCACAACCATCTTGGCTGCGGCAAAGATCTGCCTAAACTTGACATCGGCTCGAGTAACAGCACTATCCTCATCATCATACTCGTCATCATCATTAAGAGAAATATTCTCTTTCAACCCCACAATCCCAGTATCAGTTAGTGCCTCACGACATCGTAGAAGAGTATCAGTTAATTGTGCGTCGGTAAGATGACCAACACACCACTGAGCCCAAATCAAATCATACTTCTTCTCGGGGACCCAATTCTCTAATCCCACAGTATAAATATCACCAATCACCCCATCCCGTTTCAACTGGTGATCTTGCATGACCTGCGCGAATTTCTTAATCGGCTCCACCGCGTCAACAACCTCACACGCGTGACTTAAAAAGCCCTCCGTAACCCGTCCCACGCCAGCACCACAGTCCACCGCAAGTTTCAATTTCCCGCGTGGAATGTCGGGTAATTGGCGCCGGACTTTTAAGAGGAAATCTCGCGATCCTTGGAGATCTTTGCCTGTATACCATGGGTAATCGCCTAGCATGCCAAGCATCGTGCTGGCTGTACTGGGGAGACTGTTCCAGTATTTTAATGAGGCTTCATGGTTGATTTTGGAATCGGCTGGGACGTCTGAGAGGATTTTGTTTTGAAGTTCCTCCCATGTTTCTGTATCAGACGACATGATGAATATTTATATTGTATGGGGGTGTGGGAGTTGTTGTGTTGGCGGGATGAAGAGCTTCACGGAGAGATGTTTAATTACGTAACGATTCTGGTACCGCGATACTATGTATGCATTGCATTTGCTCTGTCTAGTTGGTATATAGAATGGATATGTTTGAATTTTAGATATTTTAGGTCTTGGAATACAATGGAGAGTATCATACAGTATTGGAATAATAATAATGGCTGATAATGACATATCTTTATGCGAATTGATCTGGATTTTCGGATACACCTACCTGTACAGTGGGGTGGCATAAGTTTGAAAACGACCTTCTGACCGCTTTGACCTACCGCCTATCGTTTCTACTACCATTTCGAAGGCTCGGAGGTGGTAGAAAGAGACGTAGAAAGAACGGCAGAAAGAAGCGTAGTTTCAAACTAATGTTACAACACTGTAGCCCCTCGTCCTCGTCTCTCCACCACAGTCCCCGAGGCAGTTCGAAAAACAGAAGTTGAAGAAGGCATAGGATGCAACATGACCGGTTCAACTTCCTGAGCGGGCTCTGTCTTCTTAGAGCGCTCTCTCAACCAAGGCGCAAAGTTGAAAATACCGCCACAAATGAAGATACCCAGCCAGAGAACTAGTTCGGTCCCATAGATAACCATACCCAATACGTCTAGAGCTGGACCAAAAACTATGAGTGCATCGAGATTTAGCGAGTCTACGCCGGGGTGAGACGAATGAGAACTTTGAGCCAACTCACCAACTGATACCAGAGAGAACAAATCACCAGCAGCATCTATTCCCACAAAGAAGAAACTAATACCACGCACGGTTCGATGGACATAGATATCCCAATAGTGTCGCAAGACCCCAGCTGCAAGTAAAGCTGCACTAAGTACAGCCATTAATATTAGAGGCCATTCAAGGTCATGAGATTTAGCCTCTCTCAATGCAAATATCAAGCCTGCTTCGATGCCACCGAGGATCAGCAGAAGCGGAACCACCGCGGCAATGCATTTCGCGATTGGGAACCCCTAGTCCGTAGTTAGCATTTTAGTCTTGAAAATCTGTGATTGGTGTTAAATGCCCACCTTTCCATAGTATAGGCATTGTGCCCAGGTTATTAGGCTGAGCGTTGTAAGGATCTGAGGCTGTATTCGGAGGGCAATATTGAATTCCTCCACGATATTGTATACTCCAAGTGGGACTCCTGCTGCTGCCCAGAGTAGCATCATAGATCCTTGGAGACCCTCTGTATCATGTCTTTTGTAATTGATTATTATCTGAGGTAGAAGCTGAGCAGTGCATGGTTAGTCATAACTGGAATGTTGGTTCTCATTCTGGCTTCATAAGGCACCATACCTGAATAGACCAGCACACTGCACCGAGTGTACCTAGTACATTTTCCGCTATCGGTATATCCATACTGAATGTGCCGATTTAGCTTCGTGGGAGTTGCATTTCCTGGAAATCGACCAGTTTCATGGGGTTTTTGCATCGTTTTCAATTCCCCTAAATGTTGAGTCGCGATTGATAGCTGATAAGATCATCGGGCACGTGAATTATGACGAACCATTTTGCTATGGAACTAGTCGATGGAGTCAATGATAAATTTCTCATGACTTATCTAATGAGACCAACTTCATCCTACTAGTAAATCCTACTAGTATTCTGAACTAATCCATCACTTTCAGCTTATGTAGTTTTGATAAAGAAAAGCGCTCGCTATGTAAATACCGGCCAAAATGGATATCGCTCGTATGCCAATCAAAAGAGAAAAGATAAGAACGAGAAGAGAAGGAAATCATATGAGAAATGGACGAAGACACGTGAAATCAATGGTAGTATCCACGCCACCAGACAGCCATACAAGCCGCAACTACTAAATCAAGCATCTTGAACCCTTCATCTTCAATGACCAATTTGCCCAGTTTAGCACTTTTACCACGAAGACCTCCGCCAGCTAATTCACGAGCTAACGAAAGATCCAGTCGGTCTTCATCCGAGTCGCCACCGCTGCTAGTACTTGTACTGCGGCGAGGATATGAATGACCAAATTGATTTTGGCGGGCGAAACGCGAAGCCCGCTGGGAAGTTCTGCGCATTAAAGCGGAAGGGTTGAAACTTGCTCGTTGGGTGTCCGTTGGGGAGGAGTTAGAGCCAGAGTGAGCGCGTTGTCGGGAGAAATTGTTTGGATTGAGGAGTTGGGATAGCGAGCCGCGTTTCGAAGTAGTGTCCGGGTCTTGTATCGTGCCTTCGTTAGGGGCGTGGGTATGTAGATTGGGATGGGTGGGTGTATTTGAAGTGAAGGACTGATGGGGGTGATGGGCTTGAGATGCTTGGTATCGAATGTTGGCTGCTTGGAAAGGTGTGTTGAAGCGGAGTTCAGCGACAGTCACGGCTGGGTTGGGATCGCCTTCGCCTTGGGTTGGAATATTTGCCGGTCCAGAAATCATATGTTTGCATTTTAAGCTGCGGCCATTCACGCTGCTGGAAAAAGTGCAAGTTCCATTCCATGGAGAGTTGAAGGTATAGTAACCACTTTTCAGTTTCGAAGATGGGTCATGTCCGTGGCCCGTACTAAAATCCGAAGAGCTATTGCCAGCCCCAAGAACATCATCGAATTGCCTTGAGACGCAAACTTGACGGTGAAATTTGCGCGGTCCAGTTTGTTGTTCGGAGGGTTGATCTTTAGGTATGGACTGTGACATAGAAGCTCCAGCAGCACGTATCAACTCTGGTGGCAGGCTAGCCGGAAGATTAGCACCCAAACCTGCCAAGGAGAGCGGCTCTTGGGATCCAGTAAATCGGTTATATCCCGGGGTAGATATTTCAATATCAATCGCACTGGAGTCTGCGCGCGGAGTCGAAATAGTTGCAACGTTCCATTGTGTACCGGAAGTAGGATCACGCCGGATAAGAGTAATGGTGAAGCCAGCATCACTCGGAGGGTCTCGAACCTGCCTACGATTGCGGTTCGGGGATTGACCTGGACTATGTGATGACCAGGGTCGTTCACTTGACGGGCGCGGTGGCAATGGAGGTCTGCTGGAATCAAAACTGTGACGCCCAGCCGAGAATGACTCGTATTTCTCCTTCCACGCGTCAAACCCTTTCCCGTGCAAACCATCAGCAAAATGACTCCACCGATTTGTCTTCCTGATTGGCTCTTCGGGGGGAGAACCAAAGGGGTCTTCACTGGGAGGAAGAGGAGGTAGAGGTCGTCGAGGGAGAGCCGGCCTGTTTACTGGCTCCCCCGTGGTAGTAGTAGTAGTAGTCGCGAACCCCTGATTCTCTAATGGCTGTGAAACGGCCACTGGTGTACCTTGGAATGACATATTCTCAGCAGAAACTGCAGGCATAGGAACTGGTCTCGATGGAAGCGACGGAGCCGCGTTTTGCTGTTGTTCATTCAAGGGCAGTGGGGGACAAGGCGCCTGCGCAGCTTCTTGTCCACCAACTGGCTTTCGACGAACATTATTCATTCGTACGAAGTCGCGTTGTGAAGGGTCTTCCTCGGCAGCAGCCTCCAACGCCTTTCGCTTTCGCAGAGCCTCTTCCTCGCGCTCTTGTTCTACCTCTTCCAAGAGGGCATCATCTTCGGGCGTTGCGACATGAACGTAATATAGCGACGCATTAATAGCTTCAGCGGACACGCTTGATTTCGTGGCTGGCTTAACGGGGGAAAGAAAGATATCTGTGATTCACGCAGGCACCAGTCAGCGAGAATTCACCAGATCTAGGGCGAACGCTTCAAGTCGAAGTGCGCAAATATAGTGCAAAACAAGGAAATATAACAGGTACAATATGAAGAATCACATGAATTTACCTACCTTGACTACCTGGAACCCTCACGATATACAGTTCTAACGGATCGAGCTTCTCGTGGGTGGGATTGCGCGGATAAGCGGGGGGATTTGAAGCGATCGTGGTGATCGACGATAGCGAACGCGCCTCTACAGGTCCTTGAATCGGTGCATTGGTTGACATGGTTGGCGCGGTCGCAGTGCGCCGGCCTAATGTAATTGAGATATCAATTTCCTGGAGAGTAAGTTGCGCGGGATGATTTGTTTGTCGCGGACAATGGAATCGGAGAGCGAGAGAGAGCGAGGAGGGGGAAATGATAAACAGCGGGTCCGTCGGCAGTGGGCGGGTTGAATGTTGGAGTGTAGTCAATGGAGAAAATACTGAGAATTTCAGCTGATCGACTTGGGTTGGTAACACGCTGGCTGAGTCGTCAATCGGTCAATCCGGACGCAAGGGAAAATAGTATAAATGAAGGTTGCCTATCGGTTTATCCAGGGCTCCAAAGGTGGCGCAGTGCCCGGCTTGCGTAGTGTTGGGCTTCCCACCAAACCTGGTGGATTACAATAAAGAGCTACGATTACGAGGCTGAGAATAGAAAGTATAAGTAATGGGAGTGAAAGAGGTGGGAGGGGAAAAAAAGGAATAATAAGAGGCTGTGTGACATATTCAACACATGGTATCTCCAGAATAGCTACAAGACTGTGAAACAAAAAGGAGAATGCAAAATGAAAGACCAAGACAGAGAGGGAGGGAGGAGAAGGGAATCTCCGTAATATAAGGGGATGTCGATAGAAAGTAGAAAAGAAAATAACACAGATGACTCCAGAGCCTTTGAAGAACGCCGTTCATTTCCCGAGAACCCTGTGACATTAGACGACGGTCTCGGACCGTTCTCCCTCGGCGATGATAGGCACGCCTAGACCACGATCAGGACTTTGTAGGACCAGCTGCTCATGACGCCGGGCTCGCAAGAAATCGCTGACTGCACGAATTAAAATAAACCACCCGACAATCATGAGGATGTATGAGATCCATTCGCTCGTAGATATAGCGGATATAGCGCTTCCGCCACCCACCCCGGAGGTTTCACCAGCTGAGTTGGGATCGAAATTGTGGCTATTAGGATCTTGCGGTGGAACGTATTGGTCGCCGCCTCCTCCATCTGATCCGGAGGAATCACTACCTCCCTTCATGTAGAAACCGTATTGAACAAGAGTAAGACCGAGACCGGCTCGGCTGCCGTTCTTTGCGGCATGTGTGGTGTGGAGGAGATAGGTCAACAGGAAACCAACCAGTTGGAACGACATCGAAATCATCGCGTTCCATACAAATGAGAAGATGGAGCCAACTGGTAAACCGTCGACATAGACTTCATCGGATGAGAGCCCGGGAGCAACGATCGTTGTCTCCCAATATGGAGGTGTTGCATCGGCAGCGGCTTCTTCGTAGGACTAAGCAATCGATATGTTAGTTGGATTAAAAAAAAAGCATACATAGTAGACCATCCCATTCAACTTACCGGAGGCAGATCTTCATTCTTCTCGCCCCGTTCCGGCTTGGCCGCCAGGTTGGCGAAGACTCCATCATTTGATATAGCGGCAGATCGGCTTCCTCCAGATGATTGTGTAAAAGTGGGCAATATTGTAGGTCGACGAGCGAGCGCCGATGCTCTTGGAGGATCCTGACCATCATTCCCATTTCCGAGTCCTGATGACGACGCTGTGGTAACTGGATCATTATCTGCGGGTAGCTGAGTACCCGGATTCGCACGCATCAAACGTTGTCGGTCATCGGGTTCCTCGTCGCTATCGGACTCATCCTCACTCCCAAAAGCATCCGCTAATGTTTGTTCGTCGTTATTTCGTTGCGGATCGTCATGTAATAGCCGCCTCGATGATGGTGAAGATGATCGGGAACGGTATGACGGACTCGGAGAGTTCGGATTATTATCGGATCGAGGAGGATTCAACTGATACGATTCAGAGTCATCTTCTTCGTCGCGGGCATTTACCTAAATGATGTCAGTTTGATTAGAGTCATATTCCGAAGGATGTCTAGGCTCAGGCAAGAGGATCAGCGGAGGGGGCGTGGGAATACGGACCCGTTGATAGCGCTGCGAGCTCATGACGAGCTGAGCGAGAGCGAAAGAGGTTTAAACAGTATGGACAAAAGAAAAAGAAGTAAATGTGGACAAATTAGGAATGCAGAATAGGAGAAAAGAGAAACGAAGGATATCAAACGAAGAAGATGGAGAAGTGGACGTGCTCGGAGGAGAAGGCAACAGGGGAGAGTGGCGGGTTGCCTCAGGCAGAGTCGATTACCAACCAGTTTCCATTTCGACTTTCGCGATTCTTCGTCAAGTCTCCATCACCACCATCCACCATGGCGAAGCCGGTATGTAGATATGATACTTCAATCAGTATATTCGAAGGATTGTGTGTGAGAGTACAAAGCTAACATCTGCTTGACAGGCTGTCACTCCTCGCTCCCTCCAAACCCGCATCTCTCATCTGCTCAAACACTGGCCCTCCGATGCGGTCCGTCCGGCCTCCGTATCTGTCCAAACATACCTTCAATCACACTTAGGTCAAAAGCAACCAAATGGATCACCCCAGGCAAAAGAAACGCCCGTGCCTAAGCCTCGCGGTGAACTCTCGGAGTCATCAGTAAATGCGATGACTTCCCTCTTGAACGATCGATTTGCGCGTCGTTACCCTTTGTCGCAAAAGGTCCGATATCCCGCCAGTGACCCGGATCATTACGATAATCTCATTCGCGAATTTGAGGAGGCGCCAAATCGCGATTGGCTCGGCCGATTAAAGAAGAGATTGGGTGGAATTCTTCGCTTATCATGATTTGGACCTTCTCTTAAGTTCGAAGAGATCGTTTCTATCAATTTTTACGTCTTCTCTCTGTGTATAAATGGGGTTTGCTTTCATCTTTTTTTCATGATGTCGTATTTGTCGAGACATCCCGGGGTTATATGTGTTTGCATGGCATGTACTAGTACAAGGCTTTTTTCTTTCTTTCTTTCTTTCTTTCTTTCTTTCTTTCTTTATATTTGCGCTGATCTGCTGTATCACCACTCGAGTGTACCAATATATTTCCATGAATTCGTTTCAAAGCCCAAAAATTCAATGAAGAATGCATTATCAAAGATCAAATTGTTTCGCCATACATAACACCAACTCCGCCAATTGAATAAATATTTCCTATGTACAATATCAAGCGTTCCCAATGTATGTTCTTGTAAATTCAAAATTACCATGTGCCAATTACAGCATAGGCTTCAGATCATCTGAGACCTTGAATGGGGCTTCAGTCTTGGCCTTGACTTCCTCAACGGTGACACCGTCGGCGATCTCGATCAAGGTAAGACCGTTGGTAAAGTCAACATCAAAGACGCAAAGGTCTGTAATGATACGGCTCACACAGGCGGGACCGGTCAGAGGGAACTCGCACTGCTTGACAATCTTAGGGTTACCCTTCTTGTCAGTGTGCTCCATGGTGACAACGACCTTAGTGGCTGAAGGGTTAGAGACAAGATCCATAGCACCACCGAAGCCCTTGATCTTGCCGGGAAGCATCCCTAAGAATAAAGTTAGTCTCAAGTTTGGAAATGGAGTAATGGCATCGTGTCACATACAGTTGGCGAGATCGCCTTTAGCGCTGACCTGCATGGCACCTAGGATTGTCAGGTCGATGCGGCCGGAACGAATCATACCGAAGGACTCATCACTACCAAAGCAGGAAGCGCCTGGGTTAAGAGTGACTGTCTCCTTGCCGGCATTGATGAGATCGGGGTCCTCTTCGCCTTTCTTGGGGTAAGGGCCGAGGCCGAGAATACCGTTCTCAGATTGGAGAGTTACCTCGACGGAAGAGTCGACGAAGTTGGGAGCCAGCATGGGCATTCCAATACCCAAGTTGGCATACATGCCGTTCTTAAATTCCTTCGCGGCACGACGGACAATACGTTCACGCTTGTTGGCAGTATCACCTTTACCTAACGCAGAGGTATCCGCGCCCTCTTCCTTGGCGAATGTGTACTTCTCAATCTTCTTCTCAGTTGTGCTTTGGATGACACGCTTGACATAGATGCCGGGTAGATGGATGGCAGCTGGTTCAATCTCGCCAGGCTCGACAATATGCTCGGCTTCAACAATAGTCATCTTCGCGTTCCGGCCCATTGCGCCGTTGAAGTTGGCTGCCGCATAGCGGAATTGGCAGTTGCCAAGCTTATCAGCCTTCCAGGCCTTCACAAAGGCGTAATCTCCCTTAATAGCCTCTTCCATAACGTAGCTCTTGCCATCGAATACCTTCGTATCGCGGGGCTGACTGTAGAGAGCGACGGTTCCATCATTGTTGTGTCGCAGAGGTAAGTCGCCGGTTTGCACGACGGTGCCGAACGCCGCGGGAGTGTAGAAAGCAGGGATACCAGCACCACCAGAGCGGCAACGCTCAGCCAATGTGCCTTGGGGAGTAAGTTCCAACTCAATCTCACCCGTCAAGTACATGCTCTCAAATGTCTTGTTCTCGCCCACATAGCTAGCAATCATTTTCTTAATCTGCTTAGACTGGAGAAGCAGACCTAGTCCAGAACCATCAACACCGGCGTTGTTGCTGACAACAGTCAGGCCTGAGATTGATGGGTTGGCTCGAACTGCGTTGATCAGAGTGTCGGGTACACCAGATAGACCAAATCCACCGGCCAGCAGAGTGGAGTTTGACTTGATATCCTTTGTAGCATCTTCGGCAGAGGAGAACACTTTGTTAATGGCGGCGCGTTGAACACTGCTGGAGAAAGTACGCGCAAGGAAGCGTTGGTGCTGTACAGAAGTATCGTGTCAGTTTTGGACGAGATGAGGTATTGTAAAGAGCTTCCAGGGTTGTCAATGTTACCTTGGCTGGATCCGCGGAAAACTGCCGCGCAAAGCGTAGGCATGTAGCCACTTGGGAAGGCATAGTGGGTAATTGTGATTCGAGGCAGGGAGGAAGACGAGGAGGATGACTGCAAAAGCAGAAAAGACAAGAGGAAGCAGTGCTGGAGAGTAGGCGGCAATTCCTCAGTTTTTATACATCCGCGGCGGCAGTCCACCGGCGGAACAGACCCGGATATGTCAGTCGCTCCCGACGCTCCCCGCATCTCCCCACACGGGTAGATTCCACTACAGATAAATGTGTGTACGACCATTTCTAGAGAGAGAAGGTGATGTTATTGACAGTTTTCGATAATTATCATCAAGGAATATTCTTTTCAATCTTTATTCTGTAAGATCTACATTGACTTTTACTGTTGATAAGTATGTAAAGCACACAGCCGAAGTCACTACCGAAGGACATCCGAGCGGCGGGTGGCGGGTAGACGCTTTCCGATCTGGGGAATGTCACCAGTCAGGTGACCTATGCAGACCTAAATCACGGTGCTTAGTATTCAAGTGCTTGCAGTAAATGGTAGTCCTTGGAATTTCAACATCTCATGTGGGATTATCAATTGCATATACTCGTTGTGGGGAGCTCAAATTGTCATTAGGGCAAAGTTTTGGCAAACGACTTCGAGGGAAGTTTCCTTTTCATGGTAGTGCTGATAGTGTTGAGGCAAACATTGGAAGTGCGAAAAGCTCACCTATATAAAGCATGCTCTCTAAATCTTTTCTTCACTTCCTCATTACTTTTGCAATTCAATATTAAACTCATAATCGCTCCACTCTTCACACAATTTCACACTTTACTTCTGTATCCCCCAGACATCCTCTTTAGTTTACTTCATCAAGATGGTGGCCCTTAGTACACACTCACCTCCGCCGATGGGAGAGTCAGTAAAGCAGACAATGCCTTCTGATTCTGATGATTCCCCAATCAGTGATGGTGATTCCACCGACCAAGCAAATTCCTTCAAGACTGACTATGAAAATTGGGGCACATTGCGTCGGGGAAATCGTATGTTGGCAACTTACACGATGATTCCTCACATCGGCAAGCCCAATAAGTATGGACAAGCACAGCCGGCGACTCTGACGTCCATTGGTGCGAGGACAGCCGAAGACTCTCCTACAATCCTTGAGCCGGCTGATATCAGGAAGATAATGGAAGCTGACGACCATGATTTGATGCGAAAGCATGGTGAAGTCTTCTACAAAACCAAAGCCCTCAAAGGGATCCTAAAGCCAGGCTACATGTGGGTGGCACTAGAGAAGAATCCAGAAACAGGGAATCTGTATCTCCCTGGATCTGTTCTTGATAGATACTGCCCTCTTTGGAGAATTATTCTTGCCTACAAGGGCAACCTGAAAGCCTTCGATGATGGCAAGCCGCCTGTGAACTCTCCTGAACCTAACAAAAGAAACTCCGTTTCATGGTTTAAGCCTGCGACCAAGAAACAGCCAGGTCATCAAGATGATCTGGCTGTGATCGTGAAGGAGCTTTCCCTTGATTTGAAGGAGATCAAGGGGGATATACGGCAGATGAAAAATATCCAAGTCTACGCAGCGGAAGCTGAAAGTCCGACATCGTTCGTAGCTTCCGTTGATAAGAGCCCAGCCGACGCTTCTGATGAAGAGGAGGTTGAAGTCGAGAAATCGACTGGGGAAAATGGCCCCATCACACCCCCTCCGGACGAAGCAAGACCTGAGAGCAGAATACGTCCTAGTTGCCCTTCAGACCCTCAGGGTATTGAGAATCGCTCTATCAGGGAGAAGATGCCTGAGCCGGTAGCGTTGAATAAGAACGCTGACTCTGCACAGCCACCGACGAATAAGCGAAATAGAAGCTCTGTCCGAGAAGAGGTTGGCTCCGCCTCTCCTCAAAACCAGGGGGATCACGCTTGCAAAAGACGGAATACTGGTAGGACTCATAGAGTTCAACCAGTACTCAGACGTAACCAGGTCGAGGCTGATAGAACAAAATGATTGAGAGCACGAGAATCTGGATAGCCTTGGATTGTTATCGACAGTTTAATTTTCTTTCCCATTGCTTCTTTGATTTTAGATCTCTTTGACTGGCTTCCATACGGTTCTCTAACTTGCTCGCATCTCCAGAGTGGCTAGGATAATTTTGTACCACGGCAGCATGTACTTCGTACTACTAGTTACTAGCCAAGCAGTTATTATTTAATGAACTATGCTAGGATTGTTTCTTGATACCAATCACGTAGTAGTATTGAACGGCAACCATGTGAGACGGCGACTGGTATAGAAGAGTTCGAAAACAGTTTCCTTAGACAGAAATTATTCCGTTCTTATTAGATAGTCACTATCAGAAGTACTGAGCGGATAATCTTTTAACAGTCGTTCGCTCTACTTTATATCGTAGTTTATGAGTTATAATGTCCTCTTTTACTCCAGCATGAAGTCAAAAGAAAAAAACAATGTTTGCTATCCATATTTGGGGGAAATTGCCCCCGGGAGCGTCAACTAAGTTCCCAGGAATATCTAGGACAAAATGTGCGAGTCTTTTGATTCAATGGCATGGCCTATTGGGATATTTCTAAGTTCCCAGGAATTTTGCTCTGCTTGCTATCCATTCTTAAAGGAGATATAAAAATGAACACTTATTCTGGCAACGCCATCCATGGCGTTGGACGAATGGATTCTTATAATCAATCTTTTATACTGAACAGAGCCCTTTTGAAATTGTGCGAGAAAAGGTTTATCGTTCATCCGGGACGCGATAATCTAGACTTTACTATACCAGTATGATCAGTAAATAATTTAAGAGCGGTACCTGCCCCTATATGGACTGCATAATGTCTGGCAGGGAGGGCTTTCTTCTCTCGGCCGCCGTCGGGATTGATTAACTTGAATAACTATTCACATTGCGACGAACTATTCCTGCATTACATCTCCAGGTTTTGCCAGTCAGACCCATGGATTTATCGCTTTCACCGCCGCTTAGTTGTTTGACCGCTCCAACAGGTATTTCGTCTTCATAGTCAGAAATGCACATATGCCTCTTTCATTTCTTTCCTAGCTTGATAGCATCTTACAAGTGTTCATATATCTGCCGTTCAGGCTCCCTCTCCGCAGGGTTTCAAATAATAATTGGAGCAATGTATAAACGACGACTCTAATAATTTGTATAGCCTTGGGAAGTATACCTAGGATCGCTCCAAAGTAACGTATTTCCCCGCATTAAGTTGCTTCTAGTACGATGCAGCAATTTTTGGAAGACCTCAATAAACCCCGAAGAAAAAAAAAAAAACCTCAGCCTAATTGCAAAATATTGCTATAGGCTCCGTTCTTTTCTCATAGTTTAGTGAGGATGTTATCAACAAGGAATGGACAGCGTCGGATGGTAGCGGAAGCCTCGATTGGTACTGTTGGCCACCATTACGATATCCCGCTACCAGCGAATCTAGGCGACCAATACGCTCTGCATTTTACGCGAGGCACCCGAGTCGTAGTTTTTGTAAATTAACACTTTGGTAGTCTGATTTCCATCTCCGGCGATGTCTCCAGTAGAGTCTCTGTCTAGATCCTTTTGTTATTCGTTTATTCAACCTGATGACTGTGGTCAAGAAGGAAACATCTTCATCCAAACAAGTGGTATGCTGACTCTTAGGTGCCAGACCACCGCAATTGGAATAAAATGGTGAGTCTATATCTAGAACGCACCATTGAGGTCATGAAGTGTCATAGATTCTAGGATATATTTAATAGATGTCATCGAGTAGCAATATTTAACCTGGCTTGCTCTGAACACATCCTTCTCTCTGAAGTGGAACGGTATTTCAACCAAATAATATACACCATTTTCAAAATGATTCCCCAAAGAGTGCTACTTCTCGGTGTCCTCTTCTTGTGTTCAAGAAAGATCGCCGGTCAATTCATCCATGTCTGCACAAGTGATGAAATATCTCGTGATGAAGTCGCCTCGAATGGATGTACTTGCCGACAATTCAGCCCTCACGATACCTGTACGAAATGTCCAGTTGGTCCTTCTACTTGTCCATCAGAGGATTCAGGAATCTGCCTTTCCGACTGCAATTTCGATTGCACATCAAAGCAGAACGAAAACAGCGATGCCTGTGGGGTATGGCTTCATTCAGTCTGCGAGTGCAAGCAGAATCCATCACTTTGTAATTTCCAACACGGAAAAGGAACAACAGGCTGGGTGAAACTCGGCGGACAGGGCAATTTAGCCACAGTAGATCAGCCGTTACGCAACATCTTGGCCCTACAAAACCACGGAAGTCTTGCAAAGTCCGCTTGGGACTGGGGCCAGCAACCTTTTATTTCTGACCCAAGTACCCAAGGTCTGGCTATTAACCCTGTGCGAACTATAACTCAGGATCAAGTCCATATGCACATTTGTGACGTAAACACCGACATGGTGACCTTTTTAACAAAGATTTCCACCAACTCTGCTATTTCAAACTATCAAACAGTGAAACCGATCAAACTCGAAAAGCCATTCATACATGACAGTCATAATACTCCGGACACAATGTGGTGTCTCGCATCACAAACCAAAAATACACCTATTGATGGGGGACTTGTTCATGACGCTATTAACAGTGTAATGGGGGAGCCGAAAGTATGCAATTTCAATGTGGCTGCGGCAGTGATACGTGACTCAAATGGCTATACATGGGGATGTGTTACAGCTGATCGTGGTGATTCAGAGCATCGGTTCTTGGACAAATGTAACAAGTGATCATGGTGTGAAGCGGAACATCGCAGGTCGTTGAAAAAAATGAAGTATATACTTGACTGCCTACTTATGTATTTAACAATGAATTCGCTTTTCTTAACCATTTAATGTGCTTTCTGATTCACTTCCCGATTTCACTTATCAGTATATTAGACTGCAAAAATTGAAATTGAAACTGCTTTCCTGCACTTTATTAATTAGTAAGTTAACTAGTTAACTAGTGTAAGTTATTTGTCCCTATCATTACTTAAACTAGGCATAAATTACTATTATAGCATAGCTAAGTAAGATTAAATTACTACAGGACTAATCAATAAAGTAGCGTGATTACTCCTCATTAAAGCTCACCCTCTTTAATACAGATTCTGTCACAGGATTCAAGAATCCCCGAATTTACTAATTCAGGGCTGCGGCTAATAGAGCGCCGTACCCCAAGAATGGTCATTACTTTCTTATCGGAGACGCTTGAATCTAACCGTTCTTCGTTCATGGTATCTTTCGGTATGTACACAAACATGCTAATACTCTTCGCATTTATGCTGGACATAAGGATTGGACATCACACGGTCATAAAAAAGGTAGAGGTAGTTATGCAATCATGTCATCTCTTACATGCCTAAACCAAGTGGTTCGGGCATTCAAAATGTACTAGTAAGCTGGTCTATTCCACCCTCAAAAATTGACATGCGGGTGTGGAATATCTACCAGTACCCGTCGACATCATGCCAGGAGCGGCCTCGCTGGTCATAAAACTTCCTGCGGTGATATGGGAGAGATTGGATGTCACCCGTCGAAAATTCCTAATCAGTCGACTGGTCCATAGGCGCATCCTGAGGAGGGGGCTCTGTAGGCTGAACAGCGTCCGCTGGGGCAGCCTCAGAATGCTGCACGTCTGGCATCTGCTCGGCGAGGTCCCGGCAGACGGGATCGACCAGACGATCTTTGAGTCTATCGTTAATGTAGACAAGGAAGTAAGGGGTAGGTGGGTTGCCAGGATCGTTGTTCTTGAAGATTTCATCCAGGTTTTGGACCTCAGTCACGTACTCGTCGTTGTATTTGCGCCAGATATCTCGGTTGAAATCGTAAATGTAGATCCAGTAATGGCCGAATGAGACAGACCCACGATGCACGAAGACTGCATATAATCGGTATGGGAGGTTTTTATACTCGGCAAACTGGTTCGATATTTGCGTCTGCGTACTCTCAATCTCCTTGTCGAGGGCTGAATTGAATCATTAGAATTTGGTGTCTTTGAGGATGTGAAGGCCTTTGCTTACCTTGAAGCTCACTCTCTGCTGTCCGTGCGAGTTCGTCAACTTCATTTCCGAGAGCCTCGTTGGTATCAATGTCTTCTTCCTCTTCCCATGGCAGTTCTCTAAGTAAATCTCTAGTGCTCCGAAGCAACTGTGGAACATCTTGACCGTCGGTTTCCTGATCTCTGATTAGCATAACGATCCTCGAAATAGACTTGTATAGAGCGTGGTGCCATACTTGTTTCCTAAGCAGCTCCCGCCGGCGGTCCTCGTGTGCCTTGAGAGTTTTCTTCAGATCCCATCCTTGTCGGCGTTTATTCACGATCTCCGGTTTCTGAGTGTCCATATATCGGTCCATGTAGATAGTCTCTAGTAGCTCGAGGTGGTTTGTTGACTTGAAAGAACTCTTTTTTACCGCGTCAAACTGGACACGTTGGACTTGAATTTGAAGAATTGGAGGAAGTCGGGTAATCGAGCCAAATTGTTCAGCCTCGGAATTCTCAACGCTGATCTTTTGAGCATCGAAAGCGCCATCAATGGCAGAGTAGATGTCCTTTGAGCCGTGTGCTACATCAACCTTTACATCGCACCACCTTTCCTCTTTGGATCGGATGCCAGCTTGGGTAGAAATATAGGATCGACTTTCGCCATAGAACATACTGAATATCGTTAGCCACATGCTCCGAGCATGACAAGAAGGAAGCTCACTCTTTGATCTGGTCAACCTGTTCACCATCACTAGCCACACTCCGGGGTTTAATGGCGCACTGGCTCTGGAAAAGAACATTGTTAATCACCTCTGTGACATCCTGCTGAGCGCCTATTTCGACTTCTTCAAGCAGTTGCTTTTGGCGTTCGATCTCAACGACAGGTCTGGGGGGAACTGGTGGCGGTCGGCTAGGAGGTTCGGGAACGGATGATGAGGGGTCGTCAGCTTCCACCTTCACATAACCTTCTGCTTCGGACAGCGCCTGTTCGGACTGGGTTTGCTCGTTCTCTTCGGTAGCAGCAGGCTCTGGTGAGGCAGAATCTTTCTGCGCGGGTACGGATGTCTCTTCGCTTCCCAAATCCCTTCCAGCCGTAGTGTTACCTTGGGGTTCAGGGTCAGAGCCCACGGGCTTCTCGTTATTTGTTTCGACTATAGATTGAGGAGGACCAAGAGGGCCCAGAATAGGTGCTCCATCAATGTGTCCCAGTGAGCTTCCTTTGGATATTGTCGACCTGCGGCGGATGGCTTCCTCATTCCCGGGGCTGATCAGAGTCAATCTAGCGAGTTCTCGACTCGGGGCCACGCAAGATTTCGATGATGTGGTCATATTTTGAAAAAGTATTCGGAGCTCGCCAAGGACTATATCTGCGGTCAGCTTCGCACTCAAGTTAAAGACTCTTTACCAGAAAGATACATACATGTAAGCGACCTTTGAACTTCTTTCGCAGTCACCTTGCGCGAGCCAACCTTCTTGTTTGCTAGACCCGGTTGGTCATTGAGATCCATTTGATATTTTTCGATGTCGAGGACCATGTCCCGGAAAGGGCGAACTGAGAAATAGAACTGTAAAAGGCTGTTCAGGTAACATGTATTACCGATATTCTGCAAACCAACTGGCCATTCAGCCAAATCTTGAGTGACATCAGAAGAGATACCAGCCATGCCTTTCAGCAACTGACTGTTCATCTCTTTTGCTATCACGCTCAATGCACGGTTGTAGAGTTCGGCTTGGTCGGGACTATCGTCGATACAGATCGTATAAGCTGCCATGACGGCCTCTTCATCTGCCGTCCGATCTGGGATTTGGAGCAAACGATATGCATCTCCAATGTCCATTTCACCGGACACGGTCTCACCGGTGTTGAGGAAGTGATTCAATCCGATTGAATTACGAGACTCTGCAATGAGCTTGACAGCCCGGTCCGCTGTGTCCTTACATGACGGACTGTCACTGACCTAGAGAAGGTTGCTCATCATTAGGTCAAGCGTGAGAAATCACAATCCCATCTATTCATACCTTTGTCGTATACATCGTGATGATAAAATCATCTGGTGTTTTGTCATCAACTCCCAGGAAGACTTGGGCTTGCTCGACAGTGGACACGCCTATTCATCGCAATGATTAGTATTGAAAAGGTGCCTGATAATTGCTGATGAGACTTACGGTCTTCCGAAGCAGCTTTGATCCGCTCGCTACCTCTACTATCTCCGATCCGCCAAAGCTGCTGTCGCGCTTCGGTCTCATGGGAGCTTGAACTCAGATAGGCGTAAAACTTTCCAACAATGGTGTCCTCAGTGATATTTGGATCATCATACCAAAGCCCGAAATATTTGTATGCCTCTTTCACATCATCATCTGTATATTTACCTTCCGCATAAGCCACTTGAGCCGCATGGTCGATAATCTCCCAGTCTTGGCCACCCCGAAGAGTACCTATAGCTTTGAGAGATTGCAAATACAATGATGATCGGGACGGATCCACAGAGACCTGGCGATTATATGCTTCCACGATCAACGAAGCATCCATATCTTCGACGGCACCAAGATCCTCGTAAAATCTTTAAAAGAATTGTCAGTCTTGTTCAGCGATATTATTTACGTCTGGGGCCACGAACGGAGCAGGTGGCATCTCAAAGGTGCTTGCATGTAAGGATTTCGGGTCTATTTGATCAGTCACCTATAAGCTTATCAACACGTCTGAGGGGTGCACAAACAGTCAGATGCCTCTAGAGCATGGAGAATGTCATGAGAAGACGATTGAGGGAGTGTGACTTGTATCGCTCGTTTCTCCGAGTTAGGCCTATCATGTATCAAAGCCTGCAGTTCAAGAATAGCGTCGTCAAGGAAGATTGAAAGAGCATTTTGGTATGGCTTCATTGGTTCCGGTTCTGGTTTTGGAGGTTGCCAAGCACCATTTTCCTGTTAAATATCGTCTGAGCATACTTGATTGACGTCCGATGGGACTATGAGGTGTTCATACCAGATGTGTAAACCCTAGAAACTCCAACACTTCCTTGCAGGGAATACCCTTCAGGCCAAATGCAACCATGAATCGCTTGTTACTAGCAGATATGTCCTTGCTGTGCTCCCTGTTATGAAGAGAGTTGCTGAGATAAATTCTAAGGTTGTCTAGCACGGTGATTGGCAAAGGGCTGGACATTCCTTCAAGACGATCTGGGTTCGCCGCAATGGCCTCCTCTGCCCGTTTGCGAATGACATCGGGGTCGCTAATCAGTGGGAGAAACTTTGGGCCGATAAGTGGCGATAGTATTCTGAGAGATACCATCGCCGAACAGGAAAGATGAGAGCATTGGTAGTGGTATGTTTCGGCTACCTGGCCGCTGTCAGTGACCTCCTCAACCGAGGTGCTTCCTCTCTGTCTACCCGATTTGTACACCAGGTGGTGAACATGATCCCCCTTTTGTGATCGTGTGAATGAGCTTCCGGCGTTGTTATGATTGACGACGACCTGTAGATGAGCGCGGCATTTAGAGCACATGGCGGAGACCTTTGATGACGTGCCTGGTCTGGGCTGTTGGTCTGTTTGTGCGAGGAATGTTTGATTTGCTTTTGTCACATAGTTATGTTTACATGCATCAGGCGAAATAAATCCATAGCGTTTGTCACTGTCTTCGCGATATACGGGAGGGACTTGTGAAAGCAGGTTGAGACCGCTATCGGGTGGATGCTCTGCATCGTAAAGCTGGATGTCCTCAGCAAGCCGCGGAGCAAGTTTACCTGCACATTCAAAACACCATTTTAGAACTCTCTCCATCAATGATTGTTTTCAGGTCATGCTTCCGACTTACCTGCTCTTTGTGGGTATGCCATAATGTTGGCAGTAGTATTATCCCAGTATAAGCTGATGCAAAAGTGACCTTCTCAGATTTATGCAATCCCGTCTCATCGAATACTTTTCTGCCCCATAAGATTCTAAGAACAGAGCTGCGCATCCACGATGCGCACAAGTGATGGTATGGAAAGTCGATGGTGGAGAGACAGCGGGGAGCCCGCCGCACTGGGCATCAGTAGGCGCCAAGCTATCGAAGGTGCTCGACGAAGGCCGCAATGGGGGGCTGGGGACGCGATGAAATGGCGTTGAGATAATCTGGGATCTTCCGGCAATGAGGTCAGACTAACAAATGCCTGAATTGTAAGCTTTGATCGTGTTCTGAGTGCTTTGATGTCGCTGGGTGTGTGTCGAAGGGTCGGATTAGCTGCCGAGGGCGGTAACTAGTAGTTAACTAACTAGTTACCGCCAGTTATTTCAGGCGCCTATCCCTCGCCGCTGAAGTGTTGTACCAGACCGCCATACATTTCGATTAAAGTCGAATAATTCCGGCAAGGAGGGCGAAGATTCCTCTCAACAATTTGGCCTGTCTTCCTGATAGGACTTGTTGCTCGATTTGCCCTTCCGCAGGGCAATCTCATGTACAGCCTAGGGATTGGGGTTATTCCTGATTGATCAGCTTCTGCAAATAATCAATGCTGTTTAGATTTCACAATCAGATAAACTAGTCCAAATGCTTTCTATATATCATCTTACCAGAGGTTTATAATCTCCTCCAGGAGATTATAAACAGATTGGTTCAGTGCTGAACCAATCCTTGAACATGAGATTCTCTCTTCATGCTGGATGTGGGTGTATGGTACACAATTGCTCTACTCACAAAAGAGAACTTTTGATGGAGAAGTAATAAGACCTTGTAGAATATGCGGCGTGGATTAGTTCGTGAAAGAGATTCGAGAATAGCATTTGTGTATTCGAGTTCCTTTTCCCCCACATTAAGAACTGCTTCCACCCACAGTAATCCTAAAAGAGATTTTAAGCACTCTATTATGATACCATGAAGCTTTCTGTTGAATAGACATAGAATAGTTAGATTGATACATAGAAAGATTAAAAATTAACGATCGAGATCCTCGACTTGCTCCAGGTCTGTTGTGTGCAACCCACGTAAGCCTTCATGTCCCATAATATGGGCGATTTCATGAATTTCCTGGGAGAGTATTTCAAACATTTTATCAAACATAAAGTTCCAGAGATAGAATTTGTTATCATATGCAAAAATCTGTAAAAGAAGGATGTTATGCTCTAGAACTGGTTGTCCGATACCAAGGCCGTAAGCGTGTGCAACCTCCTGACCACTTGCATCGGCAGGATCTTCCCAATCAGCGTAAAATTCTCCGTCAATGCCTATATTCCAGCCGGTAGGAACAGAAAACTTTTGGTATCCAGATCAGTAAATTTGATTCAACGGTGAAAAAAAAAAGATATATTCTTACTGTAGGAATATTGGAACTTTTGGTAGAGGGTTTAGCGGGAGGCATGAAAGATATCGATTTCTCAGCTAGATTCGATTTGTCTGGATCAGGCTGGGGCTAAAGATATTTCAGCAATGTATAATCTAGGAACGGGTTTTGCAATACTCACTGATAGAGAAGATGCGACTCTTAGATGGAAACATGATGATCGGGGATGATTGGTAGTTGCGTGTATGGATGTGGATCGGGGCCCGCCCTACGGAAGACGATAGGCGCACATATGGCTGGGAAAATTGTACTATTCCTGAATAGGTCTAGTATTATTCAAATCGAGCCAAATCCTGCTTACTTAGCAAGTGACACTCAACTTCAACTCTGTACGCCATTTTACGATTCCGTCTCTCCCGCAGTCCATCCCTCCCCCCAAAAAGACATCATGGCGCACCACGTTGAGCACGCTGACGACGACAGCTATCACCCGAAGGATGCGGTCTCTGCCGCCATCCGGGCACTGGCAATTACCGGTGGTATTGGTTTCGTTGGAGCCGCCGCTCAGGTTACCGTCCACAAGCAGAACATGAGCCCTCTCGCCGTGGTTACCCGATTCGGAGGCACCATGACCATGCTTGGTATGAGATATTTGGAATGCCAATTATGATTTGTCGAAATCAATGCTGATAATTCTTTTTTTTCAAGGTGGAATGGGTGGTACATATGCCTTCGTGAGAGCCGCCTCGGCCAACTTGCGCCAGGTCGACGACCCTTGGAACACCGCAGTTGCTGGCTTCTCCGCCGGGGCTCTACTCGGTCTGCGAGGTAGGTCTCACACTATCCCTAGCGATATATCATCGAGTCTTCACGCAATTGAGTACACTAACCCTACTCTCGTTCAGCTCGCACTTTCCCCGCTGTTCTGGGCTACGGCGCCGTTACCGCTACCGCCATGGCCGCCTTCGATTATACCCAAGGATTCTACGGATACTCCAAGAACCACGAGGAAGATGAGTTCGAGCGCCGCCAGAAGCTGCGCAAGAACTACCAGACTCCTGCCGAGCAAACCTTTGCGGAATTGGGCGAGGGACGTGGTAAGTGAAATATTGCCTTTTCGTGATCCCAGCCACACTGGGTACTACACCGAACCGAATGAAATCTAACTCACATGTTATTATTCTAGGTATCACCGGCCCTAACTACGAGGAGCGCCGCCGCGAGCGGATCAAGGAGGCGTATGGCATTGAGGTTCCCACATCCCCAGTTCCCGCATCATAAAATATTCCCCTTTACTTCTGATGCCGTGCTCTTACCATTATCTTTCCGAATTGCGTTGTGTAAATTACCCCCCACTACATCATGTTCTCTAGCATGCCGGACACGTCAAATCCGATTCAATTTTCTTCTGTTCAAGCTGTTCGACCGTTGTGACGTAGATTGTAAGCAGACGCGTTAGTCAGGATACTTAACCATCGGAGGACTCATTTGAAAAAGGCCCAACGATATCTTGAAAACTTGACAATTATGGAGTTTCAATTTACCGGAAAGGATTGAGCCGGTCATTCTACCTGGTCTAAAAATCAACAAGCTGGGTGATGCTTCATGATATCCTGGAGTGCAGTTGGTAGTCGTCTGTGGAGTGCGGAGGGGTTCTTGCCTGTCGACCAATGAAGGAGCGGGCATATCCAACCTCCGTCTCTACACCCTACTCAGGCATCATCTGGGTCTCTCCCACTCTTTTTTTACCCCAGAGTTAACAGTGATCAACATGACATCGTATTCAACTACCGGGCGGTTTTACGAGTTTGCAACCGGGTCTGAGTTAAGAGGATACCCCAGTCTGGTCGATCATGTCATCGCCAAGGCCATCGATGGCCACACCTGAACTGTTCCCAGTCATTGCATAGCACACCAAATCGGGAATGCCCGATTGAAGGTCTCCGTTCTACCGAGATCATATTCTGACTTGAAATTCAGTGATGGTCGCCATGACTCGTGTTGCAGAACAAGAAGTTGAGATTGGGGAAGCTGGTTCTGGGAGATATGTTCCCAATCCACCTTCCTTCAGAATATCCCAAAACGGCAAACTCTACTCTGTAGGGCGAGGGACGTTCTTCCAAGGTTTGCATGCTTCCTCGGAAGACTCGGGGGCGGGTATCCACGTTCTGTGCCCTGTAAGGGGGAGGCAGATGTCGAAGAGGGGCAGCAGTACAGTATGCTCTTGTAGTGTGCTCCATGCAGGTTCGGATGCTTCGATATAGATTCGAATCGATCCCGACGTCATGCATTCATCAGCGATCAGGGGGTGATTTCCATGCTGAGCCACAGAAGACGTGGATCATGTTCAGGTTCGCTAGTGCCAGGGCCGAACTCATTCAGTTCAAAAGAGGGGCGGAGCCACTGTCGTCAGCCACGGAGCAGGCAGCCAGATACTCTTCCATCATCGCGGGTCTACAAAAGGGGGTGGAAAGGAGAATTGGATGGTGGGGGAAAAAAGGAGATGTCCAAAAAGGGATCTAATATCTCATCACCATCATCATCACCCACTACATATCACTACCAAGTATCACAATCACCAATATCTCCTTATACTCTCTCCGGTCCTCAATTCCGACAAGTCCAGTACGTCAACCATCTTCAAGATCGAGAAATTTAAACTTCCTTTCCCCTCTCTTTCAGTGCCGGCCCTCCCGAAGTGTGCAAGTGTGTGTGGTGTTGCTAAACCAAACTGGCTTCGGCGTCATCACTCATTTTCCTTTCCTTCTTCCCCCTCGTAGACGTCATCAATCCATTTGATCCCATTCATATTGTCTGCAACACCCCTCCATCTATCTTTCTCCAGTAACTTATTTCTTATTTCCTGTAGGATTAAAGATCGACTCGTCTTGTCTTCTTTTGGTCTATCGATAGTCTACAGTGTGGATCATCTCGATTGATCTTCATTTGCTTCTTCAAGCCTGTTCGACGCCCAAAAGTGACCCTCCCCGCAAATCCGGCCAGACCGATTCCCCCGTTCGCCTGGTAACCAAATCCGCGCCATTCTATCCCAAAGTTGTTCTAGTCCTCTCGACCTCCAGACTCTCCTGATTTCACGATTCTTTGGCCCTATTTTCTTGTTATCTTATTTTTTTACTTTTTTTTTCCTTCTGCCCCCCTCTTCTTTCATTCCCTCGTGAACCCCTCCACCATTCTTACTCCCTGATTTGGCCTCCTCCCATACTACATTCATTCCTTTGTCCAACTCCTACCTACCTACCTCTACCTCCTACTTCACTTCCTTTCTGCTACTATGGCGATGGCCGCGCGGCCACAGACGCCCGTGCAGGATGCATACTCGATCCCGCAATCCAACGATCCTGGGGGGTTAAGTCGTGGCTACGGAACTCTTCGTTCTTCTTCGCGTCCCAGCTCCTACGCCGGTACCGGTTCCGCCTTTCACTACAACGCGCACGATCCATCATTACCGCATAACCCCCGTTTTAGAGAAGAGTTTGACGCCGCTAGTCATCGCAGTTCGATCGCGCTCGACGGTCCCGTCTCGGGTCTGCAGCGCTCTGTATCGCAAATGTCCCATACCAGATCGCCGACTCCGTCCCGATCGGGAACATTGCGCAAAAAGGCGTCCTTGAGCAAGAAGGGGAGTTTGCGACGTAATGGAAGTCGGAAATCTCTTCGCGCTGGAAGTGTGAAAAGTCTCAACTTGGGCGATCGGGAGAAGTATGCCGATGGTACAGAGGATCCCAACAGCGCCTTCCTCGTCCCGATCCCGACCACCGGGAACCCGACTGAGGTGTTGGCGAACCGATTCCAAGGTAGGTTTTAAATGCATCGCATCCCCGAGATCGGGAAATACTGCCAACCCCCCCTCTCGTTTTGATTTCCAATTTTATTTTGTATGATCGACACTAACTATTTTCGTAGCTTGGCGGAAGATCCTAAAAGACCTGATCGTCTTCTTTAAGGAAGTACAGAAATCCTACGAAACTCGTTCCAAGCTTTTCCTATCCGCCTCTCATGTTATGAACAACCAATCACTGCCCCCGGCATTTTTACAGTCGGGTGGTCTCGCCGATGCCACTGAGATTCTGCAAAACTTCCACCGTCAAGGATATACGGAAGCCAATAAGGCTGTCGAAGTGGAGATCGAAGTCATCAGTCAATTGACCGGCCTACGAAGTGACCTCCAGAAAAAGACCAAGGAGATAAAGAGCCTTTCGGGTGATTTCAAGAACACAGTCGAGAAGGAGATTGATGGCACTCGTAAAGCCGTGCGCCATCTCCATGAGTCCCTGGGACTGGTAGATACTGATCCCTCAGCCACCTCGGGCAAGGGTGATCCATTCTTGATGCGCCTCAATGTCGAGAAGCAAGTCGAGAAGCAGATCGAGGAAGAAAACTATCTTCATCGGGTGCGTAGTATTCGCATTTATCTCCTACCTTCTCCCGATAATTAAACTAATCATTCTCTACAGGCATTCTTGAACCTGGAAAACTCCGGACGTGAACTCGAATCAATTGTGGTGAGCGAGATTCAAAAGGCCTACAATGCATATGCCAGCATCCTCAAACGTGAGGCCGACGAGGCGTACGACACGGTGGATAAGCTGCGGGCCGGCCCGATTTCGATGCCCCAGGATCATGAGTGGAACTCCTTCGTCGCAAATACCGACGAACTAGTCGACCCGCGCATCCCCCTGCGAAACGTCGAGAGTATCACGTACTCTGGTAAGGATCACCCGGCTGCTGCCGAGGTTCGAGCCGGTATGCTGGAGCGCAAGAGCAAGTATCTTAAGAGCTATACTCCTGGCTGGTAGGATCCCCTGAACCCTCCAATGACAACTCCCAATGAATTAAAACTAAACGAAATATACAGGTATGTTCTTTCTCCGACTCATCTTCATGAGTTCAAATCTGCGGATCGCGTGGAGTGGCAGACTCCCGTTATGTCGTTATATCTTCCGGAGCAGAAACTGGGATCGCATTCCCAGGAAGACTCCAGCTCCCACAAGTTCATGCTGAAGGGTCGTCAAACTGGAGCTATGCACCGTGGCCATTCATGGGTATTCCGCGCTGAATCCCACGAGACCATGATGTCCTGGTTTGAGGACATTGAGAGTCTATCCAACAAGACAGGAGAGGCACGTAATGCTTTTGTGCGCAAGGCTTCTGTTCGACAAAAGCATGCGCGCAGCGTTAGCGGCATGTCCACCAACAGTGAAGTGATGGAAGACGACGAAGCCGATCGCACGCCGTACTCGGCAGAATCCGTGGTTCTGGCTAACGGTCAAGAACGGCCCATGTCCGCCACCCGTCAGCCTGGTGGGGCATTCCCCAGTGACGTCCAAATCGATCGTCATCTTCAAGCGCCTCTCTCCCCATCAAGCGGTGATAGTTCGGCTGGACGCGATGTGATTGCTGCGGCCGGGGCCATTCCAGATGGTACTGCCGGGCCTTCGCGATATTACAACAACAGCCACGATATTGAAAATGGGTCTCAGCGGTCCAAGAATGAAAGTCCCGCATCTCGGTCCCGCATGAGTCGTCATGATAGTTACTACGGTGATTGGATTGGACCTACTGCTATTGTCCAACGGCAGAAAAAGAGTCAACTAGCGGAGACAGCCAACGCAGATGATAGGGAGGTTCGATCCGATGGAGATCATGACTCTATTGCCGCCTTGTCCGGAGTTGTTGGTATGCAGGATCGTCGAGACCAATCTGCTCCTGCACAGGTAGCTCGTCGCGAAAGTGTTTCCACGGCACCTACCAATACCAATGGCACCGAGTACACCGGCAACACACTCGCTACTTCGGTCGATGATACATCAGATTCCAAGGCAGGTGCATTGGCTGTCGATTCGGCCCCATCTAGTGGACTTCAAGATGGATATCTGAACAGGACTATCCCCGGTGGTGCTGGTGGTACCGCAAAGACTGGGCCTGACCTGTCACGTCCCAAGCAGGACAGCGTAGTGGCTATTGATATGAAGATCCCGGGTCGTTTCCCGCCGACTAATGTGGCCGCATGATCCATGGCTTCTTCTTTCTTCTCATTCTTTTTATTTCTTTCTCATTTTTTATATTTCCTTTTCTTCATCCAAATCTTCTTGCTTTTTGATAAGATCCTCAACACTACCGCTTCATCTGTCCCTCCTACACCTCCCATCCGTTGTACACCTATACTCTCTCACCCTTTCTACAATACAGCCTAGAATATCTTTAGGCGTTTGGGTCCTTTCGTTCTGGGGTTGAGGCGCAAACAGGTTTGACTTCAATTCTTTGATTCCCCGGATGTTGAGCATCCGCACTCTCTTTCTTTTCATATTTTTTCTTTCCACTTATCCTACTTTTTGATGTTACCTTTTGATTCAGTATTCTTGGTTTTGATTTTACAGCGAAGACTTCTATTTTATCTGTTCTGGAGTGAGCAATGAACACGAGTTCGGTCCATCGGTTTCCAACAAAAATAGTAGTGAACAGTAGTTATCCACATGCCACATGGTGGGATCAGATCGTTCGGGAGCCGTGGGGCATGCGGATCCCGTTGAGATGTCGGTCTAGATCCACCCTGGCACCATCTAGACCGATAGATATCACACATGTCGAGCGGAGCTTATCGGGCTTGTTTTGAGGTACCCTAAAGTACCTTACCCTATGGTAGTAGCCCATCAGTCTGTTGAGCGCGGCCGTGGCATTTTGGTGCAGGCAGAAATAGGATGCCGAACGGCCAGTCAGATGTACAGGGTATTGTAACACTACAGAATCCTTCAATGACCAAGTGGGCACTAGCAGCAAACAAGCCATAAGATATGAGAGGGAATTACAACTTGATTGTACATGTGGTTTGCTATTAGCTGTGCTATACGGATTACTGGGGGGAGCTGATGGTATACTATCAGTCTATATTACTCTGAAATAGAATAATGACAGCCCCATTCTATATACATCTAACTATTTACTAGTAGTACCTATCTACTGCCAGCAATATTGTGACTGTACATAGTACATACGTAGTAGTTATACTCCGTACATACATCGACACCATACTCAGTACAGACTTCTATCCCTGCAATTCCCTCCACCTTCCTCCCTCCTTATCCTCAGGTAATTCCCTAATCTCCTACTAATGCTAGTCTATGCATCGTGAACTCACACTTCCCCTCCTCTTTCACTCTGAAAGAAAACAACATTCCACCCTTCCTCATAGTCCAAACCCCGCAGAAGAGGGCGGTGGGGACCCATTTCGATAGCTCGAGGGTATCAGATAGCCCATCATCATCAACACCTTTCCCCAACTTCGTGTTTTACTTCTTCCAACTCTCCCCCCCCTCCCCTTCTTCCCACTACCTCCACGCCCTCCAACTTCATTCAGTTCATCTCGACCTTTCAAATATGGGTGGGTGTCCTTTTCTTTTCCTTTCCCTTTCTTCTCTCTTGCCCCCTCTCTCTCTGTATTCCCTTCCGCAGTCTCTCTCTCTCTCTCTCTCCACCCAAGTCTTTTTCCACCGTTTCCCGTATTACTCTTGTTATACACCAGACTGTTTTCCATCTTCCTCCCCTTGGTACCTTCTCAGCATTCCAGCCCTCCATCCAATCATCTTCCTTCTCCCCTCCTCCCTCCCCTCCCACCCCCCAGTTAAACCTCCTGAGTTCCTTTTCTCTTCCTTTTTCCTCCCCGCTTCCCGCTTTCTCTTCTTCCTCTCCACCATCTCCTTCTCCCCCCTTTTTATATTTCTACGTTCTACACTATTTTCTTTAGCTAACCGGCTTTCCCGTCGTCTTGTTTAGCGGACGTATATCGACCATATCAAGTAAGTTTTTTTTTTTTTTTTTTT